>ENA-OQEN01000228-OQEN01000228.1-human-gut-metagenome-genome-assembly--contig:-NODE-228-length-24623-cov-4.353650_pt1 | contig 24623 bp, 38 predicted proteins | sample MGYA00242791_ERZ504627 | MGnify/ENA primary metagenome ERZ504627 (study PRJEB26092, sample SAMD00036316) | human gut metagenome | host: Homo sapiens | study: EMG produced TPA metagenomics assembly of... | reverse complement strand
GAAAAGGTCCGGATGCTGCCGGTACAGGGCGGCGGTCAGCGGTTGGAGTCAAAGTCGATGGCGGCTCGATGCACAGGCGACACCGCTCTCCCGCAGCCGCTTCAGCAATCCGTCCCGGTTCCCCTCCTCCGCCGTCAACTGGCCGGTCAGGTACCGGAAGGTGCCGTCATAGCGCTTATGACTGTAGTGGGCATGGCTTTCGATGATCATCTGAGCCCCTCCTTTGCCTGCCGCAGCACCGTTTCCGCCAGCTGCACCCCGCCTACCCGGTAGCCTGCGGCGGCGTATACGGCGTGGAGGGGACCGTCCGTCACCAGCACCAGGGGCAGGCACCCCGGCTCCAGGAAAACGCTGCGGGCCAGGGCGTTGGGCCTGCCGCCCAGCAGCACCCGGCACCGGGGCAGGACCCGGCAGACCTCCGCCAGAAGCGGGTCCGCTCGGTCCCGGAGGTCCGGCACCAGAAGGACAATATCCATTCCGGCAAGAGCCGCTGCCCGATCCCGCAGCTCTCCCAGCAGATGCTCCGTGGGCTCCCGGCCCACCTCCAGCCAGGCCAGCAGCGCCGGGGTCCGGGTCAGCTCCCGCCGGCCAGCTCCCGGCCATCCGGGGAGCGGACGGTGAAGTCCGGCAGGGGACAGGAAACGGTCATCTCCTCCGGAAAAACCGGCACTTTTTCCAGGGGAATCCGCCGTTTTTCTCCATTATCCAGGGAAAAACAGACGGCGCGGGCGTGTATATCCCCACAGGCAGGCGGCTATCGGTGATAACGGTATAACGTCCGGGCAGCAGGTCCACGGTCATCTGCCCGTTTTTCCAGGAATAGGACGACAGGTCCAGGGCCTGTTCATCCTCCTGCTTTGTCAGGCCAAAATCCGTGCCGAATGCCATGGGATTTTCCAGAATCAGGAAGCTGCACCGGGCCAGACCCGTTGCGGCGGAACGGAATTGACCGTTCTGCCAGAACTGAGGCTCCCGGTCCGCCGGGTGCAGCCGGGCGGGGACGCCCAGGGCCCGGCACAGGGCCGCGAACAGCGCATCCCGGGATAGGGGGGATCCGGCCCTTGACGCCAGCGCTGCCGCCGGAAGGGTGGTCAGCTGAGGGTATTCCTCCTGGGGAAAAAAGTGAATATTTTCCGTAAGCCAGGCGTATAAAGCCTGGGGATCACGGCGGAAATGTTCCTTTTGTGAGTCCGTCAGGGCATGCAGCAGCTGCCGCCGCTGGGGCCGCAGGGGCTCGTTATCTATCCGGGGACAGGCCACATACCGGAAATACACGTCCTCCGGCAGCTCCGGGCAGGGGCCGGGCACGGACAATGACTCTGCCAGCACCTCCGGGGTCACATCCTGAAGATCCTTGGGGGAGAGAGCTGCCAAAAGGGCCTGCTTATGGGGCAGGGAAAAGGAAGAATTTTCCAGAAACTCTGCCAGATTTTCCCGGTTGGCGGGAGCCTGAAGCAGGAGTTCTCCTCCGGGAAGGCCCGCTGCCATAGCTTCCGCGTCCTGCTCTATATGAGCGATACGGCGTTTGCGGGCGTCGATTGCGGCGGCAAGCCGCTTTTTTCCTTGGGACAACACCGGGACAGGGGGTGTTTTGTCCCGGGACAACATAGGGACAGGGCCGGGACAGACCGAGATGTCCCGGCTGATTTCCGACTTCTCCGACTCCGGCAGAGTCAGGGTGACGGTTTCTGCGTCACCGGAAATAATTTCCTGCGCAGACCATTCACCGCAAACTGCCCGGACCCGGAGACTGCCCCGCCCACAGGTGAGCCGGGCGAGTCCCTGCCGGTCCGCCGGGACCCGGGCAGCGGGGAACCATTGGCAGGCGTTGAGAATTTCAAAGAAAACCGCCGCCCCCGGCAGAGGGGCTCCGGCCCGGTCCGTTACCCGGACGGTGAGGGTCCGCACCGGGGCATAGCGGCGGGTCTGATTCAGCAGAGTCACCATGCCGCTTCTGGAAATAATTTCCTCCCCCACGGGGTCTCCAAAGCACCGGGTATGCAGCAGCAGGGCCCGGGCTGCCGCCGCTGTGAACCAGCCCCGGTCCAGAGTCTCCTCCGGCTCACAGGCTCCCAGAAAATGCCAGCTGCCATCCACCAGACCTCCACCCAGGCGTGGTTGTCGTCGCAGTGGGCCCAGCGGGGGGTGTAGATCTGCCGGGCGGGGATGCCCACGGCCCGGTAGGCGTTGACGGCAAAGGTGGACTCCTCGCCGCAGCGGCCAAAGCCGCAGCGCCAGGCGGCGGCTGCGGAAATCGTGCGGTCATCCGTCAGCCGGTATGTTACCTGACTGACGTTCCAATAATTCACCCGGACGGCGGCCTGATATTCCGGCAAACCGGCCAGGAGGGGGGACAGCTCATCATACATAGCCCGGCGCAGTCGGACAGCTCCTCCTCATTGACCCGGGGATGGAGCACATAGTTCAGGAAAATGTCCTCCGGCAGGTGGGCGGCATAGGGGGAGGTCCGGCGCAGCATGACCCATGCCGTGCCAGACTGCGGAACAGGGCCGGGGGAGTATTCAGCCAGTCGCTGAGGGGGCTGGCGGCATAGCACCAGACCAGGGCCTGGGCATCGTCGGGGTCCAGACCCTCCAGCGCCGTCCGGATGGCCGGGGCCGCGCAGGCGGCCGGGCCGGTCAGCAGCGAATCAAAGCGCCGCCGGGCGGCGGCATACGTTTCGGGGGACAGCAGCATAGGGGCCTCCTTTTTTACTCGATCCACTCCACGCGGCAGGCCTCAGCCAGCATTTCACGGGAAGCCTCCCGGTTTTCCACATAGGTGCCGGGGCTTGCCTCGTAGTCGGCGGTAATGCTCTCCAGGTCCTCCTCGATCAGGCGGGCATACGCGTCAGAAACCGTCAGCTTTTTGCCCCGGACCCGGGTGATCTTGTCCCGGGCGTCGGGCCACTCGGTGGTATCCGGGCCGCTCTCCAGAATCGTCTGGTTCCGGCTCAGAGAGACGATGAGCCAGGCGGAATAGCGGGACGCGCGGGACCCGGCTCCAGGGGAGCGGAGCGCTCCAGCCGCACCGCATATCCCACGGAGGGATGCTTTTCCCGGAAGGCCCGCACCAGCTGGCACACCTCCTGGAAGATGCGGTTTTCGTTCTGCTTGACCTCCGCCGAATCCACGGCGCTTTCGTGAGATTTTCTGAACAGGCCGAAGCCTTTGAGCTGCTTTTCCATGAGCGATTTTCCTTTCTGCTTATTATTTTATAGATGCTTCGTGCAGACCGTGGACAATGGCGGCGCATCGGGCAAATTCCTCCGGATCGGTCTGCCAGACTCGTACTCGGACAGGGTGGGCAGGCCCATGGACACGGTGGACTTGCGGTAGGTCATGCCGCTGTCCAGCGGGGCGCGGCGGCCGGTGGTGTGGAAGGTGCGGATGCCGGTCTCGTGGTGAATCTGTTGGATGTTCCACCATTTCACGCCGCAGCCGGCCATGATGTGAATGCGTCCGGCGGCCTGACGGCGGAGCCGGGCCAGCAGGGGGATGCCTGCGGCGGCGTCCGGGGCCTGGCCGGAGGTCAGCACCGTCCGGCAGCCAGGGAAACGGCGTCCTCCAGGTCCGGAAGGGTCCCGGGACATATCGAAGGCCCGGTGAAGGGTCACCTCCATGTCCCCGGCACAGTCCATCATCCGGCGCATTTTCTCCATATCCAGGGCGCGTCCGGGGTCAGGGCTCCGATGACCACGCCGTTGACGCCCAGGCGGCGGAACAGGTCGATCTCCCGGCACATCTGGTCCATCTCGGCATCGGTATACAGAAAGTCGCCGAAGCGGGGGCGGATGAGAACGTTCACCGGGACGGGGCAGTCCCGCAGGACCTGCTCAAGCATGGCCGGAGAGGGGGTGACGCCGCCGATGACCAGCTGGCCGCAGAGCTCCAGACGGTCTGCGCCGCCCCGGCAGGCGGCCAGAGCGGAGGCATAGGAATCCACGCAGCCTTCAATCAAGGGGGCGCAGGGAGTGGGGGTTGTCATGTGGGTTGTCCTCCTTTGGGGGAGATTGGGGCGGGGATCAGGCATTTTCCAGCTCCCGGGCCAGGTAATAGAGGGTGGACACGGCGGCCCCGGTGGCGCCGGGGGTCTGGTGCTGCCAGGTGATGCCGGTGTTGTTGTCCGCCGTGCCGGCGATATCCAGGTGGAGCCAGGGAAGCCCCTGGGTGAAGTGCTTCAGGAAAAGCCCGGCGGTGATGGCGCCGCAGCCGTCCTTGCTGGTGTTGCGGACGTCGGCATAGTCGCTGCGGATCAGGTCCTCGTACTCCGGGAAGTCCGGCATGCGCCAGAACCGCTCGCCGGAGTGCCCGGCGGCCCGGGTCAGGCAGCCGTACCAGCTGTCGTCGGAGGCCATGACGCCGGTGGTCACATAGCCCAGCATGGCGTACACGGCTCCCGTGAGGGTGGCGATATCCACCAGGTGGGTGCAGCCCTCCCGGCGGATGGCCCAGGTGAGGCCGTCGGCCAGGATCAGGCGGCCCTCGGCATCGGCGTTGAGGATCTCCACGGTCTGGCCGGAAAAGAGGGTGATCCGGTCGCCGGGGAGCATGCTGGTGGGGGAGATGCGGTTTTCACAGGTGGGGATCACCGCCGTGACGTTGACCCGGACTCCGTGCCGGGCCAGAGCGTGCAGGGCGGCGGCAGCGCCGCGCCCCCGGCCATGTCGCCCTTGATGCCCGCCATGGAGGAGGCGGATTCAGACAATAGCCGCCGCTGTCCACGGTGACGCCCTTGCCCACGAAGCCTACCCGCCGGGAGTCCTCCGGCGCGCCGGTGTACCGCAGCACCACCAGGCCGGGGGGTGGGCCGGCTGCTGCCGCCTACGGTCAGCAGGCCCCGGAGGCCCAGGTCCTCCAGCTGCTGCCGGTCGTAGACAGCGGTTTCGATGGGCAGACCCTGGGCCAGGGCCGTCAGCCGGGCGGCAAAATCCATCGGCGTCAGCAGGTTGGCGGGGAGGTTTACATAATTGCGGACGGCCATAATGTCCTCCGCCAGCTGCCAGGCGGCGGTGAGCTGGGGCAGGGTGAAGCCGCTGCCGGAGGCATAGCAGGTCAGGGCGGGGCAGCGGACGTCCGTCAGGCAGTCGGCCTTGCGGTGGGAGCCGCCCAGAATGCCCTCCAGGGCGGCGTTGAGGCCCGGCTGGCCCAGCCGGGCGGCAGGGGACAGGTCAAAGACGCAGCTGTCCGGCTCCAGGTCCAGGACGGTCTTGACGGCCTTGCCATAGCACTCCTTGCAGGCCAGCACCGTCCAGTCCGGGCCGCGGCCACGGTAATGTCCGCCGTGCCGTCGGGGTGCAGGTAATAGCGGGTCCTGAGATAGTCGTCGTCCGTCAGCCGGACCCGAGCGGAGACGGGCTGGTTTTCGTACAGGGCGATCATGCTTCTTCCTCCTCCGCCTCCGCAGGCGCTTCCCAGGGAACCATGGTGGCCACGCACCGGTTGATGGTGACGCCCTGCTGGTAGAATTTGGCCTCGTAGTCCGTCATGACCCCCACGGGGCCGCCGGCGTGAAGGTCCCGGGTGACCTGGGACAGCCGGAAGCCGAACCGGGGGATCTCCTCCAGGGACCACTCGAACAGCTTGTCGTTGTCGCTTTTGAAGTGGATCTCGCCGCCCAGGGGCAGCACCCGGCGGTATAATTGCAGGAAATTGCCGTGGGTCAGGCGGCGCTTTTTCTGGTTGCTTCTGGGCCAGGGGTCGCAGAAATTGATGTAGATGCGGTCCACCTCGCCGGGGGCGAAAAACTCCGGCAGGCAGGCGGCATCGCCGTCCACAAAAAATACATTGTGCAGACCTGCCGCCTGGGCCCGCTCCATGGCCACCACCATGGCGTCGGGGACCTTTTCCACGGCGATCAGCAGCACGTCCGGCTCGGCGGCGGCGGTCTCCGCCGTGAAGCGGCCCTTGCCGCAGCCCAGCTCCACCCGCAGTTCCCGGGCATCGGGCAGCAGCTCCCGCCAGCGGCCCCGCAGAGCACGGGGGTCCGCCACCAGCAGGGACGAGCAGGCCTCCATCCGGGGCAGCAGGTTTTTTTTCTTTCTCATGCGCATAGCGTTCTTCCTCCCACGCGGCCCGGGGCCGCAAATAAAAATCCATTCTTATATATACCACAAGATAGCCGGTTCTGTAAACGAAAAAAATGCTCTATTTGGTGCCGGGGACGGTTTTGTGACCGGATTATGAACATGTCATATTGAAAAATGCGCAAAGAATTTTCATTTCTTTTGTGGAATATCCTGAAAAAGAGAAAGGCGGTCAACAAGGGCTTGATAATTTTTAGACGAGGGACTATAATACAGACTGTATGAAGATCATACACAAGATGGGACGCTGTGGGCGGCATCTCACCGTGGGCCCGCCGGTCCGGTGGACAGGGCGGGTGATCGAAGCAAGGAGGAACTATCATGACGAACGTTCTGTTGGAAAAGAAGGGCCACATCGCCGTTGCCACCATCAACCGGCCCAAGGCCCTCAATGCCCTGAATTCCCAGGTGCTGGAGGATATCGACCAGCTGGTGGAGCAGATGAAGGCGGACGACGAGATCCGCGCCCTGGTCATCACCGGCAGCGGCGAGAAGGCCTTTGTGGCCGGCGCCGACATCGGCGAGATGAGCACCCTGACCAAGGCGGAGGGCGAGGCCTTCGGCAAGAAGGGCAACGACGTGTTCCGCAAGCTGGAGACGCTGCCGGTCCCCACCATCGCCGCAGTCAACGGCTTTGCCCTGGGCGGCGGCTGTGAGCTGTCCATGAGCTGCGACATCCGCATCTGCGCCGACACCGCCGTGTTCGGTCAGCCGGAGGCGGGCCTGGGCATTACCCCGGGCTTCGGCGGCACCCAGCGTCTGGCCCGCCTGGTGGGCCTGGGCATGGCCAAGCAGCTGATCTATACCGCGAAGAATATCAAGGCCGACGAGGCTCTGCGTATCGGCCTGGTGAACGCCGTGTATCCCCTGGCGGAGCTGATGCCCGCCGCGGAGAAGCTGGCCGAGACCATCGCCAAGAACGCCCCATCGCCGTCCGCGCCTGCAAAAAGGCCATCAACGACGGCATGCAGGTGGATATCGACCGGGCTGTGACCATCGAGGAGGGCCTGTTCGGCAGCTGCTTCGAGACTGCGACCAGAAGGAGGGCATGGGCGCTTTCCTGGAAAAGCGCAAGCATGAGCCCTATCAGAACAAGTAACTCCCGGCAAATCCCTATTTCGTTAATTAACAGGTCCCCTGCCGGGCCTGATGATTAAAACGGCTACTTAAATATAAATTTATTTAGGAGGAACTATCATGAAAGTCGCAATCTTTGGTGCAGGTACTATGGCAGCGGTATCGCTCAGGTCTTTGCCGCAAAGGGCCACACCGCTCTGATGTATGCTTCCAGCGTCGCCAGCGCTCAGCGTCATAAGGATAAGCTGGCTGCCTCTCTGAACAAGAAGGTCGCCCGCGGCAAGATGACTCAGGAAGCTGCTGATGACATCATGAGCCGCGTCCTGGTGGAGGAGTTTGAGCTGCCGCCGATGCCGACCTGGTCATCGAGTGCGTTGCCGAGAATATGGCCACCAAGAAGGAGCTGCTGGGCCGTCTGGACGCTCTGTGCAAGGAAGACGCCATCTTCGCTTCCAACACTTCCTCTCTGTCCATCACCGAGATGGGTCAGGGCCTGAAGCATCAGCTCATCGGTATGCACTTCTTTAACCCCGTGCCCGCCATGAAGCTGGTGGAGGTCATTGCCGGCGGCAACACCCCCGCCGAGCTGGTCGAGAAGATCAAGACCCTGTCCACCGAGATCGGCAAGACCCCCGTTGTGGTCAACGAGGCTCCCGGCTTTGTGGTCAACAAGATCCTGATCCCCTATTGCAACGAGGGCGTTTGCGTTCTGCAGGAGGGCGTTGCCTCTGCGGAAGATATCGATATTGCTATGCAGCTGGGCTGCAACCACCCCATGGGCCCCCTGCACCTGGGCGATCTGATCGGCTGGGACATCGTGCTGAACATCATGGACGTGCTGTATAATGAGACCCACGACAGCAAATATCGCGCAAACGTGCTGATCCGGAAGATGGTTCGTGCCGGCAAGTTGGGCATCAAGTCCGGCGAGGGCTTCTTCAACTACAAAAAGTAAATCTGTAAAGGAGAAAAGAGTATGGATTTCCATCTGACGAAGGAACAGCTGCTCGTTCGCAAGATGTACCGCGAATTCGCAGAGAACGAAGTGAAGCCTCTGGCCGCTGAGATCGACGAAGAAGAGCGTTTCCCCATGGAAACCGTCGAGAAGATGGCAAAGCTGGGCATGATGGGTATTTATTTCCCCAAGGAGTACGGCGGCGCCGGCGGCGACGTCCTGTCCTATGCCATGTGCGTGGAGGAGCTGGCCAAGGTCTGCGGCACCACTGCCGTTATCGTCTCTGCTCATACCTCCCTGTGCGCCGCCCCCATTTTTGAGAACGGCACCGAGGAGCAGAAGAAAAAGTATCTGCCTGACCTGTGCTCCGGCCGCAAGATCGGCGCTTTCGGTCTGACCGAGCCCGGCGCCGGCACCGACGCCCAGGGTCAGCAGACCACCGCCGTCCTGGATGAGTCCGGCGAGAACTACATCCTCAACGGCTCCAAGTGCTTCATCACCAACGGCAACGTGGCGGATACCTTCGTCATCATCGCCGTCACCGGCAAGACCACCGATAAGCGCGGCCGCTCCATGAAGGAGATCTCTGCTTTCATCGTGGAGAAAACCGATAAGGGCTTCTCTCAGGGCAAGCACGAGAAGAAGATGGGCATCCGCGGCAGCTCCACCTGCGACCTGATCTTCGAGGATTGCGTGATCCCCAAGGATCGTATGCTGGGCAAGAAGGGCGAGGCTTCAAGATCGCCATGAAGACTCTGGACGGCGGCCGTATCGGTATCGCCTCTCAGGCTCTGGGCCTGGGCGAGGGCGCCGTGGAGGAGGCTATCAAGTACACCAAGGAGCGCGTCCAGTTCGGCAAGCGCATCTCCCAGTTCCAGAACACCCAGTTCCAGCTGGCCGATATGCACACCCGTATGCAGCTGCGCAGTACGTTGTGTACGCCGCCGCTATGAAGAAGCAGAACCACGAGCCCTATTCCATGGACGCCGCCATGGCCAAGCTGTTTGCCGCTGAGGCCGCTTCCGACGTCACCCGCCGCGCCGTGCAGCTGTTCGGCGGCTATGGCTACACCCGTGAGTATCCCGTGGAGCGCATGATGCGCGACGCCAAGATCACCGAGATCTACGAGGGCACTTCCGAGGTCCAGCGCATGGTCATCTCCAGCCACCTGGGCGTTAAGTAATTGAGGAGGTAAAAGGTAAAATGAAAATTCTTGTTACTGTGAAGCAGGTTCCCGATACCTCCGGTAAGGTGGCAGTGAACCCCGACGGCACCCTGGATCGTGCCTCTATGCAGACCATCATCAACCCCGACGACCTGAACGCCGTGGAGGCCGCCCTGGCCCTGAAGGACGAGCTGGGCTGCAAGGTCGTGGCGTTCACCATGGGCCCCCTCCCGCAGAAGGCATGCTGCGTGAGCTGATGGCCATGGGCGTGGACGAGGGTGTTCTGATCACCGCCCGCGAGTTCGGCGGCTCCGACACCTACGCCACCTCCCAGATCATCGCCGCCGGCATCGATACCTACGGCGTGGAGGAGGATGACATCATCCTGGCCGGCCGTCAGGCCATCGACGGTGATACCGCTCAGGTTGGTCCCCAGATCGCTGAGAAGCTGCATCTGCCCCAGGTGACCTATGCCGGCGAGATCACCAAGGACGGCAATACCCTGACCGTCAAGCGCATGCTGGAGGACGGCTACATGACCGTGAAGGTCAAGACCCCCTGCATGATCACCTGCATCAAGGAGCTGAATCAGCCCCGTTACCTGTCCGTGGGCGGCGCCTTTGAAGCCTATTCCAAGCCCCTGGTCACCATGACCTATGAGACTCTGAAGGATCATCCCCTGATCGACAAGAGCACCATCGGTCTGGCCGGCTCTCCCACCAATATTCTGACCTCCTTTACGCCTCCTCAGAAGGGCGCCGGCATGATGCTCGAGGGCGCCGGTAAGGAGACTACCGACAAGCTGGCAGGCATCCTGGCCGCCAAGCATATCATCTAAGGAAGGAGATAAGAAAATGGCTTTTAATAGTGCTGATACCGCTGCCTTCAAAAACGTTTGGGTTTTCTGCGAGCAGCGCCAGGGCGTGATGATGCCCACTACGTTCGAACTGATCTCCGAGGGCCGGAAGCTGGCTAATGAGCTGGGCGTTGAGCTGTGCGGCATTCTGCTGGGCGACAACGTGGACGGCATCGCCGCTGAGCTGGGCGAGTATGGCGCGGACAAGGTTTATGTGTACAACTCCCCCCTGCTGAAGGATTTCACCACCGATGCCTATACCAAGGTGATCGTGGAGGCCGTTGAGGAGATCAAGCCCGAGGTGCTGCTGTTTGGTGCATCCAACATCGGCCGTGACCTGGCTCCCCGCTGCGCCGCCCGTCTGCACACCGGCCTGTGCGCCGACTGCACCCACCTGGACATCGACATGCCCAACTACAAGGGCTTCCTGAAGGAAGCCTCCACCCTGCCCGAGGAGCGCATCGAGAAGCTGGGCACCGTGATGATCAACCGCGAGCCCCATCCCGTGGATCGCGACCTGAAGATGACCCGTCCCGCTTTCGGCGGTCACCTGATGGCCTCCATCATCTGCCCCCGCTTCCGCCCCGCCATGGCTACCGTCCGTCCCGGCGTTATGAAGAAGCGCCTGTGCAAGAAGGACGTTGAGATTCTGCACCCCGCCTTCGCTCTGGAGGCCTCCGACATCCACACCGAGGTCACCGAGACCGTGAAGGCTGCCAAGAAGCTGGTTGACCTGATCGGCGCCGACTTCATCGTGTCCGTGGGCCGCGGCATCAGCAAGGACGTTGAGGGCGGCATCAAGCTGGCCGAGGAGCTGGCTGAGGTTCTGGGCGGCGTCGTGGGTTCCTCCCGCGCCTGCGTGGACGCCGGCTGGATCTCCGCTGACCACCAGGTCGGCCAGACCGGTAAGACCGTGCATCCCAAGGTCTATGTTGCTCTGGGTATCTCCGGCGCTATCCAGCACAAGGCTGGTATGCAGGATTCCGAGTGCATCATCGCCGTGAACAAGAACGACACCGCTCCCATCTTCGAGGTGGCTGACTACGGTATCGTGGGCGACCTGTTCAAGGTCGTGCCCGAGCTGATCGAGTCCATCAAGGCTCAGAAGGCTGCCAAGTAAGGTTCGTTCCTTATTGACACGGATTCCCCCTCCGGTTATACCGGAGGGGGAATTTTTGCGCGAAAAACTGCGGATGAGGTGCTGCGGCAGGGAGGTCTCCTTCGCAGCAAGTCATGGGACCGGGGACCATTTGGGTGAGAAGGAAGAAGCGCTGCGGGTGTGGACCGCAGCGCTTCTTCTGCGCACGGAGAGGAGACGCTCAGCCACAGAGAAAAGTGTGAATTTATTGTTAATATCAAGTAAAAGTCATAAAATCGACGAATAAAATGTTCCAATTTCGGACATTTTTGTAAAACTGTATAAGGCCGCAGGGTTGACTTTCCTGGGGCGGGGGACTACAATACCATACTGTTCAAGGAGTAATTTCAAAGGAAAGGGAGGATGAATCATGGAAAAGATTCTGGCAGTCGCCATATTCGTGGTGATGTTCGGCTTCATTATCTGGGACCGCTTCCCCCGTCAGTGGGTGACGCTGATCAGCGGGGCGCTGGTTCTGGCGCTGGTGTTCGGCCTGTGCATGCATGACGGCGGGGCCATCTGGGAGACGCTGAACCTGAGCTGCTTTGCGCAGAAGGGTTCTGGATCGGGTCATCCGAGTCCAGCACCGGCATCAACTGGTCCACCATTGTGTTTATTGCCGGCATGATGGTGATGGTAGAGGGCATGGGCCATGCGGGGATCTTCCAATGGCTGTGTCTGAAGATCGCGAAGCTGGTGAACTATCGGACGGTGCCGCTGCTGCTCTGCTTCATGGTGATGTCAGCGCTGCTGGCTATGTTCATCGACAGCATTACAGTGATCCTGTTCCTGGCTGCCGTGACGGCGGAGCTGGCCAAGACCCTGTATTTCGACCCGGTGCCTATGATCCTGGCGGAAATCTTCTGCGCCAATCTGGGCGGATCGGCTACCATGTGCGGCGACCCCCCCAACATCATCATCGGCACGTCCCTGGGGCTGAGCTTCTTCGACTTCCTGGGCAACACCGGCGTTATCGCGGGGTGTGCCTGGTGTTCACGGTGGTGTATTTCTTCCTGTGCTTCCGCAAGCCTCTGGCCGAAAGCGAAAAGAACCGCCCGGCCAATGTGGTGTACCCCAATGCGGCGTCGGCGGTGAAGAACCGGGCGGGCTTCTATGGCTGCGGCGCATCGTTCCTGGTGGTGGTGGTCCTGCTGATTACCCACGCCCAGACGGAACTGACGGTGGCCACCATCGGCTGCATCGCCGCAGCGCTGATGAGTCTTGTGACGCTGCTGACCAGCGGAAGAAAGGCTGCCGCAGGGCTGTTTGCCCGGGTGGACTATAAGACGCTGCTGTTTTTCACGGGGCTGTTCGTGGTGGTGGCCGGGCTGGAGCGTACCGGCTGCCTGGGCGTGTTGGCGGACGGCATCGCCAGGCTCAGCGGCGGCAAGGCCGTTGTGATGGTGGCCATCATCCTGTGGGTGTCCGCTGTGGCCAGCGCCTTTGTGGACAATATCCCCTTTGCGGCTACCATGGTGCCGGTGATCCAGGCTATGGCCCAGACCCAAGGCGTTGACCTGCACGTTCTGGCGTGGGCCCTGTCTATGGGCACGGATCTGGGCGGCAGCGCAACGCCCATCGGAGCCTCCGCCAATGTGGTGGGGACGTCGGTGGCCGCCAAGAACGGGCACCCCGTGACCTGGGGCAAGTATTGCCGGTACTGTGCGCCGGCTACCATCATGGTAATGGCGGTGTCTATGGTGTGCATCGTGGTGCGGTACATGTAAACAGGCAAAAAAAGAGGACCTGAAAATGCATCGTACCCTTAAGGACAGTAACTTAAAGGTGCGAGCATTGTGAAGGGCAGGAGAATAGAGAGAGGTTTTTACGCTTCTCTCTTTTTTCTTGCCCTTTTTCTGTTTATAGCGGTACATTCGACTCTTTTGATGCCTTTAAGTACAATTGTGATAGAAACTCAAAGGAGGTTGCAACATGCGAGATAAGAAGTATTACATCGCATTGGATGACTTTAAACGGCGGGTGGTTGTGAACTGCCTGAATGAAATGCGGAACAGCCTAATCGCCAACGGCAAGTATATCGATGCGGTGGATGAGGTTCTGCTGAAAATCATTAGCTCAAAACAAAAGAAATTCAAAGTAATTTACAAGGAGGCGTGATTATGGAAAAGTACATTTATGATGAAAAAACCGGTATCAGCTATACTCTGCAAGGCGATTATTATTTGCCCGACATTGCCCTATCCACTGAGGAACAACAGCCTGTCGGTTTATGGGGACAGCGACACGCACGATATCTAAAACAGCACCATAAGGTTTTGTATATGAGTGTGCTGACAAGTGGTAAGCTGAATGGTTACCTTGTTGACATTGACAAGCAGGCAGAAGAAATGTTTTCTCGTCTGGTAAAACAGATGGCAGAGCGTGAGGGTGTAACCGAAACACTCAAAGCAGAAAATCAAATGGAGTGGGTTGGTCGGATGAACAATATCCGCAGCAGAGCCACAGAAATTGTAAACAACGATTTGATTTACACTTTTTAATTACATCAGAGAAAAGCAAAAAATCTTTTCGTTGTTGCTATCTATGGCGTCTAAGTTCTACCATATATATTTCCGTTAAATAACAATACATTGCTAAAGACCGTCAAGTCTCATTTGAGATCTGACGGTCTTTGCATTAGATACAATCCTGCATAGTATTTTTCTTTCTTTTGATTTCTACAGTGAAGCAAAACGACTGCAGCCCTTATTCCTTAGCCAGAGCCAGAGCAAGGCGCACAAAACCAGAGTAACTCCACCGAAAAGAGTCATATATCCCGTAAAGCCCAGTTTCCATCCGTCAAGCAACATAAAGCCGACGCAGAGCAGAATCGTGTAGGAAAAACCGCCTAACATGGAAAATACCGCACTGGCACTTTGTTTTATGGGCGTCATCTCATTAGTCCAGGTCAGATTTGCTGTCATCAGCCCCAAAAACAGGTCAAACAACGCGGAAAGCAACACATTGGACAGCAGAACAAAGGCAGTAATCAGAATTTCCAATGGCGAGTAGGGATAGATAAAAGGCAGACATACAAAGCAGAACAGAGCCGGAACAAAGGTCAATAGAAGCTGTACCCCCAGCTTTGCCCGCAATACCTGCCATGGTGTTACCGGCAGGGACTGCACAAGCCAGATTGTTTTTCCTTCCAGAGAAACAGAAGGGGCTGCCGTATCGTTCATGGAGGCCAGCATACAGACCACGGCGCAGAGCAGTACCTGCGTACAGCCTGCCCGAGCGCCAAATACACTGTTTAATACCGAAATGATTGTGCCGCCCTTCCACACAAGCGCACCACCGGCAATGGGCAGCAGCAGAATCCCCAGTCCGCAATTGAGCATATAGAGCGGGCTGGAGAGAAACCGGCTGAATTCCTTACCAAGAAGTGCGCCATGGATGCTTTTCGGCTTTGTTGTTTTCTCTTTATAAACCCGTTTTTCAGCTTTGCCGGAAGAAGTGGCAATTTTCAGAAAACTATGGGAGATCAGCACCCACACAATGGCAAACAGTGCAAAACCCGCGGCAGATACCGACAGCATGGACACTGCGTCACCAGTACCGACCTGGCCAAACAGATACAATGGATAGGCCGCACCCTTGATTTTTGAACCATACACTGCGGCATTGACGAGAAGATCCTGAATCATCGTTTGAGCTTTGGAATAGAAGAACAAGTATCCGCCGATAAACGCCAAGGAAATCACAACCGTGATAAAGCTCTTATTTTTGAGCTTCAGGCTGATTTTGGCTACCACCCAGCCCAAAACGCAAGACAGAGTCAGAATGAAAACCGAAATTAGAAACATTAACAATAGGCTGCCAAAAATCACTCCCACCGATGCAGATGCTGTGATCCAATATACGATGACTGCCGGAAGAATCACGACGATGGAGTACATCACGCCCATGAGATACACCGTCAGCAGACGGGAGGCCATCAACACCTTCACCGGAATGGGCAGGGATAGCATCAGATTGTTGTCCTTGGACAGATACAGGCAGGAATAGGTGCTAAACACGCTTCCGAAAACGCCCAGCAGGATCGCCAGTAGTCCAATCAGCGCAAAATACAGCCAATCCATGCCGGAGGCAGACAAGGGACCGCATAAGGATAGAGAAAGGGAGGTAAACATTCCGCCCAGTATGCCTGCCATGATAATGACAAACAGGAGAATGTAGCCAACGATCCCCGCTTTGGAGCGGGCGCGGTTTTTTTGGAATCATAGAAATAATTACGGAATATTTCCGATAGTTGTTTTTTCAGTAGAAGCTTTAGCATGATTCTCCCTCCAGTTCCAAGAATACCTCCTCCAGAGAATCGTCACCCTTGACTTCTTCCATGGTGCCGGAGCGGATCAGCTTTCCGCCTTTGATGATGGCAACCTTATCGCACAGTTTCTCCGCTACTTCCAGTACATGGGTGGAGAAGAAGATCGCGCCTCCCGCGTCACAGACATCCCGCATCATTCCCTTGAGCAGATGAGAGGCCTTGGGGTCAAGACCCACGAAGGTTCGTCCATGATGATGAGCTTTGGCTGGTGCAGCCACGCCGCAATAATAGCCAGCTTCTGCTTCATACCGTGGGAATAGGCGGCGATGGGCTGTGCCAGATCCGCAGTCAGCTCAAAGAGATCGGCATATTTGCGGATACGCTCCTGTCGGTCCGCGACGCTGACTTTGAAAATGTCCGCAATGAAATTCAGATATTTTATGCCCGTCATAAAGTCATACAAATCCGGATTATCCGGAATATAGGCGATGTCCCGTTTGCAGTCCAGCGGAGCGGTACGGACAGATTTCCCGTTGATTAAAATCTCTCCCTCGTCAAACTGCAGAATCCCCACCACGGATTTAAGGGTTGTGGTTTTGCCCGCGCCGTTGTGACCTATAAAGCCGTAGATTTCACCGGGAGCAATATGTAAGGTAAGATCGTCCACGGCTTTTTTCTCACCGTAGGTTTTTGTCAGATGTTCGATTTTAAGCATTTTGTTTTCCTCCGATTTGATTTTTATTTATTCCATGGACGGGCGCTTTTATGCCAGCCTCATTTTCCCAATAGCTGTAGTCGGGCTCCATAGGCGGAAAATGCTTATGGGCAAAGCGCATTAAATAAAACCATTTTTTTGCTCTTCCGTTACACCCGCGCTTGCCTGCACCTTTTCGGATTCGGCACGCAAGACGGTCCGTCTTTTTGCGGATGCTTTTAAGGATTCTGTTCGGTATCTCATCGGGCTTTAACGCCTGCACGCCAAGCCCAAGCCTATATACCTCCCCGATTCCCCACATTTCCAGACTGTCAGCCATATCACGAACTGTGCTTTTCATTCCTCCGCCGGCGGCTGTGGATATGGCAACCGCCTGCTTTACGCTCATTGAGGCAAGTCGATGAACAACCCACCAAGTGCCGAAATGATCGAGAAAGCTCATCATTTGACCTGTGGCGTGGTAAACATACACTAGGCTTTCCAATATCAACAGGTCAGCATCCATAATCGCCGCCACAATCGGCTCAAGCTCATTATAATGCGGGCAATTTGATAATTCTGTTTTAAAGCAGGTATAACATCCAAGGCAAGGTTTATTAAAATCCCGAGGCAGAAAAAATTCCCGAATCTCTCCGCCAACCTTATCTGCCAGCTCCCTTGCCACCATACAGGTGCTTCCCTCATGGCTCTGGCCGTGAATAATCAATATTTTCATCGTTAAAAACCTCTTTTGAAGCTTTTTTAATATTTACATCGGTTTATAATATATATTCAAAATATTATTTATTTTTTATAGACGGTTTCTATATGAATACGTTTTCGTTTTTTTAAGTGGGCAGATTTTTTGGTTACTTCCTATCGTTCGTTAGGCTACAATTTCAAATTGAAGCGGCAATGCCCAAGCGGACACAGCCGCGGCGTTCGGCAGATGGGAAGTAATTCTATAAATTGGACGTTATCAAAATCTTTTCGGTTTCTGCAATGTCCTTTTCAATCAGCGGGCGCATGCTATCCTTGTATTCTGATAAATCGGCGCGCTTCAAGCACGACAAGATCCTCGGAATATACTGTGGCTTTGCCCGCCCCACTCGTGCAAGCGCTTTCACGCATTGTCTTGCCGTAATCGGTTTTTCATCCGTTATATGTGTGAGAAAATCAGATAGGATGGCATCAAAGCGGTTTTCTTCATCCCATTGAGCATTTGCCGCAAGAATAGACAGTGCTCGATTTCTTACCAATGATTTTGGATGGTCGAGCAGCGAAGCAAAATCATCGAAATATTCATACCATTTATCTGTTTCCTGACTTTCCAAGATGATTTTATCAGCAAGAGCACACGCATATTTATCGTCTTTTAATGTCAGTTTTGCAATAATGCTTTCTTTCATCGTCAATCACCTCACAACCTGGAAGTTGTCGGTTTCTTTGTGTTTTATGCATTGAAGTACATATCGTAAACGATATAACCATGTATGCCATCCAATGATCCTTCATAAGTCTGCTGACACATCATGCATCGGGGTTCAACCATTGGATAGCCACTTGTTGGGAAAATGTTATATTCTGATGAGGTTCGAAATCCTACTTGATTATAAAAGTTATAATTTCCTTCAACGGTGATTCCTTTATAACCCAATTCTCTCACTTTCTCAATTCCCATATTAAGCATAGCGGTTCCAATTCCCTGGCGAAAATAATCCGCATGAACAGATACGGGTGCTAACATAACAATTTCGGAATCGGCTCCATCGCCATGTCCTCCTTCCTTTGTAGGTGACAGCGGAAATTTAGAGAACAAAAAGTGTCCTACCACCTTGTTATCCAATTCCGCCACAAAGGACAATTCCGGAATATAAAATCTCGAATCTCTGATTTCCTCCACTAAGGCAATAATATCGGTGCCATCTGAATAGTCTGTTCCTTCTTGAAACGAACGCAAAATCAGAGAAACAATACTCTTATAATCTTTATGTTCTTCCGGACGAATTGTAATCCTCTGATTCATCATACGTATATCCTCTTCTCAAATTCCGAATTTCTCGAGTTCTAAAAACAGGAAGTTGTTTATTTCTTCTTTTTTGTTTTTGGAGTTGGTAACTCCTCATACATAGAATGAAACAAACCTGCTAAAAATTCCTTATTATCAACTTCATCTACCAACAACATCTCTTTTGCTCCCTCATAGGGCAATTCATAGGTCGCTGTCGGCATAAAACTAATCGCTGATTTTACTGGTTTGACAAGCAATCTATCATCATATATACCACCTACTACCTTCCCTCGGTAATAGATAATAAATTCTCCCATCATAGCTCTATATGTAATTTCTTCTAATTCAGATAACTGCCCTATAATAAACTCCAAGTATTCTTTACTTGACGCCATAATTTCACCTCAAATTCCGGTTTTTCCGGTTCACAAAAGCGGTAATCATTCCGTTAATGCCGCAAGGATGGGCTCTAAGTACTTCTGATCCGTCCAGTCACATTTTTCATCCCCCGCCGCCATCAGCGCCTGCTCCCAAACTTCATAATCTTTGGGGTCTTTTTTTGCAACCGCTTTCCGCAGCAGGCTGCAAAGATTCCTGTCAATGATGCTCATCGCCTCCATATCCCATGCGCCTCTGCAGTAAAAGCAGGGGATGTCCGACAGACTGTCTTTCATATTGCGTGCAACAATTTCCCGATATGCTTTTTCCTCATATGGGGAAGCCCCCACACAGAATACGACGATTTTCTTGCCCTGCAAGTTTTTGATGTTCTTCTTTAAGAAAGATAAACCGGCAATGCCCGATGCGTAGATTCCTCCGCCGAGAAGAATGGTGTCATATTCCCGGACATCAGAAACTCTTGCCTGTTTTGTTTCGACACAGGGAAAGCCTGTTTTCTCTGAAAGCCACTGCGCGTATTTTTTGGTGGCTCCATATTTTGACTGATAAAGGATAATGCCGTTCATGCCCGGTTCCTCCATGATAATACTATGCGCACAATCCAATGACTTTCTGAAACCCGTCAACCCAACTGCTGAAAAAGGACCGTCTGTTCTTTCAAGGAAATTTTGGCCACTTGATACCCGTAGCCCATCAACTCTTTTTTGTAAACAAGAAAAGAATGGTCGATGGGAACCCCGGCGATCTGCCCGATTTCATCAAAAGTCAGCTTAAAACTGTCTGTGCCGTTTTCTCTGATCCACTCCCACAAAGCATTGTATTTGCTCATGGTGTCACCTTTCTGGCCGCTGATAGAGTCTGAAAAACTGCTGGATGTGCTTGCTCACAATTTCCATAACCTCCGTCTCCCGTTCCGGTTCCCGGTCGCATAGGTTAATCCACACGGAAATAGGAAGGCATAATTGAGCCGCCATGATTTCCGGGTCATCTTCCGCCAGCACTCCCTGCCGGACCAGCTGCTTCACAAGTCCGGTGAAATACCTCAGCACATCGGAATAATTCTGCTTGGTCTGCAGCTTCGCCAGCTCCGGATTCTGGAACTGCTCGATTATCAGCATTTTCCGTGCCCTGCTGATACTGGGGTCATGGAGAATATAGCGAATCTGTCCCTGAATCATTTGAACAGCGGCATTGGGCGTCACAGGGAGGCCGCTGGCATCTTTCTCCCAATCTACCCTTGCAAAAATAGAATGTGCCGCATACTGCTCCAATACCTCTTTCACCAACGCATCCAGAATGGCTTGCTTATTTTCAAAGTGGCTATAAAGAGATGCCTTCCGAATACCCACGGCGCTGGCAATCTGGGAAATAGAGGTAGCCTCAAACCCCTGTACCGAGAACAGCTCCAGTGATGCTTCCAGGATTTCCTGCTTTGTGTTTCCTCGATCCATAACGAATTCTCCTTCACTACGACAAAACATTATATTTGCAGTGTTTACAATTTTATACACCATCATTATACACCATCATTATACACTACCTATCGTTCGGTAGTCAATAGGCAATCTGTTTTTTCTTACTGTCACTAAAGTAATTTGCCATGCGCCGCCTTGATCTACTCTCAAGGGACTGAGCGCAAAAGACTTCCACTACTTTTATCTATTCAAGCTGAAAAGTGTGAACCTCTGTTTGTCATCCATTACTCAGCCACCTCTCTTAGTGGCTGGTTCATGACTTTACGGATGGAATATGCCTTTCTTTTGCAGTTTTTCTTTCATCTTCGCAAGTCCCTTGTGGTAGATGTTCTCCGCCGCTTCTGCGGAGGATAGCTCGTTTTTGTAAGCAATCTCTTGGAATGTGTGCGATCTGAATTTAGGACTTTTCATACTGTGGCAATCGGGACAAAATCCGATATGAGAGCGTATGACTTCACGCTCACGGTAGGAAAGCTCGTTCAATGCGCCGAATACCGCCTCGGTCTGTTCTTTTTGTATCAGCTCGCAGCAAGGTTCAAAGGTATAATCGCAGGTACATCCTCACGACTTTCCTCGCTGTCCTCATCGGCATAATTGCGGTAAAAGTCAACGAACTGCATATTGTGAAAGCCGCTTCGCAGATTTCCTTTACCGTCTTTTCGGATAAGCCTACCTCGTCGGAAATCTTCTTTATGGTGTAGGGATCACCTTTGCTGTTGTAGGAGGTATATAGCCGCATAATATTTCTCAGGTTGCGGTACTCATCGTCACTCTGCACCGTAAAGCCCGTCCGCATCGTGCGGATATAGTTGTGGATTTCCTCCCACATAATACGGGTTTTGTAGGTTATAAAAGGCGTATCACAATCTTTCGGATATTCCTCCAACGCCCGCAGGATGCCAAGTACACACGCTTCCTTTATATCAAGAAAATGCCCGAACATCGAATACCGCTGTACGACACCCATAACGGTTGTATTCAGTGTAGGCTCGTAGTAATGCAGAAACCAAGACAGATATGTTTCGTCTTTTTCGGCAAGGTATAAATCAATATACTCTTGTAAATCATCTTTTTTCGGCGGTGCCGGAGAAAGACGGTAAATATATAATTCCTTTTGCCATTCCTTCACGGCACTCACCTCCTAACTGTTTTACTTCCGCTGCTTTAGTCGTTTGTCGGTCAGAGCATATAACGCTTCCCGTGTCATATCCTTTTTGAACTGCTCGGCGGTGTAGTTATCCCCGTGTATCGCCAATGTTTTCAGATCATCCGCAATTTCTTTCGCCGCCGTTGCAAATTGTCTTGTTATCGTACCTTTGGACAGTTCGGCTCGGATACAGTTACACCGCTTTTTGTGAATACTCAGAATCGGGTGGGCATCCACTTTTTCTTTTTTGCCCATTATGACGGCGTATTGTCTGCAAGTTTTCTTTTCGCCGTTATACTCATAGGGAGAAATACCGTTGCAGTATTTTTGCTTTCGGGCAGAGGTCATAAGGAAATACTTTTTGCAGATCTCGCATTGTCTCGGATAATGCCCGTGATGCAGACCTTCAAAGAAATCTGTGAGAATAAAGCTATAATAATTCTCAAAATATAACCGCCGAGCCACCGTTGCCGTTTTGCTGCGGCTGGATTTCTTGATACCTACATATTCCGTCTGCACAGGGAAAGGAACTTTACCGAATACCTCTAACGCTATGGGGAGCAGATGTTCCTCGTCAAAGCGCTCTGCCTCATCTGTACAGGAAACAAATTTCCGCAGAGCGTAAAAGGCTTTTTGCATATCCTCTGTCAGATCGTTATAGAAATCCAGAGTAAAGAAAACCTCGCCCAGCAAGTCCCGTGCCTCTATCATAAATTCCTTGTCGTAGGACTTGGGAACACGGTCAAGCCAAGCCTGCTCATCGGTCATAGAATAGATTTCTGCTTTACATTTCCAATATTCCGTTATCTTTGTATAGGTTTCTTCGGTAAAGAGATTTGCCACACGTTCCTGTTCCGCTTTGGTGTCGAGCATATTAAAGGGGCTGAGCCAATGGAGTGCCTTAAAGATGTTCAGCATACGCTTGCCGGTTTCGAGAAAATCTTTCTTATCCATATACCGATTTCAAGGGTTTGCTCCAAATGCCAATTATCCGTTGTGAACACGGAAATGCGGGCGGCGGTGTCATTTTCATAAAATTGATTGAGCAGATGTGTGGCGAAATATCCTGCCTGATACACCTTGCCGCCGATATGTACTCTGCCGTCACGATAGTCGGCGGTAAAATAGTCAACCTTTTCACGCATAGCTTCTTGCCCTCCATCCTAATTCTAACATATCAAGTGTCCAATAAATGTCCCTTTGCAAAAATTCAAAAAAGTTTTGAAATTTTCAGTTGCAACACCATTTTGAAAGTTAGATTTTAATTTAGTATATCATAAAATTACAGTATTTTCAATGTTTTATGAGTAGTTGCGCCAATCGTTTTATTTGAGTTGCGTAATACTTGCTGTTCCAACTTCATCTCCGTATTCTATAAAGTAGAGGGAGCGAAAACCTTACAAAATACACGGGCACAGCGTCGGGAAACCGGCGGCTTTTTTGTTGCCCGAAAACGAAAGGAGGAAAAGTCTATGATGAAGATCACACCAAAGCAAGCGGAGAAGGTTCACCGTCTTGTCAAGTCACTTTGCGCCAACTGTGATGAGGACGGCAACTGCATTCTTTTAGATGACGGCGAAGCCACCGCTGCGTGCAGCTAATCTCTATCTACGGTATTTACTGCAACTATTTCAAAAAAGCAGTATTACCCGCCGACAAGGAGCTGTACGAACAAATCAAAAAACACAACAAATTAAAGTAAGAAAAGGAGAAATGTAATTATGAGAAAATTTAATGAAATGGTTGTTATCGGTATCGACCACGGGTATGGGAATATGAAAACGGCGAACTGCTGTTTCCCCACCGGCGTTATGCAAAGCGATACCGAACCCACTTTTGTCAGCGACCTGCTCCAATGGAACGGCAAATACTATTCCATCGGCGTCGGTCACAAGGAATTTACGGCAGACAAGTTTAATGACGAGGACTATTACGTTCTCACCCTTGCCGCTATCGCACGGGAACTCAGACGGGAGCGTATTACCGAGGCTTCCGTGTTCATCGCCGCAGGACTGCCACTTACTTGGGTAAGCGAGCAGAAAGCAGAGTTTAAGAAGTATTTGCTTCAGCACAGCGAGGTTGAATTTACCTTCCGAAACACAGAATTTCGCATTAAAATTGTTGGTGCGGAAATTTATCCGCAGGGCTTTGCTGCCGTTGCAGAACGGCTCGGTGAGTTTTATGGCGTGAATATGCTTTGCGATATTGGCAACGGCACCATGAATTTGCTTCGGATCGTAAACAAAAAACCTGATGCACAGCGTATGTTTACCGAGAAATACGGTACGCATCAATGCGCTCTGCTTATCCGTGAGCAGATGATGAAAGTACACCACGCTACCCTTGATGATGCGATAATTACGGAAATTCTCAAAAAGGGTACGGCGGATATTGACGGTTTATACCTTGAAACAGTTATCAAGACCGCAAAGGAATACACCGCTGGTATTTTCTGCCGTCTGCGTGAACACGAATACGATTCCAAACTGATGAAGCTCTATGTGGTCGGCGGCGGTGGTTGTCTGATTCGCAACTTTGCTGATTATGACCGTAACCGGGTTGTCATCAACGAAGATATTTGTGCCACCGCAAAGGGATATGAGTATATGGCGCTTGTTACCCTTAACAGAAAAGGTGGTGCGGTATGAGCATTAAGAATGTAAAAGTCCGCTTTAATCTGAGTAAAGAAAATGACCGCAAGGCTTATGAGTATCTGCAAAACGCAGAGGTGTCATACAGCAAGACGGTCATTTCTGCTATCTGCGGATATATAGAACTATCCGAAATTAAGGAAAGTGAAGATGCTTTCCTTGAAAGAGTAATATCCACCATCCGAGAGGAAACGGCAAAAAGCAATCCGCTTGGCGGCTTATTACAACTTGTGCAACAGCCCGTTGCCCAAACACCCGCCGAAAAAGAAAACAAGGCAGAATCCGAAGAAGCAATGCTCGATTTCCTCGACAGCTTCTAAGGGTACACTTATCCCTGCTTTTGACGGTACTGTGACGGCAATTTTGAAAAGAATTGTCCCCACTAACCGCATTGGTTCCACTATTCTGCGATACTGACGGCACTCCCTAAAAAAGTGATGACAATAGCACAGAAAAGTGAATCCGATAGAACGGTTTGCACCAACAAGAACGGTATGAGGTCGCTCCCTCACGTGCAAGCCACGGAGAATGGAAGGCATACGCTAAATAGCGTGTGTCTTACACCGTAACAAGCAGGGACTTTGTGTGCCAAAGTCCGAATCAAAATCCACCCCAAGAGGCGGATTTACTCTTTGAGGGACTCCGTCCCCCAAGCCCCTTGGAAAAAGAATGAAAGAAGGAATAATGTATATGAAAGATA
>ENA-OQEN01000227-OQEN01000227.1-human-gut-metagenome-genome-assembly--contig:-NODE-227-length-24681-cov-5.932394_pt1 | contig 24681 bp, 27 predicted proteins | sample MGYA00242791_ERZ504627 | MGnify/ENA primary metagenome ERZ504627 (study PRJEB26092, sample SAMD00036316) | human gut metagenome | host: Homo sapiens | study: EMG produced TPA metagenomics assembly of... | reverse complement strand
GGAGTCTGAGGTGCAGATTCTCAAGGATCAGTTGCGCTCTTTTTCGGACGGTAGGATCATTTTCGAATACACCATCCCAGAATGGGGAAACGCGTAGACGCAGTGGTACTTTACAAAAATATCGTATTCCTGCTGGAGTTTAAGTGCGGCGATACGGAATACCGCCAGTCTACATACGATCAGGTGTACGACTATGCTCTGGACCTGCGCAACTTCCAGAAGGAGAGCCATAATAAGCTGCTGGTGCCGATCATGGTATCCACCAGAGCGCCACGATATCAAAACGTGCTGACTGTACGCGACCGCGTCGTGGAGCCGATCCGCTGTGATGCGCAGAATCTGGGCGTTTCCATTGATTACATTGCAAAGCAGTGCCAAGAGCCGGCATTTGATTATGTGGCCTGGGAGAACTCTGAGTATCTTCCTACACCCACGATCGTGGAAGCGGCGCAGGCGATGAAGAGCGGAAAAAATGAATTTGACATTTCCTTCGACCGCCAGCAGCTTGCCGACTATCTGTGCGTTGACCGCAGTGCAATGTCCGCCCAGCTCTGCGCACTCAGGGATGACGGAGTGCTGGAATTTAAAAAAATCACTTTATTTTGCTGCGATAACCCCGTTTTGCGGCAGCACTGTACGATAAATTACCCACTGGAATAAAATCTCTTGACAGAAAATTATAGAAGGTATATTATGGAAAATGAGATATTCGACGGAATATATTAATAAATGTATAGGAGAAGAGACAATGAAAAGAAAAAATATTTTCAAATCCCTGCTTGCCGCCGCCATGGCGCTGATAATGATATTTGGCGCCGCGCCCCTGAGCGGTTTCGTCGGCATCCGCCTGCCCATGCTTTCGCTGAAAGCGGAGGCGGCACCCACCGAAGACGGGCTTTTTGAGTATGCGATGGCTAGTCATCGGACTGAGTCCGGATATCAATATGGATTAAGCATAACCCGCTACAAAGGGCCTGATTCCGGAGAGGTCGTTATCCCAAAAACAATAGAAGGATATGAGGTCAAATGGATAGGCGATAGAGCTTTTCAAAACTGCACAGGAATTACAAGCGTAGTAATTCCCGATGGTGTGATGAGAATAGGTGAGTTTGTCTTCTCGGGCTGCACAAGCCTTGCAGAAATAACCGTTTCACCGGACAATAAAAACTTTTCGAGCGTTGACGGCGTACTGTTCAGCAAGGACATGAGTACACTGTTAATCTATCCTTCAAGCAACAAGCATAGTTCATATACAGTCCCCGACGGTGTGACGAAAATAGGCAATTATGCTTTTGACCACTGCAAAAACCTTACCGAGATAACCATACCCGACAGCGTGACGGAAATAGACAATTATAACTTTTATTACTGTAACTTACTCTCGAAAGGTGCAGCTTTTCAATGGTTTGACAAAAATAGGCGATTATGCTTTTGGCAGATGCGAAAACCTTACCGAGCTAACCATACCGGACAGTGTGACGAAAATAGGCGATGATGCTTTTTACAACTGCACATCACTCTCGAAAGTGCAGCTTTCAAATGGTTTGACAAAAATAGGCAATTATGCTTTTTACTGCTGCACAAGCCTTACAGAGATAACCATACCCGACAGCGTGACGGAGATAGGCCGTAGAGCTTTTGAATACTGTGACTTGCTCTCAAAAGTGCAGCTTTCCAGCAAACTGATAAAAATAGACGAGGAAGCCTTTTACGGCTGCAAAAGTCTTAAAGAGATAACTATACCGGACAGCGTTACGGAAATAGGAAATGAAGTTTTCGCTAACTGCAAATCGCTCTCAAAAGTGCGGCTTTCTAATAACCTGGCAAAAATAGGTGATAAAGCTTTTTCTAGCTGCACAAACCTCGAAGAGATAACTATACCCGCCAGTGTTTCTTATATAGGTAAATTGGTTTTAGCATTCTGCAGTTCTCTTACCGACATAACCGTTTCACCGGACAACAAAAATTATTTGAGCATTGATGGCGTGTTGTTCAACAAGGAAGAGAGCGTGCTTATATTGCATCCTGCAGGCAACAAACGTAGCACTTATACTGTCCTCGACGGTGTTATGACAATAGATGAGAACGCTTTTTACGGCTGCAAAAACCTTAGAGAGATAGCTATACCGGACAGCGTAATAAAAATAGGCGAGTTTGCATTCTATGATTGTACAAGCCTTAAAGAGATAGTAATACCGGACAGCGTTACGGAAATAGGCAAGTATGCTTTCTGCGGTTGCACATCGCTCTCGAAAGTACAGCTTTCAAAGGGTTTGACAAAAATAGGCAATTCTGCTTTCTACAACTGTACAAGCCTTACGGGGATAACTATTCCTGATGATGTCACAGAAATAAACTTTTATGTCTTTTATAACTGCACATCCCTTTCAAAAGTGCAGTTTTCCAACAAACTGGTAAAAATAGGCGAGGATGCCTTTTACCGCTGCCGAAAACTTACAGAGATAACCATACCAGACAGTGTTACGGAGATAGACCGTGGAGCGTTTGGAGGTTGTACGTCACTTTTCAAAGTTCAGCTTTCCAACAAACTGATAAAAATAGGCAGTGGAATTTTCAACAACTGCACAAGCCTTAAAGAAATAGTAATACCCGACAGCGTTACGGAGATAGGCGAGCTTGCCTTTTATTACTGTGAATCACTCTCGAAAGTGCAACTTTCAAATGGTTTGACGAAAATAAGCAATGGGACTTTTTGTAACTGCAAAAGCCTTACTGAGATAACCATACCAGGCAGTGTGACGGAAATAGGTGAGAGTGCTTTCTCCGGCTGCACAAGTCTAAAAAAGATAACTATTCCGGACAGCGTTACAAAAATAAAGGATTTTGCTTTTAAAAACTGTTCCACAATAAAAATTGTGTGCTATCTCGGTACACGCGCGCAGTGGCAAGAGATAATTATCGGAGCTGATAATGAAGCGCTTACGAATGCAACTATACACTGTATTGATGATCCTCATATCTGGGGCAAGTGGGAAGTTATAGAGGAGGTCACATACGAAAAAGACGGTTTGGAGAGAAGAACGTGCTCGCTTTGCGATATAGAGGAAACAAGAGTTATTCCCAAGCTCGTCAGGGCATCCGCAATCGAGCTCTCCGAGAGCGAAAAAACCGTGTTTGTCGGAGACACATTCACGATCACCGCAACAGTGAAGCCCGAGGATGCATTTAACCGCACCGTCACATGGAGCTCGTCCGACCAGTCGATAGCGACTGTTGACGAAAACGGAACAGTCACCGCGATAGCCAAGGGCGAAGCGATAATAACCGCCGAATCGGCCGACGGAGTCACCGCCGAGTGCAAGGTCACGGTTGAGAAAAAGGTGGCTGCAATCGAGCTCTCCGAGAGCGAAAAAACAGTGTTTGTCGGCGATACATTCACGATCACCGCAACGGTGAAGCCCGAGGATGCATTTAACCGCACCGTCACATGGAGCTCGTCCGACCCGTCAATAGCGACTGTTGACGAAAACGGAACAGTCACCGCGATAGCCAAGGGCGAAGCGATAATAACCGCCGAATCGGCCGACGGAGTGAAAGCGGAATGCAAGGTCACGGTTGAGAAAAAGGATGGATTCTTCAAGACGTTGCTCAAGATCATCACCGCTCCGTTCAGAGCGATAATATACCTCTTCAAAAAGTTGTTAGGCAAATAATCCGAACGGAAAAGCAAACAAAAAGTCCCCGGCGATAACGTTGGGGACTGATTTTATGCAGCTGAAAGCTTTCACATAACCCCGTTTTGCGGCAGCACTGTCCGATAAAATACCCACCTAAAAAGAAACACTTGACAGAAAAATACAAAAGGAATATTATTGAATCGGCAATAATCCGGCAGAAATATGTTTGGAGGAGATAAAATGAAGCGAAAAAATATTTTCAAATCTCTGCTTGCCGCCGCGATGGCACTGATAATGATATTCGGCGCCGCGCCCCTGAGCGGCTTCGTCGGCATCCGCCTGCCCATGCTTTCGCTGAAAGCGGAGGCGGCAACCACTGAAGACGGGCTTTTTGAGTATGGGGTAGAGAGAGAATGGATCGGTTCCGAATATGAGTATGGAGTAAGAATAACCCGCTACACAGGGCCTGATTCCGGAGAGGTTGTTATTCCGAAAACAATAGGCGGATATGAGGTTAAATGGATAGGCGGTGTATATTCCCATACATTGGCTTTTCAAGGCTGCACGGGAATTACAGGCATAGTGATTCCCGACAGTGTTACATCAATAGGCAGGTATGTCTTCTCTGGCTGCGAAAGCCTTACAGAAATAGTGATACCCGACAGCGTTACATCAATAGGCGATTATGCTTCTACAACTGCAAAAGCCTTGCAGAGATAACCATACCGGAAGGAGTAACCGAAATAGGAGACAGGGTTTTTAGTGGTTGCAGTTCTCTTACGGATATAACCGTTTCACCGAACAACAAAAACTATTCGAGCTTCGGCGGCGTGCTGTTTAACAAAAGCAGGAGCAAGTTGTTGGTATATCCTATAGGCAATGAGCGCAGCACTTATATCGTCCCGGACAGCGTTACGGAAATAGGCAGTTATGCTTTTGACAACTGCACATCACTCTCGAAGGTGCAGCTTCCAAATGGTTTGACAAAAATAGGCAGAAGTGTCTTTGAGGACTGCAAAAACCTTACAGAAATAACCATACCGGACAGCGTGGCAGAAATAGACAGTTGTGCTTTTGACGGTTGTACAAGCCTTACAGAAATAACCATACCTGACAGCGTGACGGAAATAGGCTGGTCTGCCTTCTCCGGCTGCAAATTGCTCTCAAAAGTAGATTTGTCGAGGAAGTTGACGATAATAGAAGCCGGAACTTTCTTCGACTGCACAAGCCTTACAGAGATAGTAATACCTGACAGCGTGACGGAAATAAGAGGAACGAGGTCTTATTATAACGATAACGGTGCCTTCTCCGGCTGCACGAGCATGAAATCTATAACAATTGGCAGTGGCGTTGAGGAGTTGGATGACAGTTTTATAAGTTTCTGCCGCGGACTTGCCAATATAAATGTTTCGCCGAACAGCAAAAACTATTCAAGCATTGACGGTGTGCTGTTTAACAAGGATGGCACCGAGTTGTTAGCCTATCCTGGGGGCAACGATCGCAGCGAATATATTATCCCCGACGGTGTGACGAAAATAAACTATGAGGCTTTCTCCGGCTGCACAAGCATGAAATCTATAACAATTGGCAGCGGCGTTGAGGAGTTGGATGACAGTTTTATAAGTTTCTGCCGCAGACTTGCCGATATAAACGTCTCGCCGAACAACAAAAATTATTCAAGTATCGACGGTGTGCTGTTTAACAAGGATGGAAGCAAGCTTTTAGCATATCCCCGAGGCAACGAGCGCAGCAAATATACTATTCCGGATGGCGTGACTACAGTATGTAAGAATGCTTTTCTTGGCTGCTACATTAAAACACTCACTATTCCCGTAAGCGTTACCGAAATTGAAAGTAATGCGTTTGGAAACAAATATTATAGTTTCTACAATACCATAAATGATATATATTATCTCGGCACACGCGAGCAGTGGAAAGAGGTAGTTGTCGGAGAGAATAACAGTGTGATCACGTGGGCAAGGTTACACTGCGCCGATGATCCTCCGTGTAACCACAGTTGGAGTGCGTGGGAAGTCGTAGAGGAAGCGACATATGAAAAAGACGGACTTGAGAGAAGAGTGTGCTTGCTTTGCAATATAGAGGAAACAAGAGCTATTCCCAAGCTCGTCAGGGCGTCCGCAATCGAGCTCTCCGAGAGCGAAAAAACCGTGTTTGTCGGCGATACATTCACGATCACCGCAACAGTGAAGCCCGAGGATGCATTTAACCGCACCGTCACATGGAGCTCGTCCGATCCGTCGATAGCGACCGTTGACGAAAACGGAACCGTCACCGCGATAGCCGAGGGCGAAGCGATAATAACCGCCGAATCGGCCGACGGAGTCACCGCCGAGTGCAAGGTCACGGTCGAGAAAAAGGATGGATTCTTCAAGACGTTGCTCAAGATCATCACCGCTCCGTTCAGAGCGATAATAAACCTCTTCAAAAAGCTGTTAGGCAAATAATCCGAACGGAAAAGCAAACGAAAGGTCCCGACAGGCATTGTACTGTCGGGACCTTTCCTGTATAAATCGAAGCCGTATCAGATATTGGCAAATTGGGATTTGCGGCACGGATTTGCCCGCATTGATTCGACTGTTTTGTTTTTCAATGTCTTTGTAGTGTGCGGCGACTCGACGCCCCCCGCCAATCTCATTTTCACCGAACCGATAAAGAGCGTGCTTTTGTGTACCCTGCAATAATATAAAAAACCGACCTATGAGCCATAGATCGGTTTTTGTGTCTTATGAACACCCCGCTAACGTCGGGGCATTTTTATTCGGCCTGCTTATTTCTTCTTTCCGGTGCCTTCGTATTCCTTGATCCAGTCAATCATGTCGGTGAAGGACTGCTTTGCGCCCATGGGGCGTAGCCGAGCTCTTTCTTCGCCTTATCGCAGCTGAAGTTGCAGTTTGAGGTCAGCTTGCGGATGGAGTAGCGGGTGAAGAGCGGGGTCTTCTTCGCGGCGTTGTAATAGACCTCCATGAGAGGAGCAAACGCATTTGCAAGGCCGAGAGAAATCTTGAGGCTCGGAGCCTTGAAGCCGCAGATGTCTGCGAGCATATGTATCAGCTGGTCGACGGTGACGACCTCATCGGTGAGGATATAGCCTCGCCGGGTCTGCCTTTTTCAGCAGCACCGATCATGCCCTTGGCAACATCGCGCACGTCAACGAAGTTATATGCGCCGAAGGAGAGCGATACGGGGAACTTGCCCTTGATGAACATTCTGACCATCTCGCCGACGGAAGAGACCTTGAAGTCATAGGGGCCGCAGCAAGCGCCGGGATAGCAGACAACTGTCTCAAGCTTGTCGTCGTTATTCTCAAACACATAGTTTGTGGCGGTAGCTTAGTCTTTGCATAGGTGCCGTCAAGAATCTCGGGATTGAAGTGAGAAATCTCACGCATAACCTGATTATCGGGGAGCGGGGGGTAAGCGTCAACGGAGGAAGCGTAGACAAGGCGTTTTACGCCGCACTTTTTGCACGCCTCAACGACGTTCTTTGTGCCGTCGACATTGACCTTCCAGGTCATGTCCTCGTTGCCCTTGTTTATCTCGATAACGCCTGCAAGGTGATAGACGACGTCCGCACCTTCAAAAGCCTTTTCGAGAGAAGCGGGATCGGTGACATCGCCAAATACGCGCTCGCAATTGATGCCGTCAAAAATCTTGCTGTCTTTTCTGATGAGTATTCTGAAGTTTTCGCCGCGTGCCTCGAGTTCTTTAACGAGTGCATAGCCGACGTGACCCGTAGCGCCCGTGACGACTGAAAGCTTGTCTCCCATGGTTAATTAACACTCCTTTAATTTTTAAGCTTACGGAACTTATTATATATCAGAAAAGCTTTTTAATATTTACGGTAAAGAACTATTTGACAGTAAAAAGATAATTATTTATTTTTTTAGTCAAAGTGCCGAAGTGTTTCGCCAATAACATTGACTTTTTGTATGTTTGGAGCTATTATTTTATAGTGGTATTTTGCTCTGCACGGCGGCGTATAACTTGAACGGACGCCCGCGCAGAGAACGGACATATATATTTGAAAGGAAGGATACAAGTGGCAAAATACGTCCTTGCACTCGATCAGGGAACGACGAGCTCACGCGCCATCGTTTTCGACAAAAAGGGCAATATCGTAGCCAAGGCGCAGAAGGAGTTCGATCAGATCTATCCCGCCGCAGGCTGGGTCGAGCATGACCCGATGGAGATACTTTTCAGCCAGTTCCAGGCGGTGACTTCCGTCTTTGCTTCGGGCGGGATAAAGCCTGAGGATATAGCCGCTATCGGCATAACAAATCAGCGCGAGACTACCATTATGTGGGACAGGGAGACGGGCAAGCCCGTCTACAACGCCATCGTCTGGCAGTGCCGCCGCACAGCGGAGCTCTGCGAGCAGATAAAGGCGGACGGCATGGAGGAATACATAAAGGAAAAGACCGGTCTTGTTATAGACGCGTATTTCTCCGGCACAAAGATAAAGTGGATCCTTGACAACGTTCCGGGCGCACGTGCGCTCGCCGAGGCGGATCAGCTGCTCTTCGGCACGGTCGAGACATGGCTCATATGGAATCTCACCGGCGGCAGAGTGCATATAACCGACTACTCCAACGCATCGAGAACGATGCTCTTCGATGTCGACAATCTCTGCTGGGACGAGAAGATGTGCGAATATCTCAACATCCCGATGTCCATTCTGCCAGAGGTCAAGCCTTCGAGCATGGTATACGGCAAGGTCGCGGGCGGTATAATCGGTCTTGAGGGTCTCGAGGGTATCCCGATCGCGGGTGCTATAGGCGATCAGCCGGCGGCCTGTTCGGTCAGGCATGCTTCGAGCCCGGTCAGGCGAAGAACACCTACGGCACCGGCTGCTTCCTGCTGATGAACACGGGCGAAAAGCGCGTCAAATCAAAGAACAACCTGCTCACGGGCGTCGCCTGGGGTATCGGCGACAAGGTAGAATACGCCATTGAGGGCTCTGCATTCAACGCTGGCTCGGTCATAAAATGGCTTCGCGATGAGCTGCATATGATAGACAACGCAAAGCGCTGCGACGAGCTCGCCGAGAGCGTGCCCGACGCAAACGGCATATATTTTGTCCCCGCATTCACGGGTCTCGGCGCGCCCTACTGGGATATGTACGCGCGCGGCTGCATAGTCGGACTCACGCGCGGAGTCAACCGCGCCCATATCGCGAGAAGTGTCCTCGAGGCTATCGCCTATCAGATGACCGACCTTCTTGAGGCGATGGAGGACGACTCCGGAATAACATTCACCGAGCTTCGCGTTGACGGCGGCGCGAGCGTCAGCGATATCCTGCTCCAGATTCAGTCGGATATGATACGCACGATAGTTGACAGACCCAAGACCGTCGAGACGACTGCTCTCGGAGCGGCATACCTTGCGGGTCTTGCCGTCGGCTACTGGAAGGACAGGGACGAGATCGCGCAGAACCGCGAGATCGAGAAGATTTTCACTCCCCAGATGGAGAAGTCGCACCGCGACGAGCTCTACAAGGCTGGAAGCGCGCAGTCGAGCGTTCGCGCGACTGGGCGAAGGACTGACATTATCTGGCCGCCGACCGGTTTTCTGATCGGCGGCCGTAAAAATAACCGGGTATTCTCGAACACGAAAGGAAAACGAAAATGGATTATCTGAGCGAATCACTCAAACTGCACTATGAACTGCGTGGCAAGCTGGAGATACAGCCGAGAGCCGGGGTCAGCAACAAGGGCGAGCTGTCCCTTGCCTACACCCCCGGAGTCGCGGCGGCGTGCCTCGAAATAAAGGACGATGTCAGCAAGAGCTATGACCTGACCCGCCGCTGGAACACCGTCGCCGTCGTCACGGACGGCACCGCGGTGCTTGGTCTCGGGGATATAGGTCCCGAGGCTGGCATGCCCGTCATGGAGGGCAAATGCGTGCTCTTCAAGGCGTTCGGCGGAGTCGACGCGATACCGCTTTGCGTGCGTTCAAAGGACGTTGACGATATAGTCAACACCGTCGCCCTGCTCGCCGGATCGTTCGGCGGAGTGAATCTTGAGGATATCGCGGCTCCGCGCTGCTTTGAAATCGAGCGCAAGCTCAAGGAGCGCACGGATATACCGATTTTCCACGACGATCAGCACGGCACCGCGGTCGTCTGCCTTGCGGCGGTTGTCAATGCATTAAAGATAGTCAAAAAGCAGCTCTCCGACTGCACCGTTGTTTTCAGCGGTTCTGGCGCGGCGGGCGTTGCGATAGCGAGACTCTTTGACTCTATGGGTGCGGGCGAGATTATCATGTGCGACCGCAAGGGCATAATCTGCGAGGGTGGGAATCTGACTCCCGCAAAGGCGGAAATTGCCGCGTTCACAAACAAAAATCACCGCACCGGCACGCTTGCCGACGCGATGAAGGGTGCTGATATATTTGTCGGCGTCTCCGCTCCCGGAATCGTTACAGAGGAGATGGCGGCGTCGATGGCTGAAAATGCAATAATCATGGCTATGGCGAACCCCGTACCCGAGATAATGCCCGACCTTGCAAAGGCGGCAGGCGCGGCGGTAGTCGGCACGGGCAGAAGCGACTTCCCGAACCAGATAAACAACGTTCTCGCGTTCCCCGGAATTTTCCGCGGCGCGCTCGATGTCCGCGCGAGCGACATAAACGAAGAGATGAAGATAGCCGCCGCCAAGGCGATAGCTTCGCTCGTCAGCGACGATGAGCTGAACCCCGATTATATCCTGCCTGCGGCGTTCGATGAGCGCGTCGGCAAGGCAGTCGCCGATGCGGTTGCGCAGGCGGCGAGGGACAGCGGCGTTGCGAGAATATAATTAAAATTTCGTGGTGTAGCCGCCGTCGAGCTTTATTCCGCTTTTTTCGCAGCGGGATTCAACGAAGCTCTGCGTTTGATCGATGACTGTTCTGAAGCTCATCGGCATTTTTGCGGGAGCGCGGCGCGGCGAGTGGCTGCCCTGCGTTATCAGCTCGTTTTCGATGCAGTCAAGAATATGCAGATAGGCGGGGTTGTTGAGCATATCGGCGTTGGGCACCCAATCGCTCGGGAGATTGCCTTTGGTGGTCTCCGCTATTATGATTCGGTACATCATGAGGCTGTATATCCTGTGCAGTGAGTCAATAGTTGAGTCGCTGCGCTCCTGCGGGAAAGTCAGAAATTTGCGCAGCTTTCCTGCGACGCGGAATATAGTCAGGGTGTTGAGCTCCGAGTCGGAGGGCAGGTCGCCTTTGATACCGAATGCGCCTTCAAATCCGCGCTTCGATTCGCTCAGCCCCAACAGGTAGTCCGTGGTGACGTTGTAGTAATCCGCCGCGCGGCAGAGAAAATCGAGCCCGCATTCGCGTATGCCGTTTTCGTAGTGGGAGAGCAGCGCCTGCGAGACTCCGAGTCCTGCGGCGGCTTCCTTTTGGCTCAGCCCCTTTTCTTTTCTGAGTGAAGACAGGCGCGCGGTTATATTTGTTGCCATAACGACACCTCTTTTATACAGTCTGTATAATCATTATATCAGAGATTCAAGAATTTTCAATCATACAGTTCAACAAAATACTCAGCGTATTTTTGGAGGAAACATGAAAAGCTATATAGTCTATATCATAAGAAGCGGCGCAACGAAGGAAGAGACCGAGGGGAAATATATCGGTCACACCGACGTTGAGCTCAGCGAAGAGGGCAGGAAGCAGCTCGAAAATATGCGCTCTGAGCTTGTCTATCCGCCCGTCGGCGCGGTCATATCGAGTCCGCTCAAGCGCTGCACCGACACCGCGGCGATACTCTATCCCGACAACAAGTGCATCACCATAGATTCGCTCATAGAGTGCAACTTCGGCGAGTTCGAGGGCAAGGATGCGGAGGAGCTCAAGGACTATCCGATGTTCCCGCGCTGGCTCGCCGGCGAGCAGGGCGTTGAGCCGCCGTTCGGCGAGAGCAACGAGGCGTTCGCAAAGCGCGTGTGCGAGGGATTCATAAAAATAATCGACGGTCTGATAAAGACCGGGACCGACCGCGCGGCGATAGTCACTCACGGCGGCGTGATGATGGCACTGCTCACAAACTTTGGTTTGCCCCAGCTGCCGATGCATGAGTGGATAACCCCGAACGGCTGCGGCTACACTCTGCGCATAACCCCGTCGCTGTGGATGCGCGGGCACAAGCTGGAGGTCGTCTACGAGTTCCCGTATGAGAAGAACGACGAGGACGGCGAAGAAGAATAAAATTTGACGGGAGGCGGCAATATGCAGTACAGAACCATAAGAGCGGCGGCGAGCGCCGAGTTCGTTGAAAAGCGTTCGCGGTTCATCGGCTATATATCGCCCGTCACGACTCAGCAGGACGCGATAGCGTTCATCGATTCGATAAAGTCGAAGCACTGGGATGCGACGCACAATGTCCCGGCATATATAATCAGAAATGGCAACATCTGCCGCTTTTCGGATGATGGCGAGCCGCAGGGCACGGCGGGAATGCCGGCACTCAATGTCCTGCAAAAAGAAGAGCTGACCGACTGCGTTCTGGTTGTCACCAGATATTTCGGCGGAATACTTTTAGGCGGCGGGGGACTCGTCAGAGCCTATTCGCACGCGGCGAAAATCGCAGTTGATGCGGGGGGCATAGTGACCCGCGCGGAGTGCAGCATAGTGAAAATCCGCTGTGACTACACATTTTACGGTCGCCTCGCCTCGCTTATCCCGGAGCAGGGCGGCATAGTCGAGGATACGGCGTTTGAGGATGCGGTGACGGTAAAAATGAGAATACCGCAGGAGCTTGAACCTGCGTTTGAAGCGCGGCTTGTCGATCTGAGCAACGGAACCTGCCGCGGAGAAATAACAGACACGGTTTTTGCGGACATAGATTGAGGATAAATATGAAGATACTTTTTCAGGGCGATTCGATAACGGACGGCAACAGGTACAAAGAGCCCGAACGCCGCCACGATCTCAACCATCAGATAGGGCACAGCTACGCATTTATTGTCAGCGGTATGCTCGGCGCGGAATATCCGGATGCCGGACTGAAATTTGTAAACCGAGGCATTTCCGGCGACACGACGCGCGGACTGCTCCGCCGCTGGCGCGAGGATGCGCTCGATATAGAGCCGGATGTTTTGAGCCTGCTCATCGGCACGAACGACTGCTTCCTTGAGGGCGGAAGCCATGTTGAGCCCGAGGAATACGAAAAGAATCTCGAAAGCATACTCTCGCAGTCGTTTGAAACGAACGGGGAGCTGAAAGTGTTTCTCATGGAGCCGTTCTTTCTGCCGACAAAGGACAGATTCAAGGCGGAAGAGAATATTTGCCGCGAAGAGATAGGCAGATATTCGCAAATCTGCCGCCGCATTGCCGAAAATGATGGCAGGATATTTTTCATTCCGCTTCAGCATCTGTTCGACGAAGCAGCAGAGGGACGTGACTGCGCCTACTGGATTTGGGACGGCATCCACCGACGGAGAGCGGGCACGCGCTGATAGCGCGCGAGTGGATAAAAGCATTCAAGGCGATGTTTGAATAAAAATCTAAACCAAACAAAAAATCCTCCGTATGAATCCATACGAGGATAACTTTTTGCTTTGATTATTTCTCGGCGGCTGCGGCGGTTCTTCTTGCCTGGAGCGCGTCGGATATCTCCTGCTTCTTCTTGCCGACGATATCGTATTTGAATATCGGGATAGCGGAGAGCAGGGAGAGAATACCGGGGACAACGGCGTAGGCGAAGAACACGATGTCCTTTGTCTTTGTCGCGAATCCGGCGGCGGTGCCTGCGGCGATCTCGCGCACGGTGTCCGAATAGCCGGAGACCTGAACGAACACGAGGCCGAGTGCCGTGCCGAGCGCAAGGCAGATTTTGATAGTCAGCGTGAGCACCGAATACGCTGTGCCCTCCATGCGCTTGCCGGTCTCGTACTCATAGTAGTCAACGCAGTCGGCGGTCATTATCATGGGCATGAGGTTGACGGAAGCAAACTGGAGACCCATGAGGAACAGCGAGAAGTAGAAGAGGACGGTGAGCACCATGTTGTCGGGGTTCGTGAACCAGAAGTGGGCTATCACGAACGAGAGCACGGATGCGATGAAGCCGTATACCGAAAGTCCGATAAAGACCTTTTTCTCGTCGAGCTTCTTTATAAGGAACGGGCAGGCCGCCATGCTTATCATCGTGCCAATGGCGGTCGAGATGCCGAGGACTGCGACGAGGTTCTGCGAGCCGAGAAGTATGTTGGCGGCCTGAACCTGGATTCCCATAGCCATCTGGCGTCCGAAGCCGAGGAAATACGAGATTATGACGAGCATGAACGGCTTATTCGATTTGAGCGCGCCCATCATGTCCTTGAAAGATATCTTGTTGCCCGCAGTGTAGTACGCGCTCTTTGTTGAGAAGCGGGATAAGCCCGAACAGCACGCAGCCAAAAACGGCGGTGAGCACGGCGGTGAACAGATACTCATTCGCTACCATGGGCAGGTCGGTTTCGCCGCTCTTGACGAGCACCTTGGAGCCGCCCGGGATTATAAGGCAGGCGATGGCACTATCACGACGCAGGCGGAGAAGCTATCTGCTTGAACGTATTTGAGATGGAGACGACATTCGTGCGCTCCGTCGGGTCGGGAGTGAGGACGGATGCGATGCCCTGCGAGGGCACGTCGCCGAGGGTCATCGCGAAGCTCCAGAGGAGATAGGTCGCGAAGATCCATATGTAAGTTGCCGCTTTGTTCGTCTTGAACGGCACATCGATGAATACGACCGCAGACATGACGAGCAGGGGAAGTATCGACTTTGCTATCATCGATTTGAACTTGCCGTTTTTGCTCTTCGAGCGGTCGATCATATTGCCGACGAACGGGTCGAAAACTGCGGAGAGAATCTTCGCCACGAGCACGAGAATACCGACGACTGCGATGTCCGCGCCGAGAATCGAAGCGTCAAACTCCGCCTGATATGAATTCAGGAGTCCGACTATCGCCTGGAAGCCGAAAAGACCGAGAGAATAGGCGGCAATTTCCTTGAAGTTCATATACTTTCCTTTTGATGAACTCATTGTTATTCCCCTTTCAGCAAGCCCCGAATCGTTCTTTGCCGCAGATTCAAGGCTTTACTGTGCTAAATTAATTTTATTATAAACTGTGAATTTGCCCGTGTCAATATGGATGCTGTAATTTTTGCCGACAGATTTGACTCTTCTGTTGCACGTCGGTGCGCCGTTCGGCTTGACACTTGTCTTTATTAAATGTATAATTTATCATGAGTTAATATAACAGCAGGAGGATAAAATCGATGATTTCAAAGAAACTTTTCGGCACTCTTTCCGACGGCAGAGAGGTCGATATATACGAGCTCAAGAACGCAAACGGCGTCAGCGCGTCCGTTATTACATACGGCGCAACATGGCAGTCGCTTTTTGCACCCGACAGAAACGGAATTTTCGAGGATGTTCTTATCGGCTTCGACGATCTCAAAGGTCATGTCGAGCGTTCGGACTATCAGGGTCAGATCGTCGGCAGATATGCGAACCGCATCTGCGGCGGACATTTTACCGTTAACGGCAAAGAATTTGATGTCATAAAGAATGAGAACGGCAAGACCTGCCTGCATGGCGGCGGCGAGTTTTCGCACGCTGTCTGGGCGGCAAAAGTCGAGGGCGAGAGCCTCGTTCTCGAATATAAGAGCGACGAGGGCTCGAACGGATTCCCCGGCGCGATGAGCGCAAAGGTGACTTATACTCTTGATGACAGCAACGAGCTTTCGATTGCATATGAGGCTGTCTGCACAGAGGATACGCCGATAAACATGACTAACCACGCATATTTTAATCTCGGCTCGTATAAGCGTCCGAACGTGCTCTCCCAGGAGCTTCGCCTGTCCGCGTCGCGCTACACTCCCATTGATGAGGACAGCATACCGACCGGCGAGATAAGAGATGTCACCGGCACGGCATTCGATTTCAGACAGATGAAAGCCATCGGCAGGGATATAAATCAGGACGACGAGCAGCTCATCATCGGATGCAACGGCTACGACCACAATTTCTGCATCGATGAGGGCACACAGGGCGCGTTTGCGACTGCATATGACCCGGAGAGCGGGCGCGTTATGGAAGTTATTACGGATATGCCCGGCGTTCAGCTCTACACCGGCAACTTCCTCGACAAGATACCCGGCAAGGGCGGCACGCTGATGAACAAATATGCCGGCTTCTGCCTTGAGACTCAGTTCTACCCCGATTCTCCGAACCAGCCGAACTTCCCCGTCCTGCATTTTCAAAGCGGGCGAAAAGTTCAGAAGCCGCACAAGCTTCAAATTCTCGGTAAAATAAATTTTTCAGAGGCGTGTTTATGAATTCAACGGGTGCGCGGGCGCTGATAGATGTGCTGCTCGAACAGGGAGTCGATACGGTTTTCGGTTATCCCGCAGTGCGGTGCTCGATATCTACGATGAACTTTACAAATGCGATAAAATTCGCCATATACTCACCTGCCACGAGCAGGCGGCGGCTCACGCGGCGGACGCTACGCCCGCGCAACTGGCAGAACGGGAGTCGTTATTGCGACCTCGGGACGGTGCCACCAATCTCGTGACGGGCATCGCCGCGGCATACATGGATTCGAGCCCCGTTGTTGCGATAACGGGGAACGTCAAGACCTCGCTGCTCGGCAGCGACTCGTTTCAGGAGGTCGATATCGCGGGCGTACGATGCCGGTGACGAAATATTCGTTCATCGCGTCGGGCGAGCGCGGAGTGGCGCAGGATGTCCGCGAGGCGTTCTCGATAGCGCAGTCCGGCAGAAAAGGTCCGGTTTTGGTCGATATCCCGGCGGATATCGCGGCTCAGAGCGAGGAATATGAACGCGCACCGAAGAGCGAGCCCGCCCCGGCAAAAGAACCGGAGAAAGCCGAGCTCGAACGCGCGGCGCAGATGATAGAGAAAGCCAAAAGACCGCTTATCTATGTCGGCGGCGGGGCGATAAGCTCCGGCGCGTCGGACGCGCTGAAAACATTTGCTCAAAAACTGCATATCCCCGTCGCGTGTTCTATGATGGGGCTCGGCGCTTATCCGTGCTCGGCGGAGCTGTTCTTGGGGCTCGTCGGCATGCACGGAAACCCGGCGGCAAATATGGCGGCGTTAAACTGCGATTTACTCATTGCCGCGGGCGCGAGATTTTCAAACCGCGTCGCCGCGAGCAAAGAGAGCTTTGCCCCGAAGGCGAAGATAATACATATTGATATAGACGCGGCGGAATTTGACAAAAATATAATTTCCGACGCCCACATTCTCGGCGATCTCGGAAAGACGCTCGAGAAGCTCAGTGCGATGCTGCCGCCGGGAGAGAACTCCGAGTGGCTCGGCGAGATAGCCGAGTTCAAAAGGTGGATTCCGCGCCCGAAACCCTATGCTCCGTACACGGTTTTGCACACTCTGAGCGAGCTGACGAAGGGCGAAGCGAATATAGTGACCGATGTCGGTCAGAATCAGATGTGGACGGCGCAGTACTATGATTTTGAACGCCCGCGTTCGCTGATAACCTCGGGCGGACTGGGCGCGATGGGCTTTGGCATGGGTGCGGCGATAGGCGCGGCTCTCGGCGTGCCGGAGAGAAAGACCGTTCTGATAACAGGGGACGGCGGATTCCATATGAGCCTGAGCGAGCTTGCAACGCTCAGCAGATATAATATCCCAGTCGTTGTTATCGTGATGAACAACGGCGTGCTCGGCATGGTGCGCCAGTGCAGAAGGTGTTCTATGACGGACGCTTTTCCGCGACCCAGCCGGAGCGCGGGACGGATATAGCCGCCGTCGCAAAGGCGTTCGGCGTCAAGGGCATGAGAATAAAGAATCCGTCACAGGCGAAGCGCATTTTCAAAAAGGCGCTCTCGATGGACAAGCCCGTAGTTATAGACTGCCGCATCGACCCAGACTGCGCGGTGCTCCCGATGATACCGCCCGGCGGCGATATCACGACGGCTATCTACAAATAAGGAGAATTTATTATGACTCAGAAGCTGACCGTTTCGGCGCTTGTCCGAAACCGCTCGGGCGTTCTGCTCAGAGTGGCGGGACTTTTTGCGCGCCGCGGATATAATATACGAAGCCTCACGGTCTCCGAGACCGAGCATCCCGAGTTCTCGCGAATGACGGTTGTCTCCGAGGTTGAGCCGGAGCAGGTAAAACAGGTCGAGGCTCAGCTGTTGAAGCTCGAGGATGTCATAAAAGTGGCGCATCTCGAAGAGGGGAAGCTCGTTTCGAGCGAACTTCTGCTGATAAAAGTCCACTGCCTCAACAAAGACAGACCGCAGGTCCTAAAGACCGTCATAGCCTACGGCGCGAGGGTCAAGGACATCGGTCACACGATGCTAACGGCGGAGCTGACTGGCGAGCCGGAGCGAATAGATGCGTTTATCGCGGACATGAGCATCCACGGAATAGCCGAGCTTTCGCGCTCGGGCATAACCGCTCTTGAGAGCGGCGACACGGTCATAAACGACTGATACGGGAGGGAGAGAGTTGAAAAAAATCGAACTGCTCGATTCGACTGCGCGACGGCGCTCAGGGTGAGGGCATATCCTTTTCCGTCAACGACAGGCTGGAGATAGTCCGTGTGCTGGATGATCTCGGCATACCGATAATCGAGGCGGGCAACCCGACCTCCAATCCGCGCGAGCTTGAGTTTTTCGAGCGGGCGAGCAGGCTGTGGCTCAAAAATTCCCGCCTGTGCGCATTCGGTTCAACGCGTAGAAAGGGCGAGAAAGTCGAAGAGGACGCGGCGTGTGCCGCTCTGCTCAAGGCGGGAACCCGTGTGTGTCAATAGTCGGCAAGAGCAGAAAAGTTCAGGTTGAGGGCGTTTTGCAGACGAGCCTCGAAGAAAATCTGTCTATGATAGAGGAGACCTGCCGCTTTTTCAAAAGTCACGGCAAATATGTCGTTTTCGATGCCGAGCATTTCTTCGACGGTATGTCGGACAATGACGGCTACGCACTCGAAAGTCTGCGCGCGGCTCTGCGCGGCGGTGCGGACTGCCTTGCTCTGTGCGACACAAACGGCGGCTCGTTCCCCGATTATATTGAAAAAATCACCGGCGAGGTCGTAAAAGCCTTTCCAGGTACCGATATAGGAATCCACACCCACAACGACTCCGACATGGCGTGCGCGGGCGCACTCATGGCGGTAAGAGCGGGCGCGAAGCAGGTGCAGGGCACATTTATCGGCTTCGGCGAGCGCTGCGGAAACGCGAAGCTCACTTCGATAATCCCGAATTTGCAGATAAAATCCGACTACGAGTGCATCCCGCAGGAGAATTTGAAAAATCTGACTTCTTCGGCGATAAAAATAGCGTCGATAGCGAATGTTACTCTGCACAAGAATGTTCCGTTCGTCGGGCGCAGCGCATTTGCTCATAAAGCTGGAATGCACGCCGACGGCGTTTTGAAATTCAGCGAATCGTTCGAGCATATCGACCCCGAATCTGTCGGCAACCGCAGGCGCTTCCTGCTTTCTGAAGTGACCGGCAAGGCGGCGGTGCTCAAGAAGATACAGAAGCTCTATCCCGATTTCGACAAAGATTCGCCGCAGGTCGCGGAGCTGCTCGATATCCTGAAGCAAAAAGAATACGAGGGCTATCAGTATGAGGCGCGGATTCTTCGTTTGAGCTGATAGTTCACCGTCTCGTTAAAAAATACAAGCCGTTCTTCGATCTCATCAGCTACAAGGTACTCGACGAGCTGCCATATGACAATGACCACAGCGCAACCGCCACGATAAAGCTCAGCGTCGACGGCAGAGTCAGGATAGCGGCGTCGGACGGCGACGGCCCCGTCAATGCGCTCGACCGCGCTCTGCGTGAAGCGCTCGAGGTGTTCTACCCGTGCCTTAGAAAATTGAGGCTCATCGACTACAAGGTTCGCGTCATGGAGCCGAAAGACGCCACGGCGGCGAGCGTCCGCGTTCTTATAACTTCGTCCGACGGCGAGGATATCTGGACGACGGTCGGCGTGTCGCAGGACGTTATCAATGCGAGCTGGATAGCGCTCGTCGACTCCATCGAGCATAAGCTCGTGAGCATGGGCGAGGATCTGCACAGGTAAATATACGAAATTTTGTAACAAAATGTTATTCCGCCATTCACACAAACTTTTTTGAATGGTCTATAATAATTACAATGGGTTCGTTTAAAACAAAGGAGAGGTACTTATGGCTAACGAAAAAATACTTGTCGTTGACGACGACGTTAATATCTGCGAACTGTTGCGCCTCTATCTTGAAAAAGAGGGCTACACAGTCAGCATAGTAAACGACGGCGAGAGCGCCGTGAAGAGCTTCGGCGAGATTCAGCCGGATCTGATGCTGCTTGATATCATGCTGCCCCGTCTCGACGGCTGGCAGGTCTGCCGCGAGATAAGAAAATTCTCGGACAGGCCGATAATCATGCTCACCGCAAAGGGCGAGACTTTTGATAAAGTCCTCGGCCTCGAGCTCGGCGCGGACGACTATGTCGTCAAGCCCTTCGATGCAAAGGAAGTTGTGGCGCGCGTCAAGGCCGTCCTCAGACGCAGCGCGGGCGCTCCGGCGGCGGATATAAAGCAGGTCGAATATGACAAGCTCAAGATAAACCTGACGAACTACGAGCTCTGGGTCGACGGCAAGCGCATCGACACTCCGCCTAAAGAGCTGGAGCTTATCTATCACCTTGCCAGCAACCCGAACAGGGTGTTCACCCGCGATCAGCTGCTCGACGAAGTCTGGGGCTTCGACTATTACGGCGACTCGAGAACGGTCGATGTCCATGTCAAGAGGCTCAGAGAGAAGCTCGAGGGCGTGTCCGACAAGTGGGAGCTCAAGACCGTCTGGAGCGTAGGCTACAAGTTTGAGACCAAGGATTGATGTGCATGAAAAAAGCACGCAAAAGGTTTGAAATAAAAGATGTAAAGAACGCAGGCTCGAGAACAAAAAGCTCGGGTCTGTTTCACCGTTACTTTTATGTGACGGTGCTGATACTGTTTATCGGCTTCACCATTCTCGCTCGTCGTTGCTGATATTCATCGCGCGCTACCAGTCCGAAGAGAAGACGGCGCTTTTAAAGCAGAACGCGCAGACCGTCTCGCAGACTGCCGCGGCGCTTATTCAAAAAGGCTACTCGCTTGAAGAGAGCAACAAGAATTCTACTCTGCTCATGAGCGTTTCGACCGCCCAACTCTCGCAGGCGATAGATGCGGACATTTATATATGCGACACCGATGGCAAGATAATCTGTTGTAAGGATATATGGCAGTCCAATCTCGTGATGTACATGGGCGAGTGCATAGTCCACAGCAAATATTCCGTCCCAAGGGCGGCTTTGGATAAGCTCAACGGCGGCGGATATACCGAGACGGGAACGCTCGGCGGAATGTACAAGAGCTCGCATTTTATAAGCGTTGAGCCGATAGTAGCCTCCGGCAAGCTTTGCGGCGCGGTCATCGCCGCGCAGGATACGGATTCGCTGCACGAGCCTGTCAGGGCGATGCTCAAGATATTCCTGTTCTCGGCAATCCTCGCGCTCGCGATAGCGTTCGTTGCAACATATGTTATGACCTATCAGATGACAAAGCCCCTGCGCGATATGTCGGCGGCGGCAAAGCAGTATGCAAAGGGCGATTTCAGCAACCGAATCTCGGTGCCCTATCATAAAGTGCTGGGCGGCGACGAGGACGAGGTCGCGGAGCTTGTGACGGCGTTCAACTCGATGGCGAACGCGCTTTCGGCTATCGAGACTTCGAGACGCAATTTCGTCGCGAATGTCTCGCATGAGTTAAAGACCCCGATGACCACTATCGGCGGATTCATAGACGGAATACTTGACGGCACGATAGATTCGTCGAAGAGCACATATTATCTCAGGATAGTCTCCGACGAGGTCAAGCGCCTTTCGCGCCTTGTCACGGGTATGCTCAATATGTCGAAGATAGAGGCGGGTCAGTTAAAAATCCAGCCCAAAGAGTTCGACATTTCGGCAATGACCTTCAAAACGATGCTCGGCTTCGAGCGCGCGATAGATGAAAAGAAGATAGAGATACGCGGCCTTGATAAAGTCGAGCCGCTCAACATCTGCGCCGACGAGGATATGATAAATCAGGTCGTATATAATCTTATCGACAACGCCGTGAAGTTCACGAACGAGGGCGGCTATATCGAAGTCGCGATAAAATCGGACAGCGAAAAGATGATATTCTCCGTCAAGAACAGCGGCAAGGGAATCTCGCGCGAAGAGGCGGGCAAAGTCTTTGAGCGCTTCTATAAAACGGACAAATCGCGCAGCTACGATGTCAAAGGAGCGGGTCTCGGACTGTATATAGTCAAGACCATAATCGATATGCACGGCGGTCAGATAACCGTCAACAGCGAGCCGGGCGAATATACGCAGTTCGTGTTCTGGCTTCCGCTGAGATGAATTTTTGCGGAAAAAAGTTGAATAAAAATCCAAAGGTTATTTACCCGACGTTCAAGAAATCGTAATATTGAAAGTCCATAATAGTGTCAAAAGATGAAGGATATCCCGAAGGCAATGGATGGAGGTAAACTCAGTTTATGTACAATGATGATTATGTGAACAACTTCGGCAGCTCCGGCGAGACGCCGCCCGAAGACAACTCGGCAGACACCGCACAGCAGTCTGCACCGCTTGAGCCGGATCAGATTTATTCCGCTCCGCAGCAGCCCGAGCAGGGCAGCTATAACAGCCAAAATTCATATAATTCCGGCAGCTACACGCCGCCTCAGCCCGAGAAAAAGAAGAAAAAGATGAGCGCGAAGAAGAAAGGCGTTGCGGTTTTCGCCGCGATCCTCGCAGTTGTTATCGCGGTCTCTGCGACAGTTACCGTGCTCGCAAAGAGAAATAATAACAGCAGCTCCGGCGGCACTTCTGTGACCGACACTTCCGAGGGCGACGCTCAGCTGAACATTGCCGAGACCCCGAAGGCGACAACGACTTCAAAGGGCAACGGCGTGCTCACCTCGGCTCAGATATATGAAAAAGTTTCTCCGAGCAATGTCGGCATAGTCGTATACAGCCAGTCGTCAAGCTCGGCTTCCGGCGAAGGCTCCGGCATAGTCATGGGCGAAAATAAAGATCACACTTATACCTATATAATCACCTGCGCCCATGTTATCAGCGGCGAGGGCGTCAAAGCCGTCGTTCAGCTGCATGACGGCACACAGTATGACGCCGAGATAGTCGGTTACGATTCGCGCACCGATATCGGCGTGCTGAAAATAAAGGCTACGGGCTTCACTGCCGCAGAGTTCGGCGATTCAACGAAGCTTTCGGTCGGCGAGACAGTCTATGCAATAGGCAACCCCGGCGGCACCGAGTTCTTCGGCTCGTTTACCAACGGCATGGTCTCCGCAATTTCGAGAACGGTCAGCAGCCAGATAGGCTATTCCATGGAGTGCATCCAGCACACGGCTGCTATCAGCCCCGGCAACTCCGGCGGCGCGCTGATAAATGAATACGGCCAGGTGGTCGGCATCAACTCTCTCAAAATCAGCGACAGCAGCTATGAGCTCATGGGCTTCTCTATCCCGATCTCGTCCGCAAAAGAGATAATCGACGATCTTATCGCCTACGGCAGAGTGCCGAACCGCCCGAAGCTCGGCATCAGCTACTTCTCCAATACATCGAATCAGCAGTATAACATGATCGTGCAGATAAAGGGTCTGCCGGCAGGCTCGCTCATAATCGCGGACATCAACGCGGACAGCGACCTTGCAAACAGCAGCGCCCAGGTCGGCGACTCATAACTGCGGTCAACGGCAAGGAGCTGAGCACTTCGGAAGTTCTGCTCGAAGCGATTGAAAACGCCAAAGTCGGCGATACGCTGACCCTGACCCTGTGCAGGATATCGAGCAACTATCAGACAAAGGAATTTAATGTCAAAGTGAAGCTCGTCGAGGACACCGGAAACACCACTTCCTCTTCCTCCCAACAGCAGCAGGAGCAGACAACCCAGCAGGACAACAGATCATTCTACTACAACCCCTTTAATTGATACATCACCTTTCTAACGAAACGCGGGTGCAGCGAAAAATGCGCCCGCGCTTTTTTTGTTGCAAGGATAGGAATGCTGTGATATAATTGTCTCAAATATTGCGGAGGATAATTAAATATGATCTATGTTCTGGCAGCTGCGCTGTTTGTGTTTTTGTGCGGCGCAAAGTTCGTCAAATCGGGTGAGTTCAATTCCGATTATATGTCAAAAGATACGACCGGCGCCATAAACGGAATCTTCGTGCTGCTCGTTTTCATGTGCCACATCAGCGGGTATATGAAGCTCGGCGGCTCGTCTGATACGATATGGCTCGACCTGAAAAGCTGGCTCGGCCAGCTCGTCGTTGTGACTTTCCTGTTCTATTCGGGCTACGGCATGATGTGCTCTATAATGAAAAAAGGCACGCCGTATGTCAAGGGTATTTTCAGGCGCAGGTTCCTGAGCCTTTTTGCGCATTTTGATATCGCGGTTCTCCTGTTCCTGCTGATGAACCTCGCACTCGGAATAAAGACGAAGACGAGAACGACTCTGCTCGCGTTCACTACATGGGAGAGCATAGGCAACTCGAACTGGTATATTACCGCCGTTCTCTGCCTCTATCTGATACTTATAGTGTCGTTCCTTATCTTCCGCAAGCACTGTCTTCCGGGGCTTATCGCGATGACCGTACTCACCTGCGGACTCGCTTTTGCGCTTATAAAAGTCGGAAAGCCCGCGTGGTACTACAACACGCTGATTCTCTTCCCGCTGGTATGTGGTATGCGTATCTCAAGAAATATATAGACAAATTCGTGATGAAAAACAACTATATCTATATGCTCTGCATTACGGTCGCGGTTGCTGCCTTTGTTGTCGGACATAAATATCGCTCGGCGGGGCTCCCGGTATACTGGGCGTGGGCGAGCGCGTTCATGCTTATCGTTGTGTCGCATCGATGAAGATAAAATCGGCAATCCCGCACTTCGATGCTCGGCAAGCATGTTTCAGCGTCTATATTCTCCAGCGAATCCCGATGACGATATTCAAGAGGAGACTTCTTA
>ENA-OQEN01000226-OQEN01000226.1-human-gut-metagenome-genome-assembly--contig:-NODE-226-length-24794-cov-4.149390_pt1 | contig 24794 bp, 36 predicted proteins | sample MGYA00242791_ERZ504627 | MGnify/ENA primary metagenome ERZ504627 (study PRJEB26092, sample SAMD00036316) | human gut metagenome | host: Homo sapiens | study: EMG produced TPA metagenomics assembly of... | reverse complement strand
ACTTACTTCTACCTCTACTTCATACTTATCTTGATCTACAGTCATATAAATAAGATCTTTAATGTTTTTCTTCACTTTTGTTTCAGTCTTTTCTATGAACTTATTCTTAATTGCTTCTTTTTCTACTTTCTCCTTCTGTTCCTTTGCGAAAGTCTTGTAGTCTGTAATAGAAATCTGATTAAAGATATTCTTTGTTTCATCATAAACCTTAATAGAATCCTCATCGATTTCATTAGACAGGATCTTTACTGCAGATGTTTTCACAATAATCTTGTTTTCTGTTTTTTTTATCTGTACATCAGAGAGATCAACACCTGCTTTTAGCTTACCTTCATAAGTGATTAAGAAAGACTTCTGTGTTAAAGGAACAGTCCAGCCATTAAACTTTAATGAATTAGAGAACTTCCCTACTTTTGTATAATCATATTCAGAAACAGCTAATTCATTAATATCTCTTATTTTCTGTGTTAAAGCTGTTGAGGTAATTTCTTCTTTAGCTGGTGTACTACGTCCTCCAAAGTACATACCACCCATAAATACAACAATAACTAACACAATAATGACTATAATTGATCTTAAACTAAACTTGTTTTTCATTTTCATCACCCACCAAATTATAGCAGATAAGAAAAAATATATACAGTTTGTTTTATGGTCTAGATGATTTGACAATGAATACAATAAATGATAGTTTTTAAGTAGGTGATGAAAATGAATTACGATAATGTACATATTTCTAGATGGGAAGAGATACCAGATTTTCCACTCTATATAGATCAGGTTGTATCTATTATAGAAAAGAGTTTGTCTTTCTTAAAAAATAATGATGACGCTATTATCACAAAAACAATGATTAATAACTATGTTAAACATAAGCTTGTAAAAGCACCTATAAAGAAGAAGTATGAAAGAGAACAGATTGCTTATTTCACATTAATCTGTTTATTAAAATCTGTCTTTTCATTAGATGAGATTTCTAAGCTTATTCAATTACAGCAGAGTCAGAAAGAATTATCTGAATTCTATAATATGTATTGTGATGTATTTGAGCGTGTCCTTAAGACAAATCATTTAGACTCAGAACTACCAGATATATATAATAAATGTATCTTAAGTTCTGTCTATAAGATCAAGGTATCTGATAATCTTCTTGGTGAAGAAACAATGGAAGAAGCACTAAAAAGGATTGAGTTTATTCAATCCTTTTTTACTTGTCACCAAAGATAACATTCATATATTTTTCTTCATTCGTTAGAATACGGATGATTGTCACTGTATCATGATCATATTTATAGAAAATACTATATTTTCCTGCAATGACATAATAAAGATCTGTTGTCCATCCAGTTCTATCAGATAGCTGACCACCTATTTCAGGGTGTGTTTTTAATACAGCACATAGTTTTACAATCTTTGGATTCAAACGCATAGGGTTTCTTAAATCAGCACGTGCTTGTCTTGTATATCTTAGATTCATAGTTCAATTCCAAATTCTTTTAATATATCTTCTTCAGAAATACTTTCATCTGCAGGTGCTTTTTCACCTTTATCTAATTCAATCATTAACTGAGAGATAGCCTGTTCTCTTAATGCCTGTTTACTATTTGATGTTACTAAGAAAGGCATTCCTTCTACATTAATAGACTGCTGGATAAATGCATTAATAGCATCAGTAAGTGTCATACCACACTGTGCATAGATTCCTTCTACCTGTGCTTTGATTTCTGGATTAATACGCATCTGAAAAGTGCTTGTTTTTGGTGCTGTAGCCACTGTTAGTGTTGTTTTTTTCATTATTCATAAACTCCTTCTCAACTATTATAAACATCACTCAATTAACAGTCAACACATTGTATATACAGAAAAACTGATTAGAAACGAAACTGTTTCTAATCAGTTTCTTAATTAACGCTTTTTCGCTTTATGTCTAGGTTTCTTAACAGCTTTTCTAGCACGAGGAGATTTTTTAACTACTTCTTTTAGTTCTTCTTTCTTCTCTTCTACAGCTGCTTTTACTTCTTCTTTCTTAGTTTCCACAACTGCTTTAACTGGTTCCTTAGTTTCTTCAACCTTCTTAGTCACAGTTTTCACTGTTTCCTTAACTGGTTCTTTTTTCTCTTCTACTGTCTTAACAGTTTCTTCTACAACTGTTTTTACAGGTTCCTTAACTTCTTCTACCTTTTTAGCCACAGCTTTCACTGTCTTCTTTACTGCTTTCTTAGGTGCAGCCTTTTTCTTCTTATGTGCAATAATCGCTTTTGTGATTTCATTTAATTTTGCCTTAGTCTTAGCACGGAAGATGAAGATATGGTTACCTTCAGCCTGCGCAAGAACCTGAGGAATATCTGCTTCAATCTTGATATATTCTCTATACTTATCTGCTACTTCTGCATCAGATAATTCATAATCAATACCAAGACGTCTTCCTACGTAACCTACATAATACTTTCTTTCAATTTCATAGAAGCATGTATTATAGATCATCATATCTGCCCAAATAGTATATGTATCTACATCATAAGCATAGTTCATCATATCTGGAATAAAAGCACCTGGTGCTCTCATATTCACTTCTAGAGGAACTAAATCACCTTTTCTACCTAATCCTGGTTTATCTTCAGATAATTTAATGAATTCAAAATGGAAGAAACGGCTCTTAGTATCAAATGCTTTAACAACCTTTTCACCAATTTCATAAATAGGCTTACCTTCTACTGGTTCAGAATGGAAATAAATATCAGATGCCTCATTGACTGTATCCATAATAGAAGTATCCATAAAATGACTTGTAGAGAATAAAATATTCTTATCCTTATCAGTCACACCTTCGAATGTTACAACATCACCTGGCACAAAATCTTCTAAAATATAATCAATATAATCCTGTTTATGATTATAGAAATCCTTTAATTCTTCATCATTCTTTAATTTATAAGTATGCGTTGCTCCTACACCATTATCAGGCTTTACAATCACAGGATAACCATTTTTCTTAGTAAACTCTAAAGCTTCATCTAGTGTATCCAACTTAATATAATCCGCAACTTTTAAACCAGCACTCTTATAAACTTCTTTCATAGCTGATTTATACTTCATCCAGCGCATATCCTGAATCTGTGGTCCAGTAGTCACATTGAAGTCTCTTCTTAAAGTGGCTTCTAATTCTAGCCAGTATTCATTTTCAGACTCAATCCAGTCAATCTTACCATATTGACTAGAGAAATAAGCACACGCACGATATACTTCATCATAGTTCTCTAATGAACCTACATAGTAATACTCAGTCAATGAATTCTTTGTTTCATCACTGATCATATCATATGGGCAATCCCCAACACCTAATACATTCACACCACGATCTTTTAAACGTGAACAGAAATTATGATAATATTCTGGAAAATGTGGTGATATAAATACAACATTCATCTATTCTTCTCCTCCTAGATAACTCTCTTTACAAAATATGGGAACTGTACTCTCCACCAATCCCAATCATGGTTTACATCATATCCCCAGAAATCAATCCATGCTGGAATATCTTTATATTCTAATAATTCCTTCATTCTACTAGTAGAACGAAACCATTTCATCTTCCCAAGCACCCTGACCGCAACATAATACAATACGACGTTTTCTATACATTTCTACATATGGATGATCATAACTCATACCTTCAATATACTTGATAGGACTATTACGATAGATATTATCATCTACGTAATCATGGAAAATAGATCACTATCATAATAACCACTTAATGCGATACATCCACTAAAGATATCCGGTCTTCTAAATAAGAAATTCACTGCATGTGAAGCACCTAATGAACATCCTGTAGTATAAATACCATTTGCATGTGTACCGCACATCGCATTAATATCAATAATTCTTGGTACTAATTCGTCTACAATATAGTGATAATACTGTTCAAGCATGTAAGAACGATAATCAACATCATGACCACCTTCTTCACTCCATGTTTCTAAATCAATACTATCACAACAGAATAATTGTATATTTCCATTATCAATGAGCCTTCTACTGTTGCGACCATACCATTGTTTTCAAAATCATAAAATCTACCATTCTGTGTTGGAAATACCAGTATTGGTGTTCCTGCATGTCCATACACCTTAAACTCCATATCTCTTTTAAGACATGGACTGTATTCTTTATAATATTCTACCTTCATTCCCAAAACCTCCTTCGCCTGTGCTTATTATATCACATTTACTAGACAATTCACTTATTTATCGGTATTTCCTATATACTCCTTTAATTCTTTAGGAATATGCCTTGCACTTCTTATAGCTCTTAATTGATATTTCTTAAGTACTTTTAATGGATAAAGAGAAGGATCATATGTTTTTAGACGTTTAAGAAGCATACTTGTTTCATCACTCTCTATGACCTGACACTTATACATAATCGCTGAATAAGGTGCCCCATAATAGATATACACAATTGCATCTTGATGAATATTCCCTTTCTGATGCCATCTTATAGTATCACTTTGATTAAATGCCTGAATCAAATCAAAACGCTTAGGAGAAGCAGGAATCACCCAATCTTCATATACCACAGTAGTCTGATAGCTTTGATCAATAAGAGACATGATATCTTCATCACTCAATGTTTCATCTAATAATATACTCATCCAATGTTTCTTATTCATATGAAAAGCAGGATAGATAGAAGGATGATCAACTGTATCTATAGGAACCTTAATATTCAGACATTCTACTTCTCCTTGTTTATCTAGAAACTTAGAATAATCTGCATGCATAATAAGTCCAAACCACTTATCATTATTTCTAAACACAAATGAATCACCATTAGTAAAAGGATGTTCTGGAAGAACATGATACTTTTCTTCAATGAGATGCATAAGACGTTTAGATTGAGGAAAAATAAAATAATCATATACAAAACAATGAGTTAAAATATCCTCAATACATTCTTCATAAGCCTGTCTCACTTTTTGTACAAACTTCCCCTGCTTACCTACCAGACGAATATTTGTATATTCTTCATCTGTATCAGAATCATAAACCTTAGCCTCTAATATATCATTTATTATTACTTCAATCCTGAAATCACCATCTAGTATGTCTTTCTTATATATATAATTATGACCCTGTTTTTTAAATCCATAATCAATGAGTTTATTCTCATCACAGTGATAACGTCTATAATCCTTCATAATGTACCTCAAAAGGCAGTCAAAGACTGCCTTACATATCAATTTTGATATTCTTTACTTTCTGTTTTACTTCTTCTTTCATATGAGAAATAGTCAGATTAGGAAAACCATGTTTCTCCACTAACTTGTTTGTATAATCCTTTAAACGATAAACAGAAAAATCATGTCTTTCTTTTTTACCCGTTAAAGTATAGTAATTCACAAGTGGTGTAAAAACAACGTTCTTGATTTTCTTTTTTTCTATATCAAAAGAAAGCATACCTTCTAATTGACATGATTCCTCCAACATACCACTCACAAAATTACCTAAACTATACGCAACTAATGTTCTCTTCCCATCCGCTCTTTGAATATATTCTACATCCTGTAATGTATGTGGATGTGTTCCAATAATCACATCTGCACCTGCATCGGCAAGCTTTTGTGCCATATTCTTCTGAAATGCATTAGGAGATTGATCATATTCAACACCCCAATGACAAGATGCGATCACTATATCAGCACTCTCTCTTGCCTTCTTCATATTTTCCATCATAGTGGATTCATGAAAATTAATCATATAAGGTAACTTTTCCTGATAAGTCACACCATTCACATATTGATTAAAAGATACAAACGCAATCTTAATGCCATTCTTTTTTACTATCTTAATATTCTGTTTTTCTTCTTCATTCTTATAAAGCCCTAAATAAGTCATACGAGGATACTTATTAAATATCTGGATAGAATGTAATATACCTGATGCCCCTTGATCATAAGCATGATTAGTGGATCCATTCACTACATTAAATCCTACCTTCTGTAAATCACCGGCAACACTATCAGGCGCATTAAAGAGGGGATAACCAGAAGGTACACCTCCACCCAATATCGTTTCCTGATTCACAAAACTATAATCTGCCTGGATATACTTCTTAATATTCTTATAATAGCCTGTAAAGTCATAACCACTAGAAGTCTTGGCTTCATCAAGCATACATTGATGATAGAGATTATCTCCTACTGCAACAAAAGAAACACTCGAAGTGTCTTTTTTCTTTACTTCTTCTTTAGGAGGTGCACTACATCCTGAAAGAAGTAACATAACTGCAAGAAGAAGTTGATATTTCATAGATTATTTAGTCGTTGAACCAAATCCACCATTACGTGTTTCAGTCGCATCATCATCTTCAGTAATACCATATGTCATGAAGATTCCCTGGGCAATACCCTGTCCTGCCTGAACATCAACTACTTTTCCTTCATTTGAATCATTCGTCATCTTAATAAAAATATGACCTTCATTATCTGAATAGAAATAATCACTATCAATAACACCTACAGTATTATTTAACTGTAGACGATACTTAAATCCTAAACCACTTCTTGGATAAATCATCAATACCCATCTTTCATTCATTTCACAGCGGATTCCTGTTGGAATCTTTACTGTTTCTCCTGGTTCTAAATGTATATTAATAGGTGTATAAAAATCATATCCTGCAGACCCTTTAGTTGCACGACGTGGAAGCTTAATTGCATCATAGATGTCCCTTACATCTTCCTTTTCCATTCCCATTTGAAACTGTTCATAAGATACTTTATAAAATTTAGCGCTATTCATTCTAATCTCCTTTCGCTCATATTTATATTATACACAAAAAGTCTAGATTTTCCTCTAGACTTCATTATCAAAGCGATATTTAAATTCTTTATACGTTCTTGCAGTCTTTTTATCAGTTATTATAGCATTGTAATAGTGATCATCCTTAGTCACTTGAATATTTAAAGACACTTTACGTTTATCTGTAAAACTAAAAGAAGATGTCTCTACATGAGGACTACTCAAATCACCCTCTAAAACCGAAATAGTAAAAAAGTAAGTCATATACTGCTTCTCATATACTTTAGAACTACCATGATAACAACGCATCAGCTTATTATCCTTCTTAATCGTATAAGCAACATCTAAATGTTTATTAAGGACATAAGAATCAATCTCTTTATATTCCTTCTTATGAAGATTCTTATTCATCTCTTTAAAGAAAGTAGTCTTATAGTCTCTATCCATACATGTAACAGAGATATTTTCACCATTTAATAATCCTGAATAGAACGTCCTTACTTCTTGGCCTATATAATTTGAATTTGCACGTGTTGAACATCCACTTGTCAACAAGAGTGCAATTAACCAAGTATCTTCATGCTTTATCACCTGTAAGCATTATACTAATCACTTATGGAATAACTGTGTATTTTCAAAAAAAGAAGCATTTATTTAGTAAGCGCCAAATTATATAGTGTACGTAAAAAGGATAATTTAATCATCTCTACCCTTAATCCAATTAAATCAACCTTATTGTCTGCTGATAAATTAGCAATAACGGCTGCAATTTGTTCTATGATACTAGTTATTGTTTTAATAACTAGTATTTTTGGAGCTGGGGGAAGTAATAATAGGGTAATAATAGAAATGAAGAAGATCCTAACTTTTATAATGTAGAAGCATATGTGACTCTCAATCCTTATGCACAATCTAATTTGTATGGACAATATTCTTGGTTTGCTTGGGGAAGATTTTATGAAATTTATGGCTATAGCCCTGGCTTTATAGGAGATGGATGGGATTGTGTTGATCAACTTATTGCTACTCATATAGATAATGGAAAGAATCTGATACACCAATGCCAAATTGTGTATTCCCGGGAATTGGTAATAATCATGTTGGAATTATTACTAAAGTCGATGGTGAAACTTTAACTGTTCAAGGAGCAATCTTGATGCAATTACTAACAATTTTCAAGAAGCCACCACAGATTGGCAAACATTTACAATGTCATTAGAAGAATTGTCAAAAGAAACGATGGGATTTAGTTTGCTGTATTAAAGTAAAAATGAGCATGTAGGTGCTTATTCCTGCATGTTCGTTTTTTTCTTTCTAGATAGTAATATAATCTATAACTCTTATTACGCATGAGTCCCATCTAGCATTTTCTCGTTGTCAGATCTGATATTTGATTACCTACTATATCATTAAAACTTAAATTTTATTCTTCATTCTCTTTATCCAATCTGGATATTGTACAAACCTTGTGGTTTCAATAAAATCCTCGAATATACTTTTAGGCATTGGTCCATATACCAAAACAACTTTAGGTTCTAATTCTTTAATCATTGCACTTAATCCTTCTTTGAAGTAGTTCTTAGATTCTTTTGATTGTATTTGCCCGTATGTGCTATAGAAACAATACTATGTTTGTCTACGCCTAAAAAAGCAATTTTCTCACCAAATAATTTATCGGTATAAGTTCTTTCATCGCCCCATCGTATATTAGGAATGACATATATTCCATTTTGTTTGAGATAGTATCCAATAGCTCTATTAAGGTAGATATTTGCAATCTGGACAGCCAAAGGCGCATCAATATATAAAGAGCAATCAGGAGTAATCACGCCTTTAAATCTCTTTAAATCGTTAACATATTTTTCTGTATCAGTCAAAATTGACCTAAACTCGATGTCATTTTCATAAAAGCAAACAAAATCTTCAAAACCTAAGTTGAAACTTTTTTCTCTTTTGGAAAACGGAACCAGTCCCGAGGGGATTACAATTTCACATGGAGCATCTATATGAGGAATCTCGTGTTTTCCATTAAAAAAAGCTGTTTCAACTAGAGATATTCTAAATCCTTCATCAACTAAATTCTTTATACCTCTCGCCATAGATCACTTATCCTCTTCGAGCAAAGATTCAGCATCTTGGATTTTTTCAAACACATGATACTTTTTGCTTTCATCAGCATATTTATTCGCAACACTTTTATAAGCTTCTAGTAAATTTTTGCTCTTTGTGTTTTCAATAATATCTTCAATTACTTCACTTAACCAAGAAAACTCTTCTTTTGTGCAATCGTTTAATATGAAATTAATTGATTCATCAACGTTGTCACTAACAAGTTGGATTAGTTCTGTCCAACATTTTTCAATTCCATAATCCCAATTATCTTGTGTTTCTTTTGATATTTTTTCTCTTTCTTTAATTATTTCTTTAAATCTGCTAATATTCATTTTTTCTTTGTTCCTTTCTTATATGGTTGTTTTGAGTCTGGGAAAATAGTACCTATTATGCCATTCGTTTTAATGACTCCTACACGCACACCTTTCCATGTTCCATACATAACTTCACCATTCTTCTTGTGCTTATTTATTTTTAAATTTGCTACATGTTCTCCAGCATGTTTAATATCTTTGCTTTTCCATCCTTTTGGAAACCAAGCTTGTCCTGTTCCTGTTGCCTTTTTTTTATTCTTATGAGTAGGTATGTTACCAACTCTAACGCCATTAGGGAATGTTTTAACGATGTTATATTTAATACCATACTTATCAAGCATATTCATACCCGTTTGACCATGTCCGCCACTTTTTAAACGAATATGATTATTTTTACCCGCTTTAGTAAATGTTCCTTCATTAGAATGAACAACTGAATAATGACTAGCGACACCTGCAGCACCCTTTGTATTTAAAACTCTACCTGTCTTTGTTGTACCCATAAAATTGTCCTACATATAACAATAATAGATTACGGGTACTATTAATTACTTTTTTCAAAATAATTTCCTCCAATCTATACATATTCTCTCTTTAAATTTTAAAATCTTATACTAATGCGTTGCTTTAAATCATCAAATATGCTAAATTGAAAATGCGGTTTTACTCAGCATATTTGAGTAATCGAATACATCATTGAACTACTACCAATAGTTTAATGATGTTTTTTTATATCCCATAATGAACCACCTCCTTTACTTTATGAGAGCAAATTGTCAATAACTTTTTAACCAGTTTAAAAATTTCTCAATTGTAAAATGAAACTGGAATTAAGGAATTGGGATAAAGGGGCATGCCCCTTTATCCCAATTCGCGCAGTCACAGGCCCACTATTCTCAATTTTTGTATAAAAAAGTCCATAGAAATCGTATTATATAGTTACCACACTTTATAAGGAGATTTCTATGAACAGCATTAATATATCACAAAAAGCCAAAAATAAACACCTTAATTTTTCTCATTATGAATTCATCATCAATTCTTTGATTCAGTTCAATGCTTCCCATCCTGGTAAGCGTAACATTGGCAAGACTCAATTCATTAGAGAATTAGCTTCTACTGTAGGCACTACCGTCTCTAATGTCTATTCGATCATTAAGGATGCCACTATAACTATCAAAGATACTCATCTTAAAATTCATTATGAACTTTCTGCCATGGCTGCATTCGAGAAGAGATCAAAGATTCATAAAATTCCAAATAACTCTAAATTTGAAGAATCAAAAGAGTTCATATCTCTTGTCGAACAAGAAATTAAATCAAATAGATTGTCCTCTATTGATGAGACCATCAACTATTTAAGGATTCATCAGCCAGACAAAATAAAGAATATGGTGACTGTGTCTACTAAAACTTTTTACAACTATGGACATCAGGGAAAAACATCCATCAAGCCTATTGATCTTCCTCGCATGGTCAGAAGAAAGACAAAAAAGAACTGGAAGTCATACATTCCAAAAAGACAGAAAGGGACTTCCATTACCGAAAGGCCTGAATATATCAAGGATAGAGAAGAATTCGGACACCGGGAAGGTGATCTAGTTACTGGACCTAGAGATGGACAGAATGGTGCCTATCTTACTCTCATTGAAAGAAAGACACGCTTCTATTATATGATTCCTATCTCTGCTAAATCTTCAAAGCAGGTCTATATGCAGATAAACAAGCTTCATAAGTTTTATGGTGATATCTTTAAGGATATCTTTAAATCAATCACCTTCGATAACGGTAGTGAGTTTTCTAGATGGAAGGATATAGAGAAGAAGCCAAAATCAAAAGAGAAAAGAACCACTGTCTATTTCGGTAGACCCTATCATTCATGTGACAGAGCCTCAAATGAGAACTGCAATGGACTTATAAGATATTTCATTAAGAAAGGAACTGATATTAATACAATTGATAAGGAGACAACTATTGATATAAACAATAAAATAAACCAGAAGAAAAGAAAGATACTTGGATATCTTTCTTCTGAAGAACTATTCTTAACGAACTAGCTAAACTTAATGTAACTGATAATACCATTTTCTATAAAATCTAATTTATCTTCTTATTTCCAGTTTCTGATTGCAATTCGGGAATTTATTTCTTAGTAATATAACCTAATTTTGTTAACATTTCAGCACTTTCAACAGCACCACCAGCAGCACCTCTTAAAGTGTTGTGAGATAAACCTACAAACTTATAATCGAAGATGTTATCTTCTCTAAGTCTACCAATAGAAACTCCCATACCGCCTTCATAATCAACATCTAATGTAACCTGTGGACGGTTTTCTTCTTCCATGTATCTGATGAAATGTTCAGGTGCATGTGGAAGCTTAAATTCCTGTGGCTGACCCTTGAAGTTATTTAAACGATCAATTAATTCTTCTTTTGTAGGCTTCTTCTTGAAACTAATAGAAACAGTTGCTGTATGACCATTTAATACTGGTACACGAATACATTGTGCACTAATAACAGGTCCTTCAGCTTTAACGATTTCACCATTTTCAATATGACCAAATACTTTTAATGGTTCCTGTTCAGACTTTTCTTCTTCCCCACTGATTAAAGGAATGATATTTCCTACCATTTCTGGCCATTCCTTGAAAGTCTTCCCAGCACCAGAAATAGCCTGGTATGTACTTACTACAACCTTTGTTGGTTCAAATTCCTTCCATGCTGCTAAGCAAGGTGTATAAGACTGGATTGAACAATTAGGCTTTACTGCGATAAAACCTTTCTTAGTTCCAAGTCTCTTTCTCTGATCTTCGATGACAGCATAATGTTCTGGGTTGATTTCTGGAATAACCATAGGAACATCAGGTGTCCATCTGTGTGCACTGTTGTTTGAAACAACAGGTGTTTCTGTTTTTGCATATGCTTCTTCAATTGCTTTGATTTCTTCTTTACTCATGTTTACTGCTGAGAATACAAAATCAACTTCTTTCGCAATGTCTTCAACATCTGCAACATCTTTTACGACAATGTTCTTGACTGCTTCAGGAATAGGTGTATCCATTTTCCATCTGCCTTTTACTGCTTCTTCATAAGTCTTCCCCGCACTCGACTTACTTGCTGCAAGTGTAGTCACTTCAAACCATGGATGGTTCTCTAGAAGAGTATTAAATCTCTGTCCAACCATTCCAGTCGCACCTAAAATACCAACTTTTAACTTGTCACTCATAGCTTCTCCTCCTATCAACACTAATCGTCAATCATATAACGAGTAATGTGCGCTCCTAATGTGATGAGCTTGTGGTCTATATTATCATAACCACGGTCAATATGGTAGACATTTGTAATTTCAGTTTTACCTTCTGCCATTAAACCAGCCACCACAAGAGCAGCACCACAGCGTAAGTCTGTAGCCATTACTCTTGCACCATGTAGAGGTGTTTTACCTTTTACATAAGCACATGCTTCACCTAATTCAATATCTGCTCCCATCTTATTAAGCTGAGCGCAATGCTTAAATCTTTCTTTATAAATAGTTTCAGACACTTTAGATTGTCCATTACCCTGTGTTAATAGAGTTGTTAGAGGCTGCTGCAAATCAGTCGCAAATCCTGGATAGATCTGTGTCTGTACTTCAACAGCTTCAAGTTTCCATCATTGCCATATACAACAATGCTATCGCCAATCTTTTCCATCTTAATGCCCATTTCCTTTAATTTAGAAATAAGTGCATCTAGATGCTGTGGAATAATATTCTGAATAACCATCTTTTCACCAATTGCAGCTGCAATGATCAAGAAAGTACCTGCTTCAATACGATCAGGAATAATTTCATGATATGCACCATGCATATGCTCTACACCATCAATAGTAATAGTATCTGTACCCACACCACGGATTCTAGCCCCCATCTTTGTAAGAAGGTTGGCTACATCAATGATTTCTGGTTCCTTCGCTGCATTTTCAATAACAGTACGGCCTTTAGCCTTTACTGCCGCTAACATAATATTGATAGTTGCACCTACAGAAGCAAAATCTAGATAGATTTCAGTTCCAATAAGTTCATCAGCCTTTAAATGATATGTTCCTGTTTCTTCATCATAATTGATTTTGGCACCTAATGCTTCAAAACCTTTTAAATGAAGATCAATAGGACGAGGTCCTAAATAACATCCTCCAGGCATTCTAATAGTTACTTCTTTATATTTACCAAGTAATGCACCCATAAAATAATAAGACGCTCTTAATTTATCAACTGCACTACTTACAAGTGGTAAGTTTTTCATATTTCTAGGATCTACACCGATTTCACCTACGGATTTATCCCTTTCAACAATACAATTCAATTCTTCTAATAATGTGGTTAACGCATCAACATCTGAGATTTCTGGTACGTTATATATTTCTACTGGTTCATCTGAGAGAACAATAGAAGGGATCAATGCTACAGTCGCATTCTTCGCACCTGAGATAGTGACTGTGCCGTTAAGTTTATGTCCGCCTTCAATAGCAATTACTTCTTCAGCCATTTTTATACAATCCTTTCGTTAAGGTTATTTAAAGTTTATATATATTAAAAAAACAATTAAGTTAAAAGTTAATAAGTTTAAGTCAAAATATTGGATTTTATCTCGACGAATTCATTATATAGTATTTCTTCGAAAATCACAAAGAAAACAGAAAGTAAATGTTCCTTTTTAATAAAAGAATATTTTACTTTTAAAAAAAACATGCTATACTATGACCACATGGTCCGTTGGTGAAGTGGTCAACACACTTGGTTCTCATCCAAGCATTCAGGTTCGAACCCCCTACGGACTACCATTTTTTTATGCGAATAAAAAAAGAAAGCCAGGCTTTCTTTTTAAAATGTTTTATTTGTATAAAAAAAATGGCTGGGGTAACTGGATTCGAACCAGTGAAATGGCAGATTCAGAGTCTGCTGCCTTACCGCTTGGCTATACCCCAACAGCAATTTATATTATACATATATTTTAGGAGATGTAAAGAGAAAAATGACAAAAATTCGTACAAGATTCGCACCAAGCCCTACAGTACATGCATATCGGTAATTTAAGAACAGCTTTATACTGTTATTTAATCGCTAAACATCAGGGTGGCGACTTTATTTTAAGAATTGAAGATACTGACCAGAACCGTGAAGTGGAAGGTGCAACTCAGTTGATTTATGATATTTTAACTGAAACTGGTCTTAACTGGGATGAAGGACCAGATAAACCTGGAGATTGTGGACCTTATATCCAGTCTGAAAGACTTCCTATTTATCATGAATATGCTAAGAAGCTTATTGAGCTAGGCGGTGCTCATTATTGTTTCTGTGATAAAGATGCTGACAATGATTATGATCCTTGTCGTATGCTTGATCAGGCTGAAATTGATGAAAAGCTTGCAGCAGGTGTTCCTTATGTTATTAGACAGACTATCCTGATAAGGGTAAGGCTACTTTTGATGATGAAATCTATGGTCATATTGAAGTAGATTGTACTACTTTAAATGATTCTATCTTAATTAAGAGTGATGGATTCCCTACATATAACTTTGCGAACGTTGTAGATGACCATTTAATGGGTATTACTCATGTTGTACGTGGTAATGAATATTTAGCTTCTACACCTAAATATAACCTTCTATATGATGCATATGGATGGGATAGACCTACTTACATCCATTTACCACCAGTAATGAAGGATGAACATGCTAAGTTATCTAAGAGAAATGGTGATGCCTCTTACCAGGATTTAACTAAACAGGGTTATTTAAAAGATGCCATCCTTAACTACATCGCATTACTTGGATGGTCTCCAGCTGATGAAGAAATCCTTTCATTAGATGATTTAATTGAACAGTTCAACATTGAACATATCTCTAAAGCTCCAGCTATCTTTGATATTGATAAGTTAAAATGGATGAACGGTGTTTATTTAAGAAACATGTCATTAGAAGAATTCCACAAAGTAGCTTCTCCTTACTATGACTTCATCACTATTCCTGTAAATACATTAGAAATCTCTAAAGCATTACAGCCACGTGTTGAAAGATTAGCTGATATTCCAGAATTAATGGACTTTATCAATGAAACATTACCATTTGATGCATCTATCTATAAACATAAGAAGATGAAGACTAATCCTGAAAACTCTTTAGAAGCATTAGAATTATCTTTACCAGAACTTGAAAAATGGGAAGATTATGATGATGACGAAGGATTAATGAATATGATGATGGATATTGCTAAGAGCCATGAATTAAAGAATGGACGTATTATGTGGCCTATCCGTGTTGCATTATCTAATAAGGCATTTACTCCTGGTGGTGCTGTAGAAATTGCTCATATTCTTGGCAAAGAAGAAACTTTAAGAAGAATTAGAGTTGCTATCGAAGATTTAAAGAAATCAGTTGCTGAATCAGCAGAATAAAAACAAGAGGCTCATTTGAGCCTCTTTTAGTATACTATCTTATAGTTTTCAAGTGCACCGATTAGGTTAGAGTCATTATTGTATTTACATTGTACTAACTTAACTTGTGGGATAGGCACAGGCATTTTTTCATAGAGTTCTTCTATTGACTTCTGGATATAAGTCATTAAAATGCCTTGGTTTTCGTATTAATCCTGGAATAAAGGAGTAGAAAGATAACGATCACCTGTATCTGGGAGTAAGGCTACAATAGTCTTTCCTTTATTTTCTGGTCTTTTCGCAAGTTCAATCGCAGCATAAACAGCAGCACCTGAAGAAATACCTACTAAGATACCTTCATTCTGACCTACTTCTTTACCAGTCGCAAATGCATCTTCATTAGTTACACGGATGATTTCATCATATACCTTTGTATCTAAGACATCAGGTACAAAACCTGCACCGATACCCTGGATCTTATGTGCACCACCCTGTCCAGTAGATAATACTGGAGATGAATCTGGTTCTACTGCAACGACTTTTACGTCTGGTTTCTTATCTTTTAAGTACTGTCCTACACCAGTCACTGTACCACCAGTACCTACACCAGCTACAAAGTAATCGACCTGACCATCTAAATCTTCAAAGATTCTGGTCCTGTTGTTAAGTAATGTGCCTGTGGGTTAGCTGGGTTAACGAACTGTCCTGGAATATAGCTATTTTCAATTCCTTCTGCAAGTTCATTTGCTTTCGCAATAGCACCCTTCATACCCTTGCTTCCATCTGTTAAGACAAGCTCAGCACCATATGCTTTCATTAATGTACGTCTTTCTACAGACATTGTTTCTGGCATAACAATAATAATACGATAACCTCTTGCAGCCGCAACAGAAGCTAAACCAATACCTGTATTACCTGAAGTAGGTTCAATTAATACAGTATCTTTATTAATTTTTCCTGCTTTTTCTGCTTCATCAAGCATATTCTTCGCAATTCTATCTTTAACACTTCCTGCGGGATTGAAGTATTCAACCTTTGCGATGACCTTTGCTTCTAAGTTATATTTCTTTTCTAAATGTGTTAATTCTAATAGTGGTGTATGGCCAATTAACTGGTCAGCACTAGTATATACCTTACTCATGTTAATTCTCCTCCTAATTTGTTATTTTACTGCAGCAAAAGCCTGATCTAAGTCTGCAATAATATCATCAATATGTTCAGTACCAATAGATAATCGAATAGAATTCTGCTGGATACCTACCTGTTTTAATTCTTCTTCATTCATTTCTGCATGTGTCGTAGAAGCTGGATGAATAACTAAAGATTTCACATCTGCAACGTTTGCAAGTAATGAGAATAACTGTAAGTTATCAATGAAATCTTTTGCTTTTCTTGCATCACCCTTGATGTTGAATGTAAAGATTGATCCACCACCATTAGGGAAATACTTCTTATATAATGCCTGCTGAGATAGATCTGTAGATACTGAAGGATGTGACACAGATTCAACCTGTGGATGGTTATTTAAGTATTCTACAACCTTTAATGTATTTTCTACCTGTCTTTCTACACGTAATGAAAGTGTTTCTAGACCCTGTAAGAAGATCCAAGCATGAATTGGTGAAAGAGTTGCACCCATGTCTCTTAATAAAATAGCTCTAATTCTTGTAATATAAGCAGCGGCTCCTACATCTTTCGCAAAGCTTACACCATGATAAGATGGGTTTGGTTCAACAAGCTGTGGGAATTTATCTGCATGTGCAGCCCAGTCAAACTTACCTGCATCAACAATGACACCACCAATAGTAGTACCATGACCACCAATGAACTTAGTTGCTGAATGAATAACAACATCAGCACCATATTCAATTGGTCTAATTAAATAAGGTGTACCAAATGTGTTATCAATGACTAATGGTAAACCATGTTTATGTGCAATCTTTGCGATTGCTTCGATGTCTACAACATCTGAATTAGGGTTACCTAAAGTTTCAATATAAACAAGTTTTGTGTTTTCCTGGATAGCATCTTCAAATGCCTGTGGATTTAATGCATCTACGAATGTAGTAGTAATACCATAATCAGTAAATGTATGTTTGAATAGGTTGAATGTTCCACCATAGATGTTTTCTGCAGATACGATATGGTCACCTGCAGCCACTAAGTTTTGTACTGCGTATGTCACTGCAGCTGCACCAGAACCTACTGCCAAGCGGCTACACCACCTTCTAAAGCGGCAATTCTTTTTTCAAATACATCTTCAGTTGGGTTTGTTAGACGACCATAGATATTACCAGCATCCTGTAATGCGAATCTAGCTGCTGCATGATCTGAGTTATGAAAACGTAAGATGAAGTCTGATAGATAGGTACTGCACGAGCGTCAGTGACTGGATCAGCTTCTTCCTGTCCTACGTGTAATGCAAGTGTTTCGAATGATAGTTTTTATTAGACATGTATGTTTCCTCCTTAACCCTATTTGTTTGATAGGTTAATAGGATTATAGCAGTGATAAACCTACTAGTCAACTATATTTATATTATTTTTTGTGAATATTTCGTATTTTCTAAATTTAATTGATTTTATTTATGATTATATGACATAATCATCGCCATTTGATGAAGCAGGTACTAAATCACTTAAAGAAACACCTTCTAAATAGTCTGTAATCACTTTATGTAAACCAGTCCACATAGGTAATGTATTACAATAAGATGCTCTTTCACATGTATTACATTCATCTGCTAAACATGACACAGGAGCTAATGTTCCTTCAGTAATCTTAAGAATAGAAGCAACACTATAGTCTTCTGGAGCATGTGTTAAACGATATCCCCCACCTTTACCTCTTAAACCTTCTACAAAGTGTTCTTTAGATAAAGATTTAATAATAATTTCTAGATACTTTTCAGAGATATTCTGTCTTGCCGCTATTTCTTTTAATGGTATATACTTAGAACGATCATGCTGTGCTAAATCAATCATGACACGTAAAGCATAACGTCCTTTAGTTGATATCATCATAAGCATTCCTCCTTTTACATATACCTAGTATACTAGAGGGTTATAGGGTAAGTCAAGAATAATAAAAATCCATCATGACTGATAATTCATACTTGCTTGTTATATATGGTGTATAATGATTAATGTAAAAGGATGCATTAAATAGTGATCAACAGCTGTATAAGCTATATGTCAAATCAAAGAAGGATGAGATATAACCAGAAACATTACATACACAAGTGCAACATATTTGGAGTTACTTTACTAATAGCCCGTTAATTTTTGTATGTTATAATATATAAACTCAAATACAAGGAGATTCTATGAAATCAAAAAAGATTATTGTAAGTATTGTTGTTTGTTTAGTCATTGCAGTTATTGCAGTATTTGTAGTACCTAGTTCTAGTTCTTATTTATCAGAAGTTACTATAAGTGGAGAAAAAAGAAAGGTTATTCTTTCTATAAGTCAATTTCTATATCTAATAAATTAAAAGATGTTGATTTTATAGATCATTTACCCGATGGTATACAGAAGTATGATGAAAGTAAAACACGTTATGGTTCACCTTCTTATACTGTTGTGATAAAAAATGATGCATATCGTTTCTATAGATTATCTAGTGAATCAGATGTACTTGTGACTAAATCAAATAAGAGTGATCAATCTCAAATAAAAGAATATGCGAGAATGAATAAAGATAACTATAAGAAACTTGCATCCTCAACACATTATACTGATTATGATCAATTAGATTACTGGAACTAACATAGGTATTCCTACCACATTTGTGGTAGGAATCTTTTTATTTGAACGTAAAAAAAGAGAAGCCTCAGCTTCTCTCTTAAATGAATTATTCAGCAGCTTTACCGATGCAACCAAATACTTCCATTCTGTCTTTTACGCAGTCTCTGATAGCCTGAGCACCTGGAGCAAGTAATTTACGAGGGTCATAACCTTTACCCTGCTGATCTTTACCTTCTTCAATGTACTTTCTAGTAGCTTTCTGGAAGTATAACTGACATTCAGTGTTAACGTTGATCTTAGATACACCTAAGCCAATTGCTTTCTTAACCTGTTCATCAGGAATTCCTGAACCACCATGAAGAACTAATGGTAAGATACCAGTTTCTTTCTGGATAGCATCTAATGCTTCGAACTGTAAACCAGCCCAGTTTGCAGGGTATACACCATGGATATTACCGATACCAGCAGCTAAGAAGTCAACTCCTAAGTCAGCAATCATCTTACATTCTTTAGGATCTGCTACTTCACCCATACCAATAACACCATCTTCTTCTCCACCGATTGAACCTACTTCAGCTTCGATAGATACACCTTTAGCATGGCATAATTCAACTAATTCCTTAGTCTTTTCGATGTTTTCTTCGATTGAATAATGAGAACCATCGAACATGATTGAAGTGAATCCAGCTGCTAATGCTGCCTTAGCACCTTCATATGAACCGTGGTCTAAGTGTAATGCTACTGGTACAGTGATATTTAAAGATTCTACCATTGCTTTAACCATAGCAGCTACAGTTGTGAAACCTGTCATATATTTTGCAGCACCTTCAGATACACCTAAGATTACTGGTGCATTTAATTCCTGTGCTTCTAAAAGAATAGACTTTGTCCATTCAAGGTTATTGATGTTGAACTGTCCAACACCATAATGGCCTGCTTTAGCCTTTTTTAACATTTCTGTTGCGGAAACTAATCCCATAATATTATCTCTCCTTTTCTTTTATACTTCCATAATACTCTTTTTTCTTATCTATTACTAGAAAAATTAAAAGATGTAAACGTTTTTATTTTACTTTATTTTCTTTTTCATTTAGGAGGCTTAAAAAGCCTTCTATTTCCTTCTTTGTATAATAAGCAGGATTGTCATCAAGCATCTCTTTCAACTGCTTTTGATAGTCTTTTTGATAGCCAATACGCTTATTTAATAAGCGTATTGCTAGTGTTTGTTGATAGGCAATATCTGTATGAAGAAACTTCTTTAATTGTAAATTCGTATATTCACAAGCACAATCTAATGGAAGATCGTCTATATATCCCTGAAGTCTTAAACTATGCAGATCTTTCATCCAATGCCTTCTTTAACTGTAAACAAGCTTTTTCTACAGTACTTCTAGGACATGCTAAGTTAAATCTTTCAAAACCTGATCCTTCTTCACCAAACACATAACCTTCATCTAACCAAAGATGTGCTTTATTTAACATGAAGTCTTCTTGTTCTTCATTACTCATACCAAGTGTTCTCATATCCACCCAGGCAAGATATAAGCCTTGTGGATCAATTAAAGACACACCAGGACATTCAGTTTTAAGGAAGTGATCAAGATAATCCATATTCCCTTTAATATAATCTAGAAGTTGATCCACCCATTCATCACCCTTAGTATAAGCGACTGTTGTCGCAATAAATCCTAGTATTGTAGGATCAGAAATAGAATGACTCATCTTCACTTTCTTAAATTGGTTTCTTAGCTTTTCATCCGCAATAATAGCTGCAGAAGTCTGAAGTGCAGCTAAGTTGAATGTCTTAGATGCTGCAGTTAATATAATTGAAAAATTCTTATATTCAGGGTCTACTTCATAGAATGCGATATGCTTATGAGGCGCATAGACAAAGTCCATATGGATTTCATCCGATACTACAAAAACGTTATGTTTTTTACAGATATCTCCAATTGTTTTTAGTTCTTCTTTAGTCCACACTTTACCTACTGGATTATGTGGATTACAGAAGATCATCATCTTGACGTTTTCTTCTATAATCTTAGTTTCAAATGCTTTGTAATCAAGTCTATATTGGTTATCTTTTAGATCAAGAGGCATTCTTACCATACGTCTACCATTGTTTTTAATAGCACGATAGAATGGATAATAAACTGGTGTAAGAACTAATACACTCTCCTCTTTTTTAGTATAAGCTTCTACTGCCAGATGAAAGGCAGTGACAACACCCGGTGTAGGGACAATCCAGTCTTTTTCAACATGGAAATCATGTCTACGTTCCATCCATCCTACGACACTTTCTAAATATTCTTCTGGGATTGTACTATAACCATAAATACCATCTAACACACGTTTAGAGAGTGCTTCTGGAATATCTGGTAATGTCTTAAAATCCATATCTGCAACCCACATAGGAATCAGATCAGGATCATCTGTATGACCCGAATCATATTTTGCGCAGTTTGTATGATGTCTATCATAGACTGTATCAAAATCATATTTCATCGTAGCACCTCCTGTTTATTAAACGCATCCTGTGAGAAGTGGAATAAGCCAATACCGACAGACTGTGCTAAGTTAAGTGAATCAATCGCATTCGTATGAGGAATAAAGACACTTTGTCCATATGTCATATAAATATCATCGAGTCCTGATGATTCATTTCCAAAGATCAGTGAATGAGGTGTCACAGGTTTCACCTGATGAATATTCTTAGCACCCTTCAACATAAATGGATAACATTGATGATCACCAAACTCTTTAAGATACTCATCAATGCTTTCATAATAATGAATACGTAAAGAAAATAATGCACCCATAGAAGAACGGACAACATGAGGATTAAAGATATCAACTGCTGGACGAATAATAGCTAAGTCCTGATAACCAAACCCTAACATTGTACGCATAATTGTACCCATATTACCCATATCCATAGGATTCACTAATACAATATGATTTCCCTTCTGCAAAGGTTCATAGAATGTTTTAAATACCCCGATTGCATAACAATTAGACTTTGGTGAAAGCTTATTAATTGTCGCATCATGCACATCAATAGGAATATGATGTAATGCACATAATTCCTTGATTTTAGGATATCCTCTGTTTTCTTCTATTGAAGAGTGTACAACCACTCTTTTCACAATATCTGGTTTGTGCTCTAATAATTCTATTGTAGGAAAGACACCCAATGTATAAGAGGAGTCATCACCTTTTTTATATAACTTCATATTTTTCTCCTCTATGCATCTTCATTAATATTCTTAATAGTCTGTAATTCATCTTCCGCATTCTTTTTTAATGCTTCAAAGTGTTTATAATCTTGTTTAGCCCCTTTATCAATGAGTTCTAGTAGTTCACGATATTTTTCTACTACAACCTCCATTAATGATTCTTTTACTTTGTAATCTAATTCATCACGTGCCTGCTGATGAATACGATTTAATGATTTATATTGTTCTCTAAATACAAGGTCATAATCCACCTTTGATTTTCTAGAAAATAGTCCCATAAGTACTCCTCCTTCATCTTATTTATTATACTATAGAACACAAAAATAGTCACAAATAATGTGACTATTTAGTATTCGTTGCCATGACACCTACGAGTGGATGTGGCTGATATGGTTCTTCTAGATATTGTTTTTCTTCTTCGCTTAATTCAAGTTCTGTCGCAAGTACAGCTGTATCAACATGTTTAAGTTTAGTTGCCCCTACAACGGGTGATGCTACTTTAGACATCAGCCAGGATAATGATACTTCACTCATAGAAACATGATGCTTTAATGCAAGTTCTTCTACACGTTGAATGATTTTTAAATCTAAATCACTTGATGCATCATATTTACCTAACGCAAATGTATCTTTTTCAAGTCTTTGTGATGTTTCTCCAGGATGCTTTGCGAGACGTCCTGATGCAAGTGCACTATATGGTGTCATCGCAATACCTTGTTCATCACAATAACGCTTCATTTCTCTTTCTTCTTCTCTAAAGATCAGATTATAGTGTCCCTGAACACTTACAAACCTTGTAAGCCTCTTTCTTTCGCAATAGTATTGGCAGTTGCTAATTGATATGCAAAACAGTTGGAAATACCTATTTCTTTGATTTTACCTTCTTTAATGAAGTCATTGAGTATTTCTAATGTTTCTTCAATAGGTGTTTGATAATCCCACATATGCATAATATAGAGATCAATATAATCAGTCTGTAGTCTTCTTAAACTATTATTCAAACACTCAGTTAAATATGTTCTTGAATCAATAGAATCATCACTCTTAGGGGTATACTTAGTCGCAATAATAACATCCTCACGATGTCCATACTCTTTAATAGCACGTCCTAAGTATTCTTCACTTGTGCCTGATTGATAAGCCATCGCTGTATCAAAGAAGTTGATGCCTGATTCTAAAGCATGGAAAATAATCTTTTTAGAGTCTTCATAAGGTAATGTCCAGGAATGCATACCTTGAGATGCATCTCCAAATCCCATACATCCTAAACAAACCTTAGAAACCTTTAATGAGCCAATCTGTGTATATTTCATAATTATTCCTCCTGGACTTATCATAATATATATAAGAATAAATAGCGAAAGACAAAAAGGTACTTCTATCCATAAGTAGACAAATAGCGGTCATTATCTATATGGAGAATGATCTTTCAATAAATCCTTTAAACCTAAGTAACGCATATGATTGATGTTGTCTACAAGTTCATCTATTGGCTCTTTCATACCATCTAGAATCCATTGAAGGACCATACAATGAGAGGCATTGGTATGGTAGAGTGTCGCAAATTTAAGTTCTTTTGATAATGGTTCTCCTATACAATATTCATGCCATTTTAAATCGAACGCTATACAATGGTGAAGCATATGCTTCTTTAATGAATTCTGTCCATCTATTAAACAGGCTTGTTCAACGAATGTTTCATATTTCTTTAAGCTGTTTAATGCCTGAGTGAGTGATAATTTAAAGTCAATAGACATATCTTCATCAAACTCATTCACAATCACTGTATCATAAACATAGGCAATAAGATCATTCTTATCTAGAAAATGATTATAGAATGTCTGTCTTGAGAGTTCAGTATCCTCTAGTAAGTCTGCCACTCAAAATGTGATTAAATATACTCACATCGAGATAATGTAAGTTCTCACGAACATTACTTACTATTTTATTGTGTATGCTTTCGATTGACCGAAATCATATCTACTCACAAGTTCATGTACACTTCATAGTCGTAAATTCCCGAAATAGCCTTCGTACATACCTACGTTTGCGTTTTGTTTATGCAACTTCGTAAGTTGTAGCATCTCTCAGATTAAGTGCAGCATTGAAATCTCTGTCTTCGATATAACCACAGTCACATCTGAAAATTCTATCTGAAAGCTTT
>ENA-OQEN01000225-OQEN01000225.1-human-gut-metagenome-genome-assembly--contig:-NODE-225-length-24800-cov-3.256637_pt1 | contig 24800 bp, 43 predicted proteins | sample MGYA00242791_ERZ504627 | MGnify/ENA primary metagenome ERZ504627 (study PRJEB26092, sample SAMD00036316) | human gut metagenome | host: Homo sapiens | study: EMG produced TPA metagenomics assembly of... | reverse complement strand
CGCCGCTGCGCAGGGCCGCGCGGAAGAGGCGCCCGTCTTGCCCATGTGCATCTTGCGAAGCGTCTCCATCGGGATGCGGTGGCCCTCCGACTCGAGGTCGATGGCCTGGCCGCCGACCATGCCGTTCATGCCGGCCGCCGTGCTGATCTCCTGCACGGTGCGCAGGAGCGTCGCGGGGTCCGTGTGCTCCTGGCGCCCGATGACCTCGAAGCCAGCGTCAAGAGAGCGTCGCCGGCGAGCACGGCCATGCCGTCGCCAAAGACCTTGTGGTTCGTCAGCTTGCCGCGGCGGTAGTCGTCGTTGTCCATCGCGGGCAGGTCGTCGTGGATCAGGGAATACGTGTGGATCATCTCGAGCGCGCAGGCCGTCGTCAGGTAGTCCGTGCCCTTCGCGCCGACGGCATCAGCGGCCGCCATCAAGAGAATCGGGCGCAGGCGCTTGCCGCCCGCCATGAGGCTGTAGCGCATCGACTCCGCGAGGCGCGCATCAAGAGGCGGCTCCTTCTCCAATTCCTTGACGAGCTGCTTCTCGACCAGCAGCTGACGCTCTTTCCAAATTTCCTTCAACATATCCATCGTTCTCCCTCATCCCTCGATATCCAACTTGCTCTCCTCGACCTTGCCCGTCGCTTCCTCTTCTTTGACGAGCAGGTCCATCGTCTGCTCGGCACGCTCCAAGGAACTCATGCAGTTCTTGGCGAGTCCGACACCCTCCGAGTAATGGCTCATGAGGTCCTTGAGCGTCAGGTCGCCGCCCTCCATCTCCTTGACGATGCCCTCGAGCTTTTCCAGGGATTCTTCAAACGAGAGCTCTTTCTTTCTTGGCATATGAAAACATCCTTTCTGGATTCTCTCGACTTATTCTCCTTCCACGCGCGCGAGAAGTGGCCGTCCTTCAACGTGACCGTCAGGCGGTCGCCCTCATGCACAGCGCAGACACTCGTGACAGGGCTGCCGTCCTTCTCGACGATGCCATAGCCCTGGCGCAGGATGTGCACGGGGTTCAGGTAGTCGAGCTGCTGCAGCACGATCTCGAGCGCGTGGCGCTTCTCCTTCATCTGGCTCTTCATCAGCGCTTCGAGGCGGGATACGGCGTGGTCAAGCCGCTGCGTGCGGCTCGCGAGCAGGAGCTGCGGCTTCTGCAGGGCCGCGCTGCGGCGGCAGGCGTCAAGGCGCAGCCGCTTCTCCTGCAGCTGACGCTTTCCCTGCTGCGCGAGGCGCGCCATGAGGCTCTCCGTGTAGCGCAGGAGCTCCGCGCGGTCCGGCACAGCGAGCTCCGCCGCCTGCGAGGGCGTCGCGGCGCGCTGGTCGCTAGCAAAATCGGCGAGCGTGAAGTCCGTCTCATGGCCGACGGCCGAGATGACGGGGATCTTCGAGGCGTAGATGGCCCGCACGACGGGCTCCTCGTTAAACGCCCAGAGGTCCTCCATCGAGCCGCCGCCGCGGCCGACGATCAGCACGTCGACGGGGTACTTCTCGTTGAAGAAGGCGATGGTCTTTGCGATCTGCGCGGCCGCCTCCTCGCCCTGCACGAGCACCGGCTTCAGCACGAGCTGCACTGAGGGCCAGCGGCGCTTCGAGACGTGGTAGATGTCCCGCAGCACAGCGCCCGAGATCGAGGTGACGATGCCGATGCGCTTCGGGAAGCGCGGCAGCGGCTTCTTGTGCGCGGCGTCGAAGAGGCCTTCGGCCGCAAGCCTCGCTTTGAGCTGCTCGAAGGCCAGTGCGAGGTCACCCGCGCCTCCGGCACCATGCGGTCGGCGTAGAGCTGGTAGACGCGTCGCGCTCGTAGACCGAGATATTGCCGCTGACGACGACCTGCATGCCGTTCTCCGGCCGGAAGCGCAGGCCCTGCGCGCGGCTCCGGAACATCACGCACTTGATGCACGAATTGGCATCCTTGAGCGTGAAGTAGCAGTGGCCCGAGGCGTAGCAGCGGAAATTCGACAGCTCGCCGCGGACCTCAATCTGCCCGAGCAGCGGCTCGCGCTGGAACATCCGCTTGATATAGTTCGTGACCTCACTGACATTATGGATCGCCACGTCATCTCCACCCTTCTGCAATCCAATCTCCCGTATTACAAGAAAAAAGCCAGACAAAAAGTCTGGCTCCTTTCCTGTATCACTGCGCGCTTTTCATGATGGCGCCGAGAATCCCGTTCACGTAGCGGCTGGAGTCATCCGTACCATACTTCTTTGCCAGTTCTACCGCCTCGTTGATGGCGATGTTCGGTGTGAGCTTCTCTTCCGCAAAGCACATCTCATACGTTGCCATGCGCGTGAGGTTGCGGTCGACGGCCGCCATGCGCTCCACCTTCCACTCGCGCGAGTTCGCCGCGATCTGCGCATCGATGGTCTCGATGTTCGCACGCGTGCCGTGCACGAGCTGCTGCACAAAGGCGCGGTCATGCGCACTCATCGCCTCGGCCTCGCCGAGCGCCGTATCGATGGCGAGCGTCTCCTGCATCTCTTCCTGATCGGCCGACTCCGCCGGGTTCAGGTCTAACTGGAAGAGCGCCTGCAGCGCGACTTCCCTTGCTTGTCTACGACTCATTCTAACCTTCTAACCTTCCTTATCGTTACTGTTCACTGGCCACTGGCCGCTGGTCTCTGTTCCTGACGATGGCCGCGCCGTCAGCGCAGCCGGTTGATGCGGTCGAGGAACGCATCGGCAATCCTGCCGAAGAAGTCTTCCTCGCGGTCGGCCTTCCTGCCGATGTAGAGGCCGACTCCGCCGCAGAGCACGATGAAGGCCGTGCGCCAGAAGCCGATCAGCAGGATCATGAGTGCCAGGACGATGCCGGCAAAAAGGCCGAGGCACTGCCCGCGGTCCTCCTGCCAGACCATCGCCAACCATTCCTTGAATTCTTCTTTCATCTTTCCACCGCCTCACGCCTCAGACGACACGGCGCTTGCCCTCAGGCAGCGCATCGGTGATGCCCGTGATGTGCGATTCGACCGCGACACCTTCAAGGCCCATGGTCTCCTGGAGCTGCGCGCGGATGGCCGCGGCGGCAGCCTCTGTGAGCGGGCCGACCGGCGTATGGCGGCCGACCGTCACGGTCGAGCCACGAGGCGCAGTGTCTCCGGCGATTTGCTCGTGGCGCGGACGCGCTGGACGCGCACCTTCGCCATGCGGACGCCGCGCAGCGAGAGGAGCGTCTGCTCGGCCATCGCGCGGATGGCAGGCAAAGCGACGCGGACGTCGCCCTGCTCATTCTGCAACAGGATGAAGTCGCCGGTCTCGCGCGTGCGCTCCGCACGGCCTTTCAGCGAGACGCCGAGCAGGTGGAGTGCGAGCACGAGGACGACGGCCGAGACGGCGACCGTCTCGCGGCGGGACAGGATGTAGTGGAGTTCATTGAGCCAGACCGGCTCTGGCACGGCTCCCATGCAGAGCAAGAGCATGAGCACCGAGAGCAGCACCAGCCCGATCATCAAGACAAACAGCAAAAAACGGTTGATAATCCCCATAGTATCCGCCTCGCTCCAGGTCAGCGCACGCGTACCTCATCCTGCTTCGTTGTCTCCTCGGGGAAGCCGACGCCCTGTACATGGACGTTGACCTCGACGACCGAGAGGCCCGTCATCGTCTCGATGGCCTGCTTGACGTTCTCCTGCACCGCGAGAGCGATGTCCGGGATGCGCACGCCGTACTTGACGATGATGAAGAGATCGACAGCGGCTTCCTTCTCACCGACTTCGACCTTGACACCCTTGGCGAAGTTCTTGCGGCCGAGCATCTCCGCAATGCCGCCCGCGATGCCGCCGCTCATGCCTGCGATGCCATCGACTTCCGTTGCGGCCAGGCCTGCGATGATGCTGACGACCTCATCCGCGATGCGGATGGCGCCGAGACTCGAATCCTTCTTGACGATTTCTTTTTCGTTTGCCATGATAAATGCCTCCTGCCTGATATAGGTTGTATCGGTTGCGACTCAACAGATGCACAGCAGGCGCATAACACGCTCCCGTCATGCATATTTATACTGTATTATTCGCTGGCTCAAACGCTTTTTCCTGCCCAAACAAAAAATAAAATGAAAGAAATGCAGCTGCCACACCAGTTGCATGAGATGCCTGACGTGACAGCTGCTCAAAAAAAGCAAATTATGCGCGCTCGATGTAGTTGCCCGTACGCGTATCGATGCGGAGCGTATCGCCTTCATTGACGAAGAGCGGCACGCGGACTTCGTAGCCCGTCTCGACCTTGGCAATCTTCGTAGCGCCCGTTGCCGTGTTGCCCTTGACACTCGGCTCGCACTCGACAACCTTGAGGCTGACGGAGTTCGGCAGCTGGATGCCGATGATGCGGCCCTTGAACGTCTGCAGCGAGACTTCCATGTTCTCCATGAGGTAGTTCAGCGCATCGCCGAGCTGCTCCTTGTTGAGCTCCGTCTGCTCGTACGTCTCCGTGTCCATGAACGTGTACATGCCATCGGCCTCGTAGAGGTACTGCATGTTGCGCGTCTCGAGGTGAGCTGCCGGCATCTTTTCATTCGGATTGAAGGTACGCTCTACCACTGCACCCGTCTCAACATTCTTGATCTTCGTGCGAACGAACGCAGCGCCCTTGCCCGGCTTTACATGCTGGAAATCAACGATCTGCCAGACACCGCCATCAATTTCAATCGTCAAGCCCGTGCGGAAATCAGTACTATTAATCATTCACTTACGCCCTCCAAAAATTCCATAATTTCATAGTCGAATTCAAGATACAAAACGTATCATAACATTCTTTATTATAATCAACTTGCGGTCCATCGTCAAGCACTGCGGCTCAGCGGATCTCGCGGAGTGCCTTCGAGGACTTCGTCAGGCGCTCGCTGCCCGTCTCCGTCACGAGCACCGTGTCCTCGATGCGCAGGCCGCCCCAGCCCGGCAGGTAGACGCCCGGCTCGTCGGTAATCAGCATGCCCGGCATGAGATGCTCGCAGGTACTCGACGGCGAGAGGCGCGGCTCTTCGTGGATCTCGAGGCCGAGGCTGTGGCCGAGGCCATGGCCGAAGTACTGCGCGAGATCATATTTCTTGAGGAATTCGCGCGAGGCGGCGTCGATCTCCCTGCCGGATTTTCCCGGCGCGATGGCCGCGAGCACCATCTCCTGCGTGCCGAGCACGGCCTCGTAGACCTCGCGCTGGCGCGCCGTCGCCTCGCCGACGCAGACCGTGCGCGTGATGTCGGAGCAGTAGCCCTCGAACTTCGCGCCGTAGTCCATCGTCACGAAGTCGCCTGCTTCGATAATCTTCTCCGTCGCCGTGCCATGCGGCATGCTGCCGCGCAGGCCGAGGCGAGATCGTGTCGAAGGACGGCTTCTCCGAGCCGGCCTCGCGCATGACCTGCTCAAGGCGCGCGGCGACCTCAATCTCCGTGCGGCCCGGGCGGATGAAGTGCACGATGTCCTCGAAGGCCTTGTCGGCAATGGCGCAGGCGCGGCGGATGTAGCCGATCTCCTCTTCATCCTTGATCTGGCGCAGGGCGTCGAGGTCGAGGGCTGTCGAGAAGTCGACGCCCGTCAGCCAGCCCTTGAGCGCCGCGTAGTCCGCATAGACGATCGCGCGACCCTCGAAGCCGACATGCTGGCAGCCGAGTTTCAAGAGCAGCTCCGCCGTCTTCTTCAGGAGACCGTGGTGATGCTCGACGACGGTGAAGAGCGGCGCCTGCTTCTCGGCCTGCTCCGTGTAGCGGTTGTCCGTGACGAGCAGCGCCTCGTCCTTCGTGATGACGAGCGTCGTGTCGTCGCCGCGGAAGCCGCTGAAGTAATGAAGGTTCACGTATTTGGTCACGACGACTGCGTCGAGCCCCTTCTGCTCGAGAAGCGCGCGCAGTGCGGTCAAACGGTTGGCATTCAAAGGATCATCCCCCTATGGAATCTATGGAATATACGCTCACTCGGCCCGGTTGAGCTTGTAGATGATGGCCTCGAGCGCGGCGAGGTAGCTCTCGACGCCGAGGCCGCAGATCTGGCCCATCGCCACCGGCGCGAGCACCGACGTGTGGCGGAATTCCTCGCGCTGGTGGATGTTCGAGAGGTGCACCTCGATGACCGGCACGTCGATCGCCGCGATGGCGTCGCGGATGGCGATGCTGTAATGCGTGAAGGCCGCCGCGTTGAAGATGATGAAGTCGAACTTGTGGTTGGCCTGCTGGATGGCGTCGACGAGGTCGCCCTCGTGGTTCGACTGGTAGAACGCCGTCTCGATGCCCGCCTCAGCGGCGCGCGCGGCAATCATCGTGTTGATGTCGTCGAGCGTCGTGTAGCCGTAGATCTCCGGCTCGCGCGTGCCGAGCAGGTTGAGGTTCGGCCCATGCAATACAAGGATACGTGGCATAAGAATTCCTCCCTATCATAGTGTATGTCTATAAAAAAATAAAGCGGGTCAAAAGACGGCTGCGCCGGCTTTTCCCGCCTCAAATCCTGCCAGATGGCCCTCTATGCGGGCCATACAGTTGCTCAGTAACGGACGACAAAGCGCGTCTCATCGGACACGGGCTCGATCGGCTCGAATTTCAGCTCTTTGACCTTGATGAAGTAATTGCCTTCACGGATCAGCACCGAGAGCTTGTCGACCTTCTCGGGGTCGCCCTGGATCTCCATCTCGACGCTGCCGTCCTCCATGTTGCGGATCCAGCCCGTCAGGCCGAGCTCGGAGGCGTGCTGCTGCACGAACATGCGGAAGCCGACGCCTGGACGCGGCCAGTGGCTCTGCCAAAGTAACGAACGATTCCTGTGGATTCTGCCATAGAAAGCCCTTCTTTCCTCTGCCCTGCGCGCGGCTCTGCTGCTCTATGCTGCTATACCATGTATCACGGCATCACGGTCTGCCTCAGATATCGCGGCGCAGGATCGTATACGGTTCAACCGGCTTGTCCATGCGGATCTTGATGATCTGCTGGGCATGAGGTGCAACTCGATGGGATTGCCCTCTTCGTCAAGCATATCAGAAAGTTTCTGGCGATACAAGGGGGCATGGGGCTGAAATACTTCAATTTCTTGACCGAGTTTCATGTTATTGCGCTGCTCGACCGTGGCGTATTGCGTATCCGGGTCGTACGAGCGCACAAGTCCGATGAACTCCGACGTCTGCTGATACGACGAGGTGCCGTAGAGCTGGTCGTCGGCGTCGGGCTGGTGGTAGTAGAAACCCGTCGTGTACGGGCGGTGCGAGACCTTCTCGAGCTCGTCGAGCCACGGTTGCTCGATCTGGAAGTGCTCGGGATCCTCAAAGTAGGCGTCGATGGCGAGGCGGTAGGCCCGGGTGACGCTCGCCACATAGTGGACGCTCTTCATGCGGCCCTCGATCTTGAGGCTCTCGACGCCGCTCTCGATGACGTCCGCGATGTGCGGCAAGAGGCACATATCCTTCGAGTTCATGATGTAGGTGCCGCGCTCGTCCTCTTCGATGGGGAAGTACTTGCCCGGCCGCGTCTCCTCGACGAGCGCGTACTTCCAGCGGCACGACTGCGCACAGCTGCCGCGGTTGGAGTCGCGTCCCGTGAAGTAGTTCGAGAGCAGGCAGCGGCCCGAGTACGAGATGCACATCGCGCCGTGCACGAACATCTCGAGGTCGGCCTGCGTCTTCGCGCGGATCTCGCGGACTTCCTTCAGGGACATCTCGCGCGCGAGCACGACGCGCTTCGCGCCGAGCTCGTGCCAGGCGTTGACCGTCGCCCAGTTCGTGTTGTTCGCCTGCGTACTGATATGGAGCTCCATATCCGGGATGATCTCCTTCGCCATCATAAAGACGCCGAGGTCGGCGACGAGCAGTGCGTCGACGCGATCTCCTGCAGGTAGCGCAGGTAGTCCGGCAGGCCCGCGAGGTCGCTATTGTGCGGGAAGATGTTGACCGTCACATAGACCTTCTTGTGGAGCTTGTGGGCGAACTCGACCGCCTCGCACAATTCCTCCTTGGTGAAATTGCCGCCGAGCGCGCGCAGCCCGTAGAGCTTGCCGCCAAGGTAAACGGCATCGGCGCCGTAGAGCAGTGCCATCTTCATCTTCTCGAGCGTCCCGGCCGGGGCCAGGAGTTCCGGTTTCTTCAGCATGTATTTCCTCCGATTCTCATTTATCTTTCGTCTTCCGGGTGCACGGCATGGCGGCGCGAGACGGCCAGCCCGTCGCCGCGCGCAAAGATCTCCGTCGTGTAGCCCGCCGCATGGCTCGTGAGCTCGATGTATTGGCGCAGCCGCTTGACAATCGTGCGGTAGCGGCGCGGCGCCTTCTCCGTGCCCATGACGTAGCCGCGGAACAGGACGTTGTCGGCCACGATGGCCGCATCCTCCGTCAGCAAGGGCTGTATCTTCTCGAAGTAGTCGACGTACTGGCCCTTGGCCGCGTCGATGAAGACGAAGTCATACTTGCCCGTGAGCTCCGTCAGGAGCTCGCCCGCATCGCCCTGCAGGAGTTCGATGCGGTCCGCGTAGGGCGAGCGCGCGATGAACGCACGCGCGAGTGCGGCGCGCTCCTCCGAAAGCTCGAGCGTCGTGACGCGCGCGTCCTCGGCCCATTGGCGGCGAGCAGCAGGCCGAGTAGCCGATGGCCGTGCCGATCTCGAGCACGCGGTGCGGCCGCAGCTCGCGGATGACCGAGAGGAAGACCTTGCGGCCGTTCTCGTTGATGATTGGGACATGGTGCTCGGCCGCATACGCTTCCATCTCCCGCAGCAGTGCTGCAAATTCACTTGTATCGCTTGTATCTGTCATATGTACCTGCCTTGTTCACGCGCCTCAGCGACCTGCTCGACGATGGCGAGGTGCTCGTCATACGTCTGCGAGTAGTGGTTGTGGCCCTGACGGTCGGCGACGAAGTAGAGGTAGTCGGTGTTCGCCGGATTCAGCACCGCGAGGATGGACTTCATGCCCGGGCTCGCGATCGGTCCGGGCGGCAGGCCCTCGTGCTGGTAGGTGTTGTAGGGCGAATCGATCTTCGTGTCCTCGATCGAGACGTCCTCCTTCGGACCGGCCATGAGGTACTGCAGCGTCGTGTCCGACTGCAGCGGCATGCCCATCTGCAGGCGCTTGAAGAAGACCTGCGCGATGATCGGGCGGTCCTCATCGTAGCGCGCCTCCTTCTCGACGAGCGAGGCCAGCGTAACGAGGTCGTGGATGGAGAGGCCTTTTGCCGCGGCCTGCTGACGCAGCGCCGGCGTCAGGCGCGTGTCGAAGTCCTCCGCCATCATCTTCATGATGCCCTCGGCGGAAACATCGCTGTGAATCACGTACGTGTCGGGGAAGAGATAGCCCTCCGCCGCATAGCGCACATTCGGGCGCTTCTTCATGTAGTCATATGGCGCGAAGTCCTTCGCCTCGGCGAGGAACTCCTGCTCGTCGACGAGGCCCTCGTCGGCGAGACGCTTCGCGATCTCCTTGATGCCGAAGCCCTCCGGTATCGTGAACTTGACGACCGTCGTGTCGCCCGCGACGAGCTTGTCGAGCACGGCCTGCTCATCCATGTGCGGCGTGAACGCATACGTGCCCGTCTTGAACTTGCTCGCATCGCCCTGCAGCTTCATGAGCCACCAGAAGCGCAGGCGGCTGTCGATGACGCCGAGCTGCATCAGGCGGTCCGAAATCTCCGACGCCGTCGTGCCCGGCTTGACGACCATGTAGATGTTCTCCCCAGCATCGCGGTCCGACCGCTCGATGGTATGCGAGGTGCCAAAGGCGAGGAAAAGACCGGCGCCGAGCAGGACAGCCGCGACGACCGCGATGGCCGTCCACTTCTTCCAGCCGAGATTGAGCACTGCCGTGCGGAGCTTCTCGAATCGCGCAGGCTCCGCCAGCACATTGCCCTTATCTTCCTGATCTTCTTTTTTCCCCTGAGCGGGCTTCTTTGCCTTGTCCTCCGGCTTTTCCTTGTCTGCCGTCTCTGTCTTGGCAGACTTGACAGGCTGCTTCGATGAGGACTGCTCCTTCTCCGAGTCCGCCTCTTTCGCCGGTTCAGTCGATTCAGTCGGGTCAGCTGCTTTCGCCGCCGGTTTGGCGTCGGAGGCTCTGTCCGACACAGTCCTGTCCGACATTTCTTGAGGCGACGCCTCTTTCACCGCCTTGTCCGACTGCTCGTCCAGCGACTCCGGCGCGTTCTTCTTTCCATCCTGCATAAAAATTCTCCGTACATGAAAAAGCCGCCATCCAGATGGATAGCAGCAATCATTTCGTCATTCAGTCCTTTTCGGCTTCATCGACCAGTGCGTTGTACGCCTGTTGGACGGCCTCGAACTCCTCGTCCGTCGGCTCGACGTACTCATCCTCGCCGTCGTCGTTCGTGACGATCTTCGCGATGATGACGTCTTCATCGTCGTCTTCGCAGCCGCAGCCACATGTATGCGTGTGCTCCTCATCCTCATCGTGGATGCCGACGAGCAGTGCGTATTTCTCTTCCTCCACCGGGATGATCATCTCTTCGCGGTAGTAGTATTCGTTGCCGTCCTCGTCCGTCATGACGACGACGATGTCGTCTTCATTCATCATATCATCTGCCATAGGTCTCGCCCTTCTTTCTGATTCCTATCCAATATAAACGACTGTAGATAACTGCCTTCATTTTAACGTATCGCGGGAAGGCTTGTCAACGCTTGCTGTCCAAAAAGCCCTGCAAGATGAAGACAGCCGCCATCTTATCGATGACCTTCTTGCGCTTGCGGCGCGAGACGTCCGCCTCTATGAGCGAGCGCGTGGCCGCGACCGTCGAGAGGCGCTCGTCCCAGAAGAAGACCTCCACGTCGGGATACGCCTTCTTGACCTCCGCCATGAACTCCTTGACGATGGCGCAGCGGTCGCCCTCCGTGCCGTCCATGTTCTTCGGGAGGCCAGAGACAAGCGACTTCGTCTCGTACATCTCCATGAGCTCGCCAAGTCGCTTGAGGTCGTCCGCGAGCGACTTGCGCCGGATCGTCTCGACGCCCTGCGCCGTCAGCCCCAGGAGGTCGCTGACCGCGATGCCGATCGTGCGGTCGCCGATATCGAGTGACATGTAACGCTTCATTTCTTGTTTCCCTTTTCCAGATACGAGCGCACGAGCTCCTCTAAGAGCTCATCGCGCTCGAGCGTGCGGATCTTGCTGCGCGCATCGTTGTGGCTCGTCACATAGGCCGGATCGCCCGAGAGCAGATAGCCGACGAGCTGGTTAATCGGGTTGTACCCCTTCTCCTCCATCGCCGCGCAGACCGAACGGATGATCTTCTCCGCCTTATTCTCATCGTTCCCAAAGCGGAACATCATGGTCTCTTCATTGTTTGCCATAGTTCATTCCTCCAAAAGCACTCTTGCGGGCTCGCCCGCTCTGTTGCTTCTATCTTATCACATCTTGCTTTGATGACCATCTTACTCCCGTTTCCTATAGTTTTCCTGAAAGAAGCCCACATTTCGATGATTCAGCAGCCCGAATCCCGTTCCGCGACTCTCTTGCCCTGCCGGCGCCGTGCCCGGCGTCTCATCGCGGTCGAGATTGTACCCACAAGCGCTCGCGTACCGAGGCAGGAAAGCTGCAGAGCATGACATCTGCATGATGGCATCTGCATCTGCCCGCCCAAGGCTCTGCACCGTATGTAACGAATCATGTGCCATCATATCCTAAAATTTGGTAACAAAAAGCACTTTGCATGATTCGCAAAGTGCTTCTATGCGATTATGCAATTCAGCATTCTTTAAGCAAAGATATCCTTCAATCTCTGTCGAATCGGATTATTTTCGAATTCCTTCTGAATCTCTTCTCTGATTTTTTTGCGTTCCTCAGGATCTTTCGTTTTATCCAAGAGGTCCCACAGTTCTGACTCGCGTTCTGTCGGCTGAATCATCATTGTGCATCCCCTCTTTCATCCTCTGTGTCAGCTTCTTAGCATACAGATTTTTGTACGACAGATTCTCAGGTTTATCGTTTGTGCTTTTTACATATCACATAGCCAGCTTGCGGAACGCTTCTTCCGTCATGCCGGCACGCTTAGCCGCTTCTTTCACCGTGATGACGCGTCATGCACGAGTTCCATCAATACTTTCCAGCGGCCTTCGACCTTTCCTTCTTCACGGCCTTCTTCGCGGCCTTCCTCGCGGCCTTTTTCCTCACGGCGGCGCAATTCCATATAGAATGTCATGTATTCCACCTTCATTTCCTTGTTTTCTTTAGCCGTTTCCACGGCTTCAGCAATGCTTTCCGTAAACTTTCCCTGCGGAGACTTGCCCTCGATATAGTCGAGAAATGCGGCAAGGTCATGGTTGATGCCTTCACGGCTGCCCTTGCTGTTCAGGAAGATTTTCGTCGTTTCATCCCCCATAAGGAAATGTGGCTCTTCCTGACATGTCTCACGGAACGTGTAGAGACTGCGCCCTTGTCCCAGTTCAATCCGTTCGAACGGTCGAACACATCAAGCCCCACGCTCTTGCTGTCACGGCGGATGCAGATGTCCTTCTCCGTCTCCGGGAAGGCAATCTTGCGGATCTTGATGTTCAGGATGTTCTCAATCAGCCGCTTGCAGAGCCGCTTCTTGCGCATAACCTTCTGGAAGATGAAGTTATCCGCGATGGTCAGGTTCTCTCAGGCTTTCAACGCATTCATTCGATCCTGTCTATCCTGCTGCTTCATTGGCATGCCCCCTCTCTATTTTCTTCTCTATTATTATACCCTACTAGCCGAAAACGTGACAAGCAAAAAGCACAGAGGACCCGTCAAGTGTCATCTGTGCCTTTGAAATTCACTGTTCGTTCAGGGCATCGTTCAGCGCAATGGCGAGCTGGTCGGCGCACGAGGTGCCGCGGCCGCCGCAGTCGTTGCCCTTGAGCAGGACCGCTACGTTCTTGGGGTCAGCACCTTCGAGGAGCTTACTGATGGCACTGAGATTGCCCGGACAACCGCCGATGAAGCGCACATCGTGGAGCTTGCCCTGCTCGTCAATGGCAAACGTGATCTGCTTGGCACAGACACCCTGCGGAGTAAAGGAATACGTCTTCATGATTTCACTTTCTTTCTCAAATATTTTCCTCCATTATACGCCATCCACATACCATCCGCCAAGTAGTAGACGATTCGTCACGATACTCAGCAGGACTTCATGGTGCTGCATCGAAATCTAAAAATAAAAAAACCTACTAAGGAGATGCCTAATCATGTACAAGCCGCTTACCGTCACTGCGATCTACCCGTTCGACAAGAATCCCACGCGCGCGGAGTGGGATGATTATGACTACATGATGCAGCGGGCGGGCACTTCCAACAAGTACGTGCTCGTGCAGGAAGGACCGTACGACTACTACATCTACTTTGCCGAGGACAATCCGCGATTCCCGGACTACCTGATCGGCAAGCTCGATGCAGAGTCGGTGCAGAAGCTGCTGCGCAAATGCCCGGCCAACCACTACAAGGTGAGCTGGCGCCAGAACTACTACGGAGATTTCATCTTCCGGGATGGCAGCCGGAAGCTCAACGTGCGGGCCGGCGGCATCTTCACGCTGGAAGTCAGCCACTGGGTCTGTCCGCATTGCGGCCAGATGCTGCTCGACAAGGATACGACCTGCAAATACTGCGGCAAACCGCGGCCCGGCGAGACGATTCCCACGGAGCAGCACGCAAGGGCCCGATTGACTCATTCATAATCCCCTCGTACGACGAATGGGTCTGCCAGTCTGCGGCACGCGAAACACGACGCACAACTACTGCGGCGAATGCGGCGCCCGCAAAGGAACGAACCGCCTCGTCGTGCCATCGCGCTGATTCCGCTGATCCAACCGCATAATCGCATAAACGCAGAAAGCACAAACGACCTCTATGGATCGTTTGTGCTTTTTGTCGCGCCGACTCAGAGCGCTCCCTTGCCCAAGCGGGCCCGGATCAAGGGCTTGATGCCGCCGTGCTGCAGGATGTCCATGATGTAGTCGCTCAGCGGCTCTGCCTGCACGGAGGTGCCGGCGGTCTCATTGGTGATCGTGCCGGTGAGCAGGTCGACGGCTGCGGTATCGCCATTTTGGAAGAATGTGCCGATGTCCTTGCAGGTGATGACCGGCAGGCCGAGGTTGATGGCGTTGCGGAAGAAGATGCGGCCGAATGATTCCGCGAGGATCGCGCCGACGCCGATGCCTTTGAGTGTCATGACGGCATGTTCACGCGAGGAGCCGCAGCCGAAATTGCGGCCCGCGACGAGGATATCGCGGGATGGAATCTCTTGACGAGGTCCGGCATCGCGCTGCCGCTCATCGCATACTTGCGGATGTCTTCGATTTCCGTGTACTCCACGTATTTGCCCGGATAGATCTGATCCGTGTCCACATTGTCGCCGAACACGAATACCTTTCCATGGACCATCTGCGCCATTGCTTTCTTTTCTTCTGCGTTCATCATGCCTGCTCCCCTTTCTCATCCAGATACTGGCGCGGATCTGTCACCACGCCGTTCCTGGCCGCTGCGGCAACGGAGGCCGGCGAGCCAAGATAGATACGCCCCTTGACGCTGCCCATGCGGCCGGGGAAATTGCGGTTCGTCGACGACAGGCAGACCTCGTCAGCGGCCAGCAGGCCTGATGGATGCGAGGCAGGCGGCGCAGCCGATGCCGTCAGCGTCGCGCCGGCGGCCAGCAGGGTCTGGATGTAGCCCTTCGCCAGGCACTCCGCGAGCACAGCCTTTGAGGCCGGCACCATCACCATGCGCGTCCCTGCGGGAATGTGTTGGCCAGCGAGGATCTTCGCCGCCACCGCGAAATCTTCGGTGCGCCCGCCCGTGCAGGAGCTAAGTAGGCCTGGTCGACATGCATGCCGGCATAAGCCGACAATGCCTGCACATTGTCCACGCTGAACGGGGCGGCCAACTGCGGCTCGACCTCGCTCACATCGAAGGTGAGGTCTGCCGCGTAGGCGTAATCCGCATCGGTCTCGTAGACCGTGAAATCCTGACGGCCGCGCTCCTTCAGGAACTGCAGGGTAATCGCATCCGGCTGGATGTAGCTCGTCTTGGCGCCCATCTCCGTCGTCATGTTGCAGAGCGCCATGCGCTCCGAGATGCTCAGCTGCTGCAGAGCGGGGCCAGCGAATTCCACGGCCTTGTAGACCGCGTAGTCGGCCTTGAGCTTCCCGATGATGGACAGGACAATGTCCTTGGCGTACACGCCGGCGGGTATCTCGCCGGTCAGGTTGATGCGGATAACCTCCGGCACCTTGAACCACAGCCGGCCCGTCGCGAGGATTACGGCAAGGTCCGTCGCGCCGACGCCCGTGCCGAAGGCGCCAAAGGCACCGTGCGTCGTCGTATGCGAGTCCGTGATGACGATGACCTCGCCCGGCGCCGAGAAGCCGTGGTCCGCCATGACCTGATGGCAGACACCCTCATTGATGTCCATCAGGTGACGGATGCCCTGCTCGCGTGCAAAGGCGCGGAAGCGCTTGTGGTTGTCCGCCTGCTTCTCGGTCGCGCACGGCGCGTAGTGGTCGAAGAACAGGACGACGTGCTCCGGGTCGACGACGCGCTCGCCGCCCATCTCGTAGAACGACTTGACCGTCTGGTAGTAGAGATCGTTGATGCCCGCCCAGTCCACGCGGCAGTTGACAATCTCGCCCGCATGGACGGAGGATTTGCCAGCCTTTGCCGCCAGTATCTTTTCAATGGCATGCATGATGTTCAGCCTCTTTCTCGCTTATGGTGTATCTTCTATCTGCTGTCTGACTTGATTTTAGCGCACGAACCATATAAAATCAATTTAGAAGATAATATATGCCCATAAAGAAGATTAATATGGAGATGAATAGCAGATGCAGGCAGAACTGAATTACATCTATGAAGTATACCGCACAGGCAGTTTTTCGCAGGCAGCCCGGAATCTCTACCTGACGCAGCCGACCCTGAGCATCGCCATCAAGAAGGTCGAGCAGGCCATCGGCATGCCCCTATTTGACCGGAGCCAGCAGCCGCTGACGCTCACCGATGCGGGGCGCATCTACATCGCCCGCATCGCAGAGATCCGCCAGATCGAGGAGAATACCGCTCGGGAGCTCGACGACCTGCGCCACATGGATGCCGGCGAGCTGCGCATCGGCGGCACACAGTACTTCAATTCCTACGTGCTGCCGGACGTCCTGCAGGATTATCAGGCCCAGTATCCGGCCGTGCATCTGACGCTTCGGGAGGACAATGCCAACCGCATCGACCAGTGGCTGCTGGACGGAGAGACCGACATCAATTTCCGCAGCGCGCCGGTCGAGGAAGAGCGGTTCACGAGTCAGGCCGTCTGTGCCGACCATCTGCTGCTGGCCGTCCCGCGCTTCCATGTGCCAGAGGATGCCATCGCGCAGGGGCTCAGCTGGCAGGAAGTCGCCGCGCACCGCTTCCTACAGAATGACTGCCCGTGCAGACCCTCTCGGACTTCCGCGAGACGCCCTTCCTGCTGCTGACGGAGAGCAATCAGCTGCGCACGCGCGCGCTGGCCATCTGCGCGGAAAATGGCTTTTCGCCGCAAGTCCGCTTCTGTGTCGAGCAGCTGGAAACGGCCTGGCACATGGCACGCCATGGACTCGGCGCGACCTTCGTGACCGAGTTCATGATCGCAGAGGGACAGGATGACCGGCTGCTCTACTACAAGGTGCCCTCCCTCATGCCGTCCGCCATTTCCACGCCATCCTGCGGAAGAACAGCTACGTCTCGCATAAGATGAAGTGCTTCATCGCGCTCGTGCAGAAGCGCTCACCTGTCGCAGCGGTCCCGTCCACCGATGCAGAGCAGCGCGGATGATTCTGCCATGCAAAAAAAGACTGCCTCAGATGAGGCAGTCTTTTTCTTTATGCAAATGATTTGCGTTCGGGTATTCAGATCATGTCGTGCTCGATCATGTACTCGGCAATCTGCAGGGCGTTGAGAGCAGCGCCTTTGCGAATCTGGTCGCCGCAGACCCAGAAGTTCAGGCCGTGCTCGATGGACTCGTCCTTGCGGATGCGGCCGACTTCGACATCGTTCTTGCCGGACGTGAAGAGCGGCATCGGGTAGATCTGCTCGGCCGGGTTGTCGCGAACGATGGCACCCGGGAAGGCGTCGATGGCCTTGCGGGCCGCCTCAACGCTGACCTCATCCTCGAACTCGACGTTGACGGACTCGGCGTGGCTGCGGTAGACCGGCACGCGGACCGTCGTCGCCGTGATGCGCAGGCTGTCATCCTCGAGGATCTTCTTCGTCTCGTTGACCATCTTCATCTCCTCTTTCGTGTAGAGGTTGTCGTAGAAGACGTCGATCTGCGGGATGAGGTTGAAGCAATCTGGTAATGCTTCGGGAACTTCGCGCCCGGCAGGATGTTCGCCTTCGGCTCGCGGCCGGCGACGATGTCATCGACCTGCTGCTCGAGCTCGGCCATGGCTTCCTTGCCGCCGCCCGAGACGGCCTGATACGTCGAGACGACGATGCGCTTGATCTTCGAGAGATCGTAGAGCGGCTTGAGCGCCATCATCATGATGATCGTCGAGCAGTTCGGGTTGGCGATGATGCCTTGTGGCGCGCGATGGCCTGCGGGTTGACTTCCGGAACGACGAGTGGGACCTCAGGGTCCATGCGGAAGGCACTCGAATTGTCGATGACGACAGCGCCGGCCTTGACGGCAGCCGGAGCGAACTGCTTGCTCGCAGCACCGCCGGCGAACAGAGCGATCTCGACGTCCTTGAAGGAGTCATCCGTCGTCTCCTCGACCGTGTACTCTTTGCCCATGAACTGAATCTTCTTGCCAGCGCTGCGCTTCGAGGCGAGCATCTTGAGGTTGGCAAACGGAAAATTGCGCTCCTCGATGAGGTTGAGGAATTCCTGGCCGACAGCGCCCGTCGCGCCAAGGATTGCTACATTGTACTTCTTCATGTCCATCGTTCCTTTCTGGTTCCTGCGATGCAGTCATTTATAATATGGATAAGGAAAGCAAAATCAGTCGAGCAGCTTGTCGAGTCCGACCGTCAGGCCCTTGAGGCTGCGGACTTTCTTCGCGGCGAGCACGACGCCCGGCATGAACGACTCGCGGTTCATCGAGTCGTGGCGAATCGTCAACGTCTGGCCGAGGCGCCGAAGATGACTTCCTGATGGGCGACGTAGCCCGGCAGGCGCACGCTGTGGATGTGCATGCCTCATAGTCGGCGCCGCGCGCCCCCTCGAGCTTCTCGAACTCGTCCGGATTGCCCTGCTTGTGGGCCTTGCGGACCTCGGCGATCATGGCCGCCGTCTGGATGGCCGTGCCCGAAGGTGCGTCGAGCTTCTTGTCGTGGTGCAGCTCGATGATCTCGACATCCGGCATGTACTTGGCTGCCTGACGCGACATGACCATCAAGAGCACAGCGCCGATGGCGAAGTTCGGTGCGATGAAGGCCGGCGTGTTGTTCTCTTCCGAAGCTTGGCGATCTCGGCCTTCTGCTCGTCCGAGAGGCCCGTCGTGCCGACGACCGGCGACGTGCCGTGCTTGAGTGCCGTCATGACATTGCCGAAGACGACGTCCGGGCGCGTGAAGTCGACCATGACCTCTGGCTTCTTGCGCGTGAGCAGCGCCTCGAGGTCCGTCTCGACGAGGATGCCGTTTGCCGGCAGGCCGACGAGTGCACCCGTATCCGCACCGCCCTTGATATCCACTGCGCCGACGAGCTCGAGCCCGTCCGCTTCCTGTACCGCTTTCAAGACTGCCTGGCCCATGCGGCCGCAGGCACCATTTACGATTACCGTAGTCAAAAGTATGCGCCTCCTGTTAGCGTCAAAAGATATTGCTATTGTATAGCATGTCCGCCATTCGTGTCAAGACGTCCCGTTGAAAAAGACGATTTTCGATTCAATTTTCCATGATATGCTGGAATCTCTCCTTATATTGCAGCGCGAGGATGGGCCGGATGAAGTCGAGGTCGCCCTGGCTCGTGAGCGTCGCCTCGGCGGCCTTGTGGGCCTCTAAGAGGATGGAGATGTCCTCCGGCACGCGCGCGATCTTGAGGTCGGGCAGGCCGTGCTGCATCGAGCCGAAGAACTGGCCCGGGCCGCGCAGCCGCAAGTCCTCCTCCGCGAGCTTGAAGCCATCGGAGACCGTGGCCATGATCCTCAGGCGCTCGCGCGCATTTTCGGTCTTGCCCTCAGAGACGAGGATGCAGTACGAGGCGTAGGAGCCGCGCCCGATGCGGCCGCGCAGCTGGTGGAGCTGGGCGAGGCCGAAGCGCTCGGCGTGCTCGATGACCATGATGCTGGCATTCGGCACGTTGACGCCGACCTCGATGACGGTCGTCGAGACGAGCAGCTTGATCTTGTCCGCATAGAAGTCCTGCATGACGCGCTCCTTCTCGGCAGGCGCGAGCTTGCCGTGCACGAGGCCGCACGGGATGCCGCGGAAGATGCCGTAGCGCAGCTCGTCGTAGACCTCCTCGGCTGACGGCAGGTCGCTCTCCTCATTCATCTCGATGAGCGGGCAGACGACGTAGCCTGGCGCCCCGCCTCGATCTGGCTGCGCACGTACTGGTAAATCAGCGGCCGGCGGTCGGGCCGACGCACGAACGTGCGGATGGGCTGGCGCCCCGGCGGCAGCTCGCGGATCAGCGAGACGTCGAGGTCGCCATAAACCGTCAGGGTCATCGTGCGCGGGATCGGCGTCGCCGTCATGACGAGCACGTCCGGCACATGGGCGCCTTCTTCTCGAGCGCCGCGCGCTGCGCGATGCCGAAGCGGTGCTGCTCGTCGGTGATGACGAGGCCGAGCCGCGCGAAGTGAACGTCATCCTGGATCAGCGCGTGCGTGCCGATGACGATGTCGACCTCGTGGCGCGCGATGCTCGTGCATCTCGCGCCGCTCTCTTGGCGTCAGGTGGCCCGAGAGGTAGCCGACGCGGATGCCGAGTGGCGCGAGCTTTGCCGAGAGATTCTCATAGTGCTGGGCGGCGAGGATCTCAGTCGGCGCCATCATCGCGCCCTGCCAGCCGCTTGCGACCGTCTTGACGAGAGCGAGCATGGCGATGACCGTCTTGCCGGAGCCGACGTCGCCCTGCACGAGCCGACGCATCGGCACGGTCCGCTCCATGTCGCGGCAGATCTCCTGCCACGCCTGCTGCTGGTCGTGCGTCAGCGTGAAGGGCAGGCCAGAGAGGACGGCCTTCACGAGCTTGCCATTGGGCTGGTGACGGATGCCGAGCCGCGTCTGCTGGGACTGCTTCTTGATGAGCAGCAGTCCGCACTGGATGAGGTAGAGCTCCGAGAAGGCCAGACGGTAGCGCGCCCGCTTGAGCTCCTCCCCGTCCTTCGGGAAATGCACGGCGCGCAGGGCCTCGCGTCGGCCCATGAGCTTGCGCTCAGCGAGAATGCGCGCGGGGATGAGCTCAGGCAGCTCGTCAGCGGCCTCCAGCGCCTCCTCGACGAGCGTGCGGAAGAACTTCTGGTTCAGCCGCTCCGTCGCCGCATAGACGGGCAGGATGCCGCAGAGGCCGGCTGCCTGCTCCCCCTCATCGAGGATCTGGAAGTAGCGCAGCTGGCTCATCGCGAACTGGCCGCGGCCGCCGTAGGCGTAGGCGGCTTGCCGCTGACGAAGACGCGCCTGCCGACCTTGAGCTTGTTCTTGAGGTACTTCTGGTTGAACCAGGTGACCTGCAGGAGCCAGAGCCGTCATTGAGGTAGCCGTCAGGATCGTCAGGCCGCGCCGCCCCGTCTGCTCCTGCAGATTGACGATGGTACCCGCGACCGTCGCGACCGTGCCCGGCCGCAGGTCGGCGATGCGCGTCAGCGCGCTCTGGTCCTCATACGTGCGCGGAAAGTACGTCAGGACGTCGTAGACCCGCGCGATGCCGAGCCGCGCGAGCTCCGCCTTCTTCTTCGGCCCGACGCCCTTAAGGTACTGGACCGAATCCGTGATCTTCATGGAGAGAATCGAATCCTTTCTTATTTTTACTAGACTTTTTTACTAGACTGACTTGACGAATGGTCTTGCCCTTATTCTACCACGTTTGCCGGATGCGCACCACACGCGCACAGGCACAAAAAAGAGTCTCACGAGGAGACTCTTTTTTACCGTATTGGCAATGCGTTCAGTGAAATCAGAGCTGCGGGCCAGCTGCAACGAGGCCTTTGCCGATTTCCGTGTTCGCATACTTCTTGGCGAAGTTGTCGATGAACATCTGAGCGAGTTTCTTAGCTCTCGTATCCCACTCGGACTCATCTTTGTAATCCCACTTCGACTTGGACGGATCCTTGTAGGTATCCTTCGGGTCGAGGACTTCCGTAGCAACGCCCTCGAGCTTCGTCGGGATCTCGAGACCGAAGTACGGGATCTTCTTCGTCGGAGCTTCATTGATGGCACCGCTGTGGATAGCGTCGATGATGCCGCGCGTATCTTGATGGAGATGCGCTTGCCATAGCCGTTCCAGCCCGTGTTGACGAGGTATGCCTTCGTGCCGTTTGCCTTTACGCGCTTAACGAGCTCATGCGCATATTTCGTCGGCGGCAGCTCGAGGAATGCCTGGCCGAAGCAAGCGGAGAACGTCGGAGTCGGCTCCGTGATGCCGCGCTCCGTGCCAGCCAGCTTGGACGTGAAGCCGGAGAGGAAGTAGTACTGCATCTGTTCCGGCGTCAGGATGGAGACCGGCGGCAGTACGCCGAATGCATCTGCTGCGAGGAAGATGACGCTCTTAGCAGCCGGAGCAGCGCTGCGGTCGTTGACAAAGCCCTTGACCGTGCTCTTGATGTGGTCAATCGGATAGGATACACGCGTATTCTCCGTGATGCTCTTGTCGGCGAAGTCAATCTTGCCCTTCTCGTCGAGGACAACGTTCTCCAAGAGAGCATTGCGCTTGATGGCGCCGAAGATATCCGGCTCGGATTCCTGATCGAGGTTGATGACCTTTGCATAGCAGCCACCCTCGAAGTTGAAGATACCATCGTCATCCCAGCCGTGCTCATCATCGCCGATCAGCAGGCGTTTCGGATCCGTCGACAGCGTCGTCTTGCCCGTGCCGGAGAGGCCGAAGAAAATGGCCGTGTTCTTGCCCTGCTTATCCGTGTTAGCGGAGCAGTGCATCGCAGCGATGCCCTTGAGCGGCAGGAAGTAGTTCATCATGGAGAACATGCCCTTCTTCATCTCGCCGCCGTACCAGGTGTTGATGATGACCTGCTGGCGCTCCGTGAGGTTGAAGACGACAGCCGTGTCGGAATGCAGGCCGAGCTCTTTGTAGTTCTCGACTTTTGCCTTCGAAGCGTTGAAGACGACGAAGTCCGGCTTGAAGTTTGCTTCCTCTTCCGGGGTCGGTTTGATGAACATGTTGCGGACGAAATGTGCCTGCCATGCGACTTCAACGATGAAGCGGACAGCCATGCGCGTATTCGTGTTTGCACCGCAGAAGCCATCGACGACGAACAGGCGCTTGTTGGACAGCTCTTTCTTGGCGATATCCTTTACAGCAGCCCAAGCTTCCTTGGTTGCTCTGTGGTTATCGTTGTGATATTCTTCAGAATCCCACCAAACCGTGTCGTGCGACGTCTCGTCATCGACGATGAATTTATCTTTAGGCGAACGGCCCGTGAAGATGCCCGTCTTGACATCCACAGCGCCGAGCTCGGAAACTTCACCTTTTTCGTAGCCCGTCAGGCCTTCTTTGGTCTCTTCCTCGAACAGCGTCTTGTAGGAAGGATTGTAGATGATTTCCGTTGTACCCGTGATACCATACTGACTAAGATCGATGTTTGCCATTTGCATTCAACCTCTTTCATTAATATTGGTCTTGGTAAACCTCTGAGGCATCTCACATGACGCAGCCTTACAGTCGGGATGAAAAACCATTCATCATCTGCAATCTGCTGTTCATTTCATGTGAACTCCTCATCACAGCTATTATATTAACTTATTCATTCATAAATGTCAAATATTTATTTGCACTTTTTTTAACGTTTTATTTATTTCTCTTATTCACATTCACTCCTATAAAAATAAGAGGAATAACGCAGAAATTCTGCATCGTTCCTCTTATAAATTCACTTATTCTTGAACGGAATCTGCCGACGCGAAGAGCATGACGGCCTTCTCCATCGTCGCCGGCGCGCAGACGCCGTCGTGGCGCACGGCCTTCTTGCGCAACGAAGCGAGGCCTTCAGGAATCGGGTCCGCGTTGCGCTGCTGCAGCTCGTCGAGCAGGGTGAACTCGTCGACGCCTGCGTCTTGACGCCGAGCGCATCGAGCACGCTGCCGTTGAACTTGTAGGGGCTCGCCGTCGAGACGACGACCATATGGTGCGCATCGCCCGTCGCCTGCTGGTACTTCTCGGCGACGCTCCAGGCGACGGCCGTGTGCGGGTCCGCGACATAGTGATGCTTGCGGTAGATCTCCGCGATGCACGCTTCCGTATCCTCGTCCGAGGTCCAGTCCGCCCAGAAAGTCTCCTGGATCTTCGCGAGCAGCTCGCTGCCGACATCGTAGCGGCCTGCTGCTGCAGCTGCTGCATCCAGTCGGCGACCTTCGCCTTATCCTCCGTCATGTGGTAGAGCAGACGCTCGAGGTTGCTCGAGATCAGGATGTCCATCGACGGCGAGATCGTCTTGAAGAAGTCGCGCTGGCGGTCGTAGACGCCGTGCGCAGGAAGTCGGTCAGGACGTTGTTGGCGTTCGAGGCGCAGATGAGCTTGTGCACCGGCAGGCCCATGCACTTCGCGTAGACCCGCGAGGATGTCGCCGAAGTTGCCTGTCGGCACCGTGAAGTCGATGGCCTCGCCCGGCTCGATCTTGCCGGACGACAGGAGGTCTGCGTAGGCGCTGAAGTAGTAGACGATCTGCGGCACGAGGCGGCCCCAGTTGATGGAGTTGGCCGACGAGAGGCGGATGCCCTTCGCGGCGAGCGCCTCATTGAAGTCCTTGTCGCCGAAGATGCGCTTGACGCCGCTCTGGGCGTCGTCGAAATTGCCCGTGACGGCCGTGACGTTGACGTTGCTGCCCTCCTGCGTGAGCATCTGCAGCTGCTGGATGCGGCTGACACCGCCCTGCGGGTAGAAGACCATGATGCGGATCTGCGGCACATCGCGGAAGCCCTCGAGCGCCGCCTTGCCCGTGTCACCAGAGGTCGCGACGAGAATCAGCACCTCGTCCTTCTCGCCCGTCTTCTTGAGCGCCGTGCTCATGAGCTGCGGCAGGAGCTGCAGCGCCATGTCTTTGAAGGCGCTCGTCGGGCCATGCCAGAGCTCGAGGATGCTCTTCTCGCCGACGGCCTTGACAGGGGCGCGCTTCTCCGTGTCGAAGCGGCCATTTGCGTAGCGCGCGTGACGCAGCCTGCGAGCTCCTCGGCCGTGTAATCCGTCAGGAAGAGCCCGAGGACCTTCTCGGCACGCTCCTCATACGACAGGGCCTTGAGCCTTCAATGAACGCCATGTCGACCTGCGGCATCGCATCGGGCACAAAGAGACCGCCGTCTGCTGCCAGGCCGCGGATGATGGCCTTGGCGGAATCGAGCTGTTCGGCATTTCCTCTGGTGCTGCTGTATTTCAAAACAATCGCCTCTTTCTTCATTTATAAATAGTCGGAACTATGATAGAATGATAGCGGGCCGCGCGGGCAAAGGGCCTGCGCAACCGGACAACTGTCATTATACCATAGAATCCCGGCGAATCCTATAGAAATCTGCAAATTGTCAGCTCCCGGGATACGGCTCAGACATTGTCGTTACATTATAATGGATAACATTGGTTTTTCTTTCTCTTTTTGTAACAGAAAGGATGTTGAAGTTGTTGAAAATTGCCATGGCTCAGATGGAGGTCGTCCCCGGCCATCCAGATGTGAACACCGCCACGATCCTGCGCTTCATCGAGGAGGCGCGCACTAAGGGCGCCGACGTCGTCATCTTCCCGGAGATGGCGGTACCGGGTTACTTCC
>ENA-OQEN01000224-OQEN01000224.1-human-gut-metagenome-genome-assembly--contig:-NODE-224-length-24801-cov-3.066264_pt1 | contig 24801 bp, 34 predicted proteins | sample MGYA00242791_ERZ504627 | MGnify/ENA primary metagenome ERZ504627 (study PRJEB26092, sample SAMD00036316) | human gut metagenome | host: Homo sapiens | study: EMG produced TPA metagenomics assembly of... | reverse complement strand
CCGCCTTCGGCGCAGCGGGGGTGGGAGCACCTGCTCCTTCGCACCTGCGGCGGGTGCAGCGCGCCGATCATTGGTCAGCTTGCCGAGATTCGCCCGGATTTTCCCCTCAATCTCATCCGCCAGTTCCGTATTCGTGCGGAACAGTTCCTTCACATTATCACGACCTTGCCCAAGGCGGCTGTCTCCATAAGAAAACCACGCGCCGCTCTTCTGGATAATATCGAGCTTCACGCCGATATCCAGCAGCTCGCCCTCGCGGGAAATGCCTTTACCATACATGATATCGAATTCCGCCTCTTTAAAAGGAGGCGCCACTTTATTTTTCACGATCTTCGCCCGCGTACGGGAGCCGACGAACTCGTTCCCCGCCGCCTTGAGCTGCTCAATGCGGCGCACGTCGATGCGCATGGAAGCATAAAATTTCAGCGCGCGGCCGCCGGTGGTTACCTCCGGGTTGCCATACACCACACCGACCTTTTCACGCAGCTGATTGATAAAGATCAAAATGCAGTTGGATTTTGAGAGGGAACCCGCAAGCTTGCGCAATGCCTGTGACATGAGCCTTGCATGCAGACCCACATGTGAATCGCCCATTTCGCCCTCGATCTCCGCCCGCGGCACCAACGCCGCCACGGAATCGACCACAGCAACATCAATCGCTCCAGAGCGCACGAGCGCTTCCGTAATTTCGAGCGCCTGCTCGCCGTTATCCGGCTGGGAAACCAGCAGGGAATCTACATCCACGCCGAGATTTTCTGCATAGATCGGATCAAGCGCATGCTCCGCATCGATAAATGCGGCTTCTCCCCCGGCCTTCTGAGCTGGGCGATGACATGCAGCGCCAGGGTGGTTTTACCGGAGGATTCCGGGCCGTAAATTTCAATAATCCTACCGCGTGGCAGGCCGCCGATGCCGGTGGCGACGTCAAGGGAGATGGAGCCCGTCGGGATCGACGCGACGTTCATGCCGTTGTTTTGCCCCAGGCGCATGATCGCGCCCTTGCCATATTGTTTTTCAATCTGCGCGAGCGCGGTATCCAGCGCTTTTTGTTTATCCGCCATAGTAAAGAATCCCTCCGATTTTAATTCGCACATTTGTTCGTCCTGCTTGTATTATAGAAGGTTTGTGGAGAAAATGCAAGGGGGAATGCAAGAAAAACCGGGCGCACCTCCCCCCCCAAATGTTTTGAGCAAAGAAAGCATCAGTGTACAGGGAGAACATCGCCGTCAGGGCGTGCCCAAACGCATGCCGACTGCGTTCTCGGGCTCGACTGGCGACAGCCTTGTCATCCTGCGTCTGGGACGCCTTGACGGTCCTTTGGAGTTTTCAGCCAGGGGCTTGGCCACAATGCTAAAAACCGATGTGTACCCCTGTACACTGATGCAACTGTGAAACCTATGCTATAACCGCCAATCCGCCTGTAACAGATGGATATTTTTTACATCAACATTCTACAGAATTCGCATAGGAATGTCAACTGTTTAAATTCAAAACTCCTTGCATTCTGAAAGCTGAGAGCGACAGGCCAATTCTATTCATAGAAAGAGGCAGCCGCGGAATGCACCCATTGCGCAGCTGCCTAAAATTTATTGTGTCATACGCACAAAGCTAACCCCCTGCGAAAAATGGCGTTGCCGCTCTGCGGCAGGAAGCGTTTCGCGCCGACAGGCATTTTTTCAATGATTCAAGCGACCTGTTTGAATCCATTTATGTGCTTTCAGCACCAATTTCACCAAAAGATTCCCCTTGGGATCGCAAAAATATTTTGCGCATATATCTGCGGCGGGATGCTGGCGGTCATCACCCCGTTATATCGAATGCGGACGATATCGCCCCGGTGGAACCGGCGCGCGCTGGGTGTGTTCACGATCACCCGCCGCCGGGTTGAAAAATCCAGCACAAGCAGGCGATTGCGCTCTACGCCGATTACGAGAGCCTGCATAGTAGCCATATGGATCACCTCCAATCGCATATTCCATGATATGTCCGAAGGAGGTGGAACGAAGCTTGTCCCTTTCCTATACCAGCCAACATGCTTGGCTCCGGAGCAAATATTCGGCCCGGAGCGTTTTACAAACACACCGGGCCTTTCACCGTGCTGATCCTTCACATCACGTCGCGTGGGTCCTTATAATGATGCGCCTGCTCGAGCATCATATCTTTCACCTTCATCAGCCGCGTCGTGGTGCTGCGCTCATTTTCATCGAGCTTCATCGTGATGAATTTAATCGTCTCCTCATATTGAGGAATCATCACGTGCTCCAGGGCGTTGACACGCCGCCTAGTCTTCTCGATCTCCTCCGCCATAAGCTGGCAGGATTTTTCCACCTCCGCAAGCCTGAGCATCTTCGGCATAATCTCCGAAAGGGCGCGCACCGCGTCGTCCAGGTCTCCGGAGGTGAAGGCGTAGCCATAGGGGAAGATATCGTTTTCATCCGCCGTTTTGAGCTGTGTGCGGTAAACCGGGATGCGCACGCTCATGATATCCTTTTCCTCAATCTCCAGATGCATCTCCTGCTTGGGGATCATCAGCGCGACGGAGAGCACCTCATCCTGCATCACGCTGCGCGCAACCGCCATGTGGCGGTTGGCCTCTTCAATGCCGGCCTCCACCTCACGGCGGAGGGTTTTGTTCTCCCGCACAAGGTCAAGGAACTGGCGCATCAGCTCATCGCGCTTATCCTTGAGGAGCTTATGCCCCTTGCGCGCGGTGGCAAGCTTGCGCTTTAAGTTGCTCAGCTCCATGCGGGTGGGGTTCACGTTGAGTATCGCCACAAAGCTTCACCCCTTTACGTTTCGTCGTAATACCGATCGAGATATTCGTCCCGGATGCGCTTGAGCTCGCTTCTGGCAGAATGCGCAGCAGTTTCCAGCCGATGTCGAGCGTTTCCTCAATGGAGCGGTTCGCATCGTACCCCTGAGAGACATATTCCTTTTCGAACGCGTCCGCGAACTTCGCATAGAGCTTGTCAATATCAGTCAGCGCCGCTTCGCCGAGGATGACCATGAGCTCCTTGGCCTCCTTGCCGCGCGCGTAGGCGGAGAAGAGCTGATTCATGGTATCGGAGTGATCCTCGCGCGTTTTGCCGCGCCCAATGCCCTTATCCTTCAAACGGGAGAGCGACGGCAACACGTCGATGGGCGGCGTGACGCCCTTGCGGTACAGCTCACGGCTGAGGATAATCTGCCCCTCCGTGATATAGCCCGTCAGATCGGGGATCGGGTGGGTCTTATCGTCCTCCGGCATGGAGAGGATCGGAATCATGGTGATGCTGCCATCCTTTCCCTGCTGGCGGCCCGCGCGCTCATAGATGGAGGCGAGATCCGTATACATGTAGCCGGGGTAGCCGCGCCTGCCGGGCACCTCCTTGCGCGCGGCGGAAACCTCGCGCAGCGCGTCGGCATAGTTTGTGATGTCCGTCAGGATCACGAGCACATGCATATTCTTTTCAAACGCCAGGTATTCCGCGGCGGTGAGCGCCATCTTCGGCGTGGAAATCCGCTCGATGGCCGGGTCGTTTGCAAGGTTTACAAAGAGCACCGTCCGCTCCAGCGCGCCGGTCTCGCGAAAGGAATCAATGAAGAAATTCGACTCCTCAAACGTGATGCCCATCGCGGCGAACACCACGGCAAAGCTCATCCGTGCCGCGCACCTTCGCCTGCCGCGCGATCTGGGCGGCCAGGTTCGCATGCGGCAGGCGCTCGCGGAGAAGATCGGCAGCTTCTGCCACGCACGAGGGTGTTCAGCCCGTCGATGGCGGAAACGCCCGTTTGGATAAACTCCTGCGGATAGCTGCGCGCCACCGGGTTGATTGGCAGGCCGTTGACGTCCATGCGTTTTTCCGGGATGATCTCCGGCCCATCGTCAATCGGCCGGCCCAATCCATCAAACACGCGGCCGAGCATATCCTCGGATACGCCAAGCTCCATCTGGCGGCCGAGGAAGCGCACCTTGCTGTTGGAGAGGTTGATGCCCGTGGAGCTCTCGAACAGTTGGACAAGCGCATTCGACCCGTCAACCTCCAGCACACGGCAGCGGCGCTTTTCGCCGCTTTCCAGCTCGATTTCGCCCAATTCGTTATAGGTGACGTTCTGCACGTCGCGCACCAGCATCAGGGGGCCGGCGACTTCTTCTATGGTTCTGTATTCAACTGGCATAATGAATCGTCATTCCTTTCCAGAGGCCGGGAATTGCGCCTGCTTCAACCAATCTGAACGTTCCGCCTATGGCGGAGAAAAGGCGCAAAACCTGTTTATTGGAGAAAGGGGAACCCCGTTCTCCTATAAACGTTCCTCCCCTATCGTTTCTTTCATCTGGTTGACAAGATCGGTGCTGATGCGGCCAAACGCTTCCCCAATCTGATCCTCCGGCACATATTTAAACCGGCCGATCTCCTCACGAACGGGCAGTGTGACAATTTTCTCGATCTCTCCGCCCTGCCTGAGTGTCTCGTTCGCCAGATCATAAAAATTGAGAATCAACCGCATCATCAGAAGCTGCTTTTGGAGGCTTGTATAGGTATCAACCTCATGAAACGCAAGCTGATGCAGAAAATCCTCGCGGATCGAACGCGCCGTTTCCATTTTCAGCCGGTCGCTGGGGGAAAGTGCGTCCATACCGACGAGCTTTACGATTTCGTCAAGCTCGGCCTCCTCCTGCAACAGATGCAGCATCCTCCCGCGCAGCGGCATCCAATCTGCGTCGACATGCTGATGGAACCAGCCGCTGAGCAAATCTGTATAAAGGGAATAGCTCGTCAACCAGTTGATCGCCGGGAAATGGCGCTTATACGCAAGGTTTGCATCCAATCCCCAGAAAACCTTGACGATGCGAAGCGTCGCCTGCGAGACGGGTTCTGAAATATCGCCGCCGGGCGGAGATACCGCACCGATGACGGACAGTGCGCCCTCGCGGCCCTCTGTGCCCAATGAGATCACGCGCCCTGCCCGCTCATAGAACTGCGCAAGGCGGCTGCCGAGATACGCGGGGTAGCCCTCCTCGCCCGGCATCTCCTCCAGCCGGCCGCTCATCTCACGCAGGCTTCCGCCCAACGAGAGGTAGAATCCGCCATTAGCGCAACGGAGTAGCCATATCACGGAAATATTCCGCCATCGTGATGCCCGTATAGATGGACGCTTCACGCGCCGCCACCGGCATATCGGACGTATTGGCGATCAGGACAGTGCGCTCCATCAGGGATTTGCCCGTATGCGGATCAATCAGCTCTGGGAACTCGTTCAAAACATCTGTCATCTCATTGCCACGCTCGCCGCAGCCGATATAAACCACAATATCGGCCTCCGCCCATTTGGCAAGCTGATGCTGTGTGACCGTTTTGCCGCTGCCAAATGGGCCCGGGATCGCCGCCACGCCGCCCTTGGCAAGGGGGAACAGGCAGTCGATCACGCGCTGCCCGGTGATGAGCGGCTCATCCGGGGAGAGCTTGCGCCGGTAAGGCCTGCCGCGCCGCACCGGCCAGCGCTGCATGAGGGTAAGCGCCTTTTCTCCCTTGGCCGTTTTCACCGTGCATACCGTGTCCGTCACGGTAAATTCGCCCGCATGGATGGAGGTAACTTCCCCCTCCACCCCATTGGGCACCATGATCTTGTGGACGACAACGTCCGTTTCCTGCACGGTGCCGATGATATCACAGGCTTTCACCTGATCGCCCACCTTTACGCGGGGCTCAAACCTCCATTTGCGGTCGCGCTTGAGGGAGGGCACCTCCACGCCGCGGGATAAATTGTTGCCTGCAACCTTCATGATATCATCCAGCGGGCGCTGGATGCCGTCAAAAATGCTGCCGATCAAGCCCGGGCCAAGCTCAACGCTCATCGCTCGCCAGTAGATTCGACCGCGCGCCGGTTCCGAGGCCTGATGTTTCTTCATATACTTGAATCGATGCGCGATCCCCATGCATCTCAATAATTTCACCAATCAGGCGCTGGGAGCTCACCCGCACCACGTCAAACATGTTTGCGTCCCGCATCCCCTGCGCAACGACGAGCGGCCCGGCCACCTTGACAACGGAACCTGTGCTCATAGGTATGACCATTCCTTTCTTGCGCCGAGCCGCAAAATCGCACGGCTTTGCGCAGCCAAAATTTCGATGTGTGAAGCTTGCTTTCGCACTGCGTTTCATGCAGATAAGCGCACCACGCTCGCCTCATTATTTCATGCCCCAATGATATCCGAGCCGACCGCTTTTTCAACGCTCTTGCTCACGCTTCTCAGCCCCAGCCCCGTGTTGCCCGTCACGCCCGGGATCGGGATGATGGCCGGCACGGGCATATGCCGGTATTGATCGATTTCCGCTTCCAACTGGGCGGCCAGCTTTTCCGTCATAAAAATCACCGCATAACCGCCGGAGATCATTTTGCGCAGCGTAGTGGCCGCGCGCTCGGCATCCTCCTCCGGGAAAATTTCCAGCCCCAGGGAGCGAAGCCGGATACGCTGTCCCGGTCGCCCATGACCGCAATTTTATACATACGCTTCACGCATCCTTTCCCGGATTTGATCTGCCGGAAGCCCCAACCGCTTGCAGGAGAGCAGGATGCGAATGTTTTTGATCTCCGCGTCCCGCGCCACATAATAGGCAATCAACGGGGCAAGCCCGAAGCTCACCCGCCGCGCCTCGTCAAGCTGCTGCATCAAAAGATCATGCACCATTTCAAACGATGCGAAGCTTTTTTCAAACACGGGCACGCACGCCGCATAGGCGGTTTCTGAAAGATACTGCGTCAGCTCCTGCGCACCTCGCCCAGCGGCCGCGATCAAAGCAGATTTGCGCAGTGTTTCGCATTCGCAAAGGGCATCCTGCAAAAAGCGTTCGTCCCGCCCGGTGTGAACGGCACGCAGTGCAATCTTCAAATCTGAAGTTACGCACATGAGCTCCGCGAGCCGTATTGCAAATTTACTGCCTGTTTCCTCCGCCCGGCCTTTGGCTGTTTCCAGCGCGGCCCGATCTAAAAGGGCGTCCGCCCGCTGACCATCCGAAGCGCGCACCAGCAGCTCATAAGCCAGCCGGCCGGGCTGCTGCATCCGGGTGGGCAGCCGGCTGAAACTCCGGTTGGATACCGCCTCCCAAATGAGCTTCACCGGCACCGAATTGGGGTGCATCCAGTAAGGCTCCGGGGATTGATCGCTGACAAGGCTTTTCAATGCGGCCTTCAAGTTATGAAAATCATTCTTTGCCGTCAGGAACGAAAGCTCGCCCACATCCGGAGCCACCTCTGTGAGCAAGCTCCACATCCGTGCTGCCTGCTCGCGCAGCATCTCGTTTGGATCCTCCAGCGCGCCTGTGTTTCCCAGCCTGATCCGCCAAAAGCTGCAACGCTGCCCGCAGATCGGGCGCCAAAAGCAATTGCTCCATTTCGTTTTTTCCAATGAAATGCGTTTCATTTGCCCGAATCCGGGCAACGGCAAAGGTATATTCGGTATCTTTCATCGGCATGACATCCTTCCATAAGCGCCGTATTTAAGCAAAGAGTTCCCGGCTCAGAGCATCCTTCACCTGTTCCAGCGACGCTTCCAGCAGCGCCTCAAAGCTGCAATTCACTTCGATATCGCCGTATGCAAGCAAAAAACCGTCGGCAATCTTCGCGTATTGCGCGCCAATGTGAACCTGCGCGCCTGGTTTTTCAGCATTCCATTCAGCGTATCGGCAAAATCTGCGGGCAATCTTTGCAGATCCCGCTGGGAGAGCAGCAGCTCCCCTTCCCCCTTGCGCGCATAGGAAAGTGCAAGCGTTTGAAGCACGTTAAAATAATCCCCATCCGGCAATTCCCGCAGCCGGCGCAGCGCCATTGCGATGGTTTCATCGATCAGCTCTGTTTTGGTGCGCAGCAGCAGCCGTTTCACTTCCATCTCTCCCTCGGTTTTTGCCCGTTGGAGCTCGCCTGCGCATTCCCGGCGCGCATCCAATACCATTTCCTGGTAGCGGGCAGCAGCGGCTGCCTGCGCTTCCTCCCGGATTGTTGCGGCCTGCTCCTGCGCCCGTCGGCCAATCTCAGCGCATTCTAAACGGCTCTCTTCTTCAATGGCCGCCTTCATCTCTTCAAGGCCTGTCATTGGCATGACCATCCTTTCTATGGAGCTTGCAGATTGTGCACTGCATTTCCACTTGATCCAAATGGATTACAGATTGAGCACCGTCAGCAGGGAGATCAGCAGTGCAAGCACTGCATATGTCTCAACCAAAACGGCCATTGTGATTGCCTTACCGTTTTGATCGGGCTTCTTAGCCACCACGCCGATGCCGGCGGCAGCCGTGCGCCCCTGGGCAATGGCGGAAAACAGGCCGACAATGGCAATCGGCAGGCAAGCGGCTAGATACATCAGGCCGTGCGCTGTGGTCAATTCTATCGGATTGCCACCCAGCAGGCCGATTCGGTTTAAAACCAGCACGGCGGTCAAAAGGCCGTAAAGGCCCTGTGTGCCGGGCAAAAGCTGCAACAGCAGAAGCTTGCCGAACTTGCGGGATCCTCTGCGATCACGCCTGCGGCCGCCTCACCTGCGATTCCAACGCCTTTTGCAGAGCCGATACCTGCCATCAAAGCGGCCAAAACCGCACCCAAAACTGCAAATGCTACGCCTAAACTATTCATAATAAAAATCATTCCTTTCGCTGCGCGCAAGGCGCAAATAGTGGTAAAAAAGCGGCGATTCCCGTGAAGCGGAATTTGGCTTCTTCAGAGCCAAAAAAAACGCTCTTTCGTGGCGCGAAAGCTTCTTTCGCGCTACGCTTCCTCCTTGAATTTCACATACTTCGTGTGTACGGCAAAGGGCTTGAAGGCGCGGCCTCCACCCTCATAGAATTTGGAAAACAGCTCTACATACTGAAGCCGGTTGGTATGCACATATGCGCCGAGCATGTTAATCGCCATATTGAGCGTGTGCCCGACAATAAAAACGAAGAAGAGCAAAATGCCCTTTACAATCGGATTCTCCGGGATCGTGCCCAACAGGTTTACCACCTGCCCGATCACGCCGGTTGCAAGCCCCAATGCCAGCAGGCGGGAATAGGACAATACGTCGCTAAGGTAGCCGGAGGCCGCATTATACAGCCCGTAAAGCCCCCCGCCCAGGCGGGCAAAGATATTTTTGGAGGTACGGCTCGCCGTCAGAATAATCAGAATCACTCCCACGAGCATCACATACATCCCAATGGTATTCAGGATGGCGGGCACCTCGGTGAGCATGCCTGCGCCTACCGGCGCCGCCCCCAGCACCAAAAGATAAATCGGCGCTGTGTCGCAGAAGGCGTCCCAGCGCTTGCCAGCCGTCCAGAGCTGATAGAAATGCACGCCCAGGCCCAAAAATAAATGCAAAATGCCAAGCCCCAGCGAGAACAGCAGCAGCTTCATCGGGTCGCTCACCGGATCAAACCAGATCGCCATCCGCGGTGCGGGCCGATGCAAAAAGTTTTTGCAAATAACCGGCACAATATCGCCGAACCAGGTGCCGAACAGCGCGCCCCAAAAGATGGTGGACACGCCGGAATAAAGAAACATCTTCATCGTTTTGCGCATGTTGCCTTCCAGCGGGAACTTTTTCAGCGCGAGGGCTGATACAAGCACCATCAGGCAGCCATAGCCTGCGTCGGAGAGCATCAGGCCAAAAAACAAATAGTAGAACACCGCCATGACCGGCGTGGGGTCGATATCCTTCTTCGCCGGCAGGGCATACATCTCTGTGATCGGCTCCACCGGTGAGGAGAACCCATTGTTCTCCAGGAGCACGGGCACATCCTCATCCTCCTCCGGCTCGGAAATCGTGATGGCAACGCGAAAGCGCTGCTCCAGCTCGTTGACCAGCCGGGTGACTTCTCTTTCTGGAAGATATCCTTCGAGGATCATGGTGTTTTTCGTCATGCCCAAACGGTTGAGCACCTCATATTTTTCCTTGCGCATGGTAAAATAATCGATCAGGAAATCAATGCCCGGTTCACAGCCAGTGAAGCCGGCAATCTCCTTGCGCGCCCGGTTTACAGCCTCTTCACATTCGCCCGTGCGCAGCTGCATTGCCCGGATGCACTGCTCCGGCGGCTCCTTTCCCGGGTCGGACGGGCGGGCAAAGCCCTGCGCCCGCAGCGCCTCCTCCACCTGCTGCGCAATGGTATCCAGGCAGATCACCCAAATGCAGGTTTGCTCTTTTGTGGCGAAAGCGACCTCCAATTCAAATGCTGTCGGAGCATTGTCCCCTTCCCGTAGAAACGCCGTGAGCTCCTCAGCGGAGTGGAAGCCGGGCAGGCTGCCTGCAAAGCAGCGCGTGCGGCGCGTTGAGGCGGCCGCATGGAGACATCCAGCTTTCGCCAGCTCCAGCGCATCCATTTGGGTGCGCAGGCGGATCATTTCTTCAGAAGCGTCATGGATTTGTTTTTCCAGCGATACAATATCATAGCACTTCTTGAGCATACGCTCCGCTTGCTCAACCTGCTTGCCAAAAGCTTCTGTGGTGAGCTCGCGCCGCCCCCGTAGGGAGTCGAACAAACCGGTTTTCACCGGCACATAGCGCGCCATGATCTCCTTCGCCTGCTCTGCCAAATTCAAATTTTTTTCAAAAACGCCGATCATCGCCTGTGTGTTGAGGCGCACTAGCTCCTCATCCGTATTATCACAGATTTCCACCACACCCCGGCGCTGCAACCGCTCTACAATCTTTTTGCTATCGCTGAGCAGAGCGGCGATCTCAATGCGCTTCATCTTACATTTTGCCATCAGAGCGTCTCCCTTCTATGGGGTATTGCGGGATTATACAGCGGATTACCGTTGTGGCGGCGCCCAACTGCTTCGCCTGCACGCCATCGCGCAGAGCACTCGCCTGCCTGTAGCCTTCCTGCTCCATTTTGCGCAGGATTTCCTCTGCCTGCTCCTTTATTTCTCGCCGCAGTACATCCGCTTCCTGGCGTGCCAGATTCGTTTGCTCTGCGAGGAGGCTCGCGCCATCCTCCCGCGCCTGCCGTATCAGCTCCTTTGCCTGCGCGTGAGCCTGCTCCACAGCGAGGTCGGCCTGCCGTTCTGCTTGCAGGATTTCATTGACCGTTTTGGATGCCACAGTATCACCTCCTGCCGGCTTACAGCCGCTCTGTAGCCCTCTTTGCTTCCAGCTTGGAGCGGCCGAAATTTGAAAATCATTATAGCACATTACAAATAGCTTTTATAGGTTTTCATAAAAAATTCAAGTTTGAAAAACTTTTCTATATAAATTGTTGATATCGCATTTCGAGGACGCATGAAAAACCTCTGGTTCGCATAAAGATTTGTGAGGTGGTTGACATGTTTGTATACTCTGTAAAATCTTCAAAAATTAAAATGGTCATTCTGGTTCTGCTCGTCGTCCTGCTTGTGCTCGCCATGCTTCTCGTAACACGTCTCCACCAGCCGGCAGAAGCCGACAGCGTGCTGAATATCAAGGCGGAAAATGCGGAGCAGCGCGTTGCATTCCTGTCGCAATTCGGATGGAGCTTCGATGAAGATCCGGTTGAGGTTGCAGAAGTGATCATCCCGCCGGAATTTGACGAGGTTTATGAAAAATACAATGCGATCCAAAAGGAACAGGGCTTCGACCTGACGAAATATCAGGGAAAACGGGTCAAACGATGGACCTATGCAATCAAAAATTATCCGGGGTATGCGGCAGACAGCGGCTGCATCCATGCAAACCTACTCGTCTATGAGGGCAGGTGATCGGCGGGGACGTCTGCTCTGTGGAGCTCAACGGCTTTATGCACGGTTTTGACTATCCAACGGATACCTCCACCCCGCAACCCCCCTCGGAATCCAGCCCCGGTATTTCAGAAACAGCCGCCGGTCAAACCAACGCCGCATAACGGCAGTCCAGATTTCACCACCGCATTCTCAAAACAAAAAGCAATGGACAAATGTGGATTCCTTAAGGGGACTACATTTGTCCATTGCTTTTTGTTGCTTCGGCAGCCGGCTCATTCTGCCTGCCAAATAGATGGTATTCCAGCAGCCGTTTAGCTGGTTCTCTCCCAAAAATCCGGACACAGCTGGCCCGAACGCCGGCCTACGCTTAAAAAAGCCCTGTGCACACTACCCGCTAGTGCACAGGGCTACTGCTATCGTGCTGTCATTAGAACAAGCAGATCAGGAAGGTCTTCTCCTGAAAGCGCTCCCACTCGCCGCCCTGGAAGGTTTTGTTGCCGGCTTTGTGATAGAGCTTTGCATTGTTTTCAATCAACGAGAAAACATTGCTGCCAAGCTCCGGCGCGTTGCCATCAAAATAGACCTTCATCAGGCGAACATCGCCCCAAAAAGCACGGTCGCCGATATTCGTCAGTGTTTTGGGGAAATGCACCTTTTCCAGCCGATTGCAAGCGGAAAATGCGCCCGCGCCGATGGTTGCAACGCCCTTCATGCTGGCGCTCTCTAAGCGGCCGCATCCGCTGAACGCATAGTCGCCAACCGTACGAACGCTCCTAGGCAGCTTAATGCTCCCCAAACGGCCACAGCCGCTGAACGCGTAGTTGCCGATGGACTGCGTGCCGTTCAGGATAGAAACCCACTCGAGCCTTCCGCAGCCCGCAAAAGCATAGTCGCCGATGACCCTCACATTAGAGGGAATCGTGATGAAAGTGATCCGGTCGCTCTCGTAAAACGCATGATCTTCAATGGTTTTCACCGTTAACGGCAGGTATACATTTTGCAGCCTTCCGATTCGGCTAAAGGCATAGGAGCCAATCACGGTAACGGGCTTGCCCGCAATTCTGGATGGGATGGACAAGATCGCTTTATTTTCGTTATAGGCAGTGATCTTAACCTCCTTGCCGTCATTGATCAGCTCATAGGAATACGGGCCTGAGTTCGCTGCGAAGGCGCTCGTTGCAGCTGCAAAAACAGAGCACAGCATTACGACCGCTAAAATCAGGCTGAGCATTTTTCTGGTTTTCTTCATTTTTTTCACCCTTTCAGATTCATTGCATCTGGCGGAAGCATCGGTTCCCCCTTCCGCCAAATTGTCATTTTTTATTGTACACAAGGAGGTGAGATATGTCAACCATACCTAAAAATAAAACAAGACTATCGATAAAACAATTCATTTTGCATGGCAATCTTGTTTGTGAAGCAAAGCTTGCTTTCACCAGAACAGAGTAAGGGATACACACTGCTTATGAGGGCAGCCATCTGCCGGCTCTTTTTGTTACTTACCGGTATGATCGGCATGAAAAGAGCGCCGCAGAACGCTTTACATTCTGCGGCGGCCTTTTTCCAATATCCACTTTCCTCTCTCGGCACAATGTCCACCCAAATCCATAAGGCGATCTATTCCATACTAAATAACACCGATCCGGTCCAACTCAATTTGGATCAATGTGCGCAGGATCTCCGGAATCATGCAAATTAGACGCCCTAATTCCTCGCAGAGGCTCCTCACCCGATAACTCCCACTGCCCTGCGAAGGGGTGCCGTCATAATTAGAAGAAAATTGGGAAAGCCAGGAAATCATCCTTCCGGATGTGTAAGCGCGATCGGGCGCCCACAGCCATCCCTTGTTTCCATATTGTAATAGCCGCCGTTGTCATAGGTGAACATATCATAGGTGACCGCAACCCACGCGGCATGGTCGCTCTCCGCCTGCGTACCGTCTGGATTCTTAACCGTGCCGAGCACGGACAGCCGATCATCCGCCGGGCGGCTTGTTACAGCAGTTAAATATTCCCACTCGTATTCTACAAAGGAATAGTAGCCTGCAATAGCATCATACTTGCTGGCAACAAACCACATGGGAATATCTTTTATGAAATGCATCTGTCTTTTGGTAGGCTTAAAAAAAAGCAGGGCAAATCGGAAACGCAGCCGCAAAAAAAGAAGGATAAGCGATCGTCATTTTCAGCGTCATCTTACCGCCCATCGAAAATCCGCCGATATAAATCCGCGTTGTATCAATGGTATCCCTGTGCTGTGCAATAAAATCATCAATTGCAGCCTTGAGCGGCACAATCATAGAATCATTCCAATATAGATACTGCTCCTCATGGGAACGCGGCACAAAAAGATATGCTCCGCCCGCGCCGGTAAACCTTTTTTGAAACTCTGCACTCGACCAATAGGCAAAATCATTATTTTTACTGGCTGGCCCGGCTCACCGCCCTGCATCATTCCATGCAGCCAGATCACCAGCGGATATTTCTGTGTGTCACCCTTTTCGGCGGGCGCATAGTAGGAGTAGTCGATCGCATACCCACCCGCTTCCGGCCCGCAGCCGCTTTCAAACTGGCCGCGCAGCGCCTCAATTCCGGCGGAAAGAGGAAGCGCCTGCTTCCCCGGCGCCGCCTGCACCGGCATCGCCGCTGCGATCAGCAGGCAGGCGATAAGCAAAATTGCGGTAATTCTTCTGGTTTTCACCTTCTGTATCCCCCTTTCTGTAATTAAGATAATTCTATATCGTCAAACAAAACTTGTCAATCGGTATAATATCGGATGATTCCCTTGCTTTATATAAGACGTTTTGCACAACAATCCGCCTTTTACCAGTTCATACCTCCGCATTTTCCTGCCGCGCCGCAATCGCCGCATTGACCCGCTCGCGCAGCCGAAGGAGGAACGCTGCCCTGCGCGGATAGCTGCTAAAGGTAATCCGGCCGCGCAGGCCTCCCTCCAGCAAGCGCATCACAAACGCCCGCCCATAGAGCGATTCACACAGCTCCAGTGCGCGCTGATCCTGCAACGCCTCGTGAAACACAACCAGCCGCAGCGATTCCCATGCCGTCCCGTCCGGCGCGGGATAAACGGAAAACGCGTCGCCCGACGGCACCATATAATCGCCATCCGTCACCAGGAACGGGTTGACCGCATGGCGCGATAACTGTGAAAAATAAAAATTATATCCCCAATGGAGGAAGCCTTCTATTCCATATTTATAAAACTGTGTTCCAATGATGCGGTTATTCACAGACGGCATGGATAAAAAACGGTTGCTCACCCCATTCGATTGCCCACAACAATAATACGTCCACAAATGGGGCACGCTGTGCTCAAGGAAAGGCTCGATGTGATCGTTGGACGGGATTGGGCATTCGGATACCCCCTGCCTGTAAAATTCATAGCTAGAAAGCGCATCCATGATTGGATAGCCCTTCAGCCGCTCTTCCACGATTCGCTTCGCGGCCTGATAATTGCCGAGGCTATCCTCTGACGGCTCGTCGGAAATATGGAAGCGGCAGCGGCTGTCTATTCCCAGTTCCTTTAAATGCGGAATCAGCGCGTCCAGAAACGCGTGTAAAAATGAGGCGTATGCCTCCCCCGCCGCCTCTGTTTCCCAGCCGAAAATACGCTTTGTCCGCCCCTCCACCCGGGCGACTATTTTCGCGCGTGCGCTGCGCCCCATTGCGTAAAGAAGTGGGAAATTTCAAATTGCTCAAACCCCAGCCGCAGGCACAGATGCACCCAGCGATCCAACTTCTCAAATCCAAAGCGGTATTTCCCGCCCTCTACCGTCACATCGACCAACTGTACCGTGGGACGCTCCGCGCCGACCGCCGTATCCAGCGGTGGAGTGAATACCGGAGTGAGCACCATATTCATTCCATAACGGCGCGCAGTGCGCAAAAAGTTTTCAATGATTTCCCAATGGCGTTCACTGAACACGTGCGCCCCATAATAAACGGCCAGACAGTCGCAGTGGAACCACTGTGTAAAGGTAAGCCCCTGTGCAGGTAAATCCATCCCGATCACCGTCAGCGCCAGCGTCTCCCGGGCAAGCAACATGCTATTTTCATCTAATAATTCCAGTTCGATTTTCTGCTCACCGGTAGGCATCCCCACGTGCGGCTCTATCGTAAACCAAAGGCTGCGCAGCTGGCCCGGCACGAGCGGAATCTCCCGGCCCTCTGCCAACGGCTCCAACAAATCCGGATAAAGCCCCGGTGTGCGGCGCAGGTACTCCCGCCTGCGGGCGTCCCCGTAACAGGGGAACATGGAGGCACTTCCCGCACCAGCTTAACTTCCAAATAAGCCGCTAGGGCGGATTTCACCCGGAGGTAAACTTCCTTTTTATCCTTACATGTTCGATCCTGTAGCTGCATGGCGAGCTGAAAGGAATATCGTTCGTTGCGCAGCTGGAGGCCTTTTTCAGGCGCGGATGATCGGAGAGCGCTTCATCGTGGAAGCATTTTTCGAGAGAGGAGATGATTTTAGCATTCAGTTTGGCAGCCATAGGGCACACCCTTTCCATCCATATCGATTTTAATTGGTTTGGGAAAGCGGTTTTCGTAATTTCCTCAATGAATCCGGTAAAAAGCCCTTCCCCTTTTCCTGCTTTCTCTGTATTATATAGAAAAATAGACTGGCGAGCAATAGGAACAGGAGGCCTTTCCATGAACCCAAAAAACCGCTGCATCTGCCCCGCGGCGCAGCTCTATACTGTGCGCGATTTTACCAAAACCCCGGAGGCGATTGAAACAACGCTTCGCAAAATAAAAGCGATTGGCTTTCAGGCGATTCAGATTTCCGGATTTGGGCCGATTGAGCCGGGCCGCCTCGCCGCGCTGGTGGCGGAGCTCGAGCTTGACGTGTGCATCACACACAGCCCATGGGAGCGGATGCGCGATGATCTGGACGCTTGATCGCGGAGCACCGGCTCCTGCACTGCGATACCATCGGCCTGGGGTATTTGCCGAGCGAGTATCACGGCTCCGTCGCGGGCATTTCCGCCTTTCTCAAGGATGCGGGTGAAATCGCAAAACGGATTGCGGATGCAGGACTTCGCTTTGCCTATCACAACCACGCCTTTGAGCTGGAACGGCTGGAGAACGGCAGGCTGAGGCTTGACATGCTGATTGAGGATTCCAACGAAAAAGAGTTCGGCTTCATCCTCGATACCTACTGGCTCCAATACGGCGGCGTCAATCCTGCGGAGTATATCCGCCGTGTTGCCGGGCGCATGAAGGTTTGCCATTTTAAAGATTATGCGGTCATAGACAATACGCCAACCTTCGCGGAAATCGGCTGCGGTAACCTGAATCTTCGGGAGGCATATCACGCCTGCCGGGAAAGCGGCGTGCAATATATTGCCATTGAGCAGGATACCTGCCCACGCGACCCGTTTGATTGTTTGCGGGTAAGTTTGGAGAACTTGGAAAAAATATCAAAAATAGCATAAAATTAATTTTTATCCACATTATTTTTATGTTTTATTTGAAACTGTATGAATGAATAAAATCATCTTTCATTTCTTGTGAATTCCATCTCTATACAATTTTTCCACTTTACGATATAATTAATATAGTCAATATAACATTACCATTGGCATAATTACATTGTGAAGGAGGAACAACGGGTGAAGAGACATTTTAAAACATTTTCCAGCCTGATCGCGGCGGTGCTTCTCTTGTGTACGTTCACCTTGCCCGGCGGCGCGGCGGCCCTTCAAAAAGATAAAGCGGTAAACTACATCCGCACCCAAATGGATGGGTACACAGTCAAACAGTCCGTCAGCCCACAAAATTACCAGGCGATGCAATCCTCTCTTGCAAAGCAGGGCTTGAGCAAAAGGGAAATGAATCGGCAGATCTTGAAGGAGACAGGCTTTACACGGGAAAACGACCCGGCCTTTGAAGCGATTCTGGATGCGATGGAGGGCGGCTCTGCATTTGAAGTAATAACGCAGTATATCAAAGAGACGCCATCCGGGCAGAAAATACAAATGAAAAGAATCTTTTGAGCTTGCCGTCATGGAAGAAGCCTCAAAACAAAACCGCCAGCTGCGCGCCCCTAGCGAAGATTACGGCGGTATGGAAGAACCGCCATCCAGCTACGACGGTTATGTGAGAATGGGCATACATATATGCACACAGTCAACGGAACGAGGCATTACTACGGATCTTTTGGACAGCGGATTATACGGAGCGCTATGCCGCAACGAATAAAACTTACCAGAGAAGTGAGTCGGAAGAATGGGATGCCCATATGGTTGAGCGTTTCCACGACGGTTTTTATTACAAATTTCATCTACCGTCAGATGCCGTTTTATCAGGCGGTCAAATTATTTATACACGCTTCCAAATTACAATCTGTGGCCTTGGGGAATCAAAAAACAACAGTACCAATTCTTTTCATATTACTTTAAAATACGCGCATACCCGTTTACGCATTTCATCTGATCTTTCCTTTAGCTGGTCAACGGGAGGAAAATATCCTGGTGTTACCTTCTCACTGGCACCGAGTATCGGTACAACCTACTACGGATTACCATGCAAAGTATCTTAATATAACAAAGGGGGATGTGCTGAAATGCTGAAAGGCATGCGATTTACGTTCGCTTTTTTGCTTACAGCTATACTTGTTTTTGTTTTTTCTTTTCTCATTGGCCTATCAATCAGCGAATCCATCTTCGGCGCCGCGATCGGCACCGCACCCATTCTCCTGGCCGTTTTGTATTATGGCTTCGGCTGGACCGCGAGAGAAGAAAAGCACGAGCTACGCGCTATTCAGACCGAAAGCCAGCTCCATGAAATACGGGAACAGCTCGCCGAGCTGAAAGCGCAGAACGCCCGGCTGATTGCGCTGCTGGGCGCTCCGTCCGATCCGAAGCCGTCCGGGCCGAATGCCGGAACAGCGCCGGAAACGCCGAACCCTGACCAAACGCAACAATAAAACCAGCCGAACTGCCGCCGCGCCGGAAACATTGGTTTCCAGCGCGGCGATTCTATTTTCCGGCCTGTCTGCAAAAAAATCATCCGCCTCATGCAGCTAAACAAAGCGCTTCTGCCCGTTTTCACTCCCCTTTTATCAACTCCACCAAAAACCGCCGCAATTTTCCAAAAAACATTGGTTAAGGATTTAACAATCATTTCTTTATTTTTTGAAATCCGCAATTAAATCCTCTGCATTTCGGATAAAATAGAATGGGTCAGTTTGGGGCTGGTCTCTCATCGTCTGGTTCTGATCAGGCAGGACGTTTGCCGCCCCATAATGCAGTTTCCACAGGAATTGCGGGCTTTGCCCCTCCTTGCGAGCCTGCCGTTACTTTTTATCTGGGACGTATGGAGGTTACAAAATGAAAGTACAGTTTACCGAAACGGTTCTGCGCGACGCGAATCAGTCCCTGATCGCAACGCGTATGCCGCTTTCCGAGTTCAAACCAATTCTTGGCAAACTCGACGAAGCCGGCTACTATTCCCTTGAGTGCTGGGGCGGCGCCACATTCGACTCCTGCCTTCGCTATCTGGGCGAGGATCCGTGGGAACGGCTGCGCACCATCCGTGAAGCCTGCCCAAACACCAAGCTGCAAATGCTTCTCCGGGGCCAGAACCTGCTGGGCTATAAGCATTATCCGGATGACGTCGTGCGTAAATTCGTGCGCAAGAGTGTGGAAAACGGCATTGACATCATCCGCATCTTCGATGCGCTCAACGATTTGCGCAACATCGAAGTTGCTGTGGATGAAACGCTTAAGGCAGGGGCGCATGCGAGCGGCACGATCTGCTTCACGATTAGCCCCATTCACACGCTGGACGCTACGTTAAAATGGCCAGAGAGATGGAGAAGATGGGCGTGCAGTCCATCTGCATCAAGGATATGGCCGGAATTATGGGCCCGCAGGAGGGCTATGACCTCGTGAAGGCCCTGAAAGAGAATGTAAAGGTTCCGATCGTCGTGCATACCCACTGCACCACAGGCCTTGGCCCGCTCACGCTGCAAAAAAGCTGTGGAAGCCGGTGCGGATGTGATTGACACCGCCATCTCCTGCTTCTCAGGCGGCACAGCTCAGCCCGCTACCGAAACGCTCGCTTATGCGCTGCGCCAGGAGGGCTATGAAGTATCGCTCGACGATAAAAAGCTCAAGGAAATCAACGATTTCTTCAAGCCGATCCGCGCACAAGCGCTGGAAAGCGGCCTTTTAAACCCCGTAGTGCTCTCCACAGAGACAGACGCGCTGGTTTATCAGGTGCCCGGCGGCATGCTCTCCAACCTTGTCGCCCAACTGACCGCGCAGAAATCACTTGATAAGCTTGATGAAGTGCTCGCGGAAGTGCCGCGCGTGCGTAAAGATCTCGGCTACCCGCCGCTGGTCACGCCGATGAGCCAGATGGTAGGCGTGCAGGCAACGGCAAACGTGCTTGCGGGCGAGCGGTATAAAAATGTATCCAAAGAGATCAAGGCCTATCTGCACGGTGAGTACGGCCGCGCTCCAGGCGAAATCAACAGGGAAATCCAAGAAAAAATTCTCGGCGATGAAAAGCAGTTACCGTGCGCTATGCCGACCTGTTGGAGCCCGGTTTTGAAAAGGCGAAGGCTGAGCTCGGCGAGCGTGCCAAATCCGATGAGGATGTTCTTTCCTATATCGCATTCCCCGCGCAGGCGGAAAAGTTCTTTGACAATCGCGAAATACGCGAAAAGAACACCTTCTCCTATTCCATCGAGCAAATTGACTGATAAGGAGGCTAATGCCCTATGCTGGCAAATCAGACCATTACAATTGGGGATTCCCTCTTGATCGCGCTCGTAGGGATTGCAGTTGTTTTAATCGAGCTTGCGCTCCTGGCCGTTATCATCATGCTGCTCTCCAAGGCAATCCGGCTTTTGGAACACAAGGGCGCGCGCGATAATAAAGCCGCTGTGCAGCCGGTGGAGACGCCGCAGGTCATCCCCATCCAGGCCGCCCCCGCCGCTGTAACAGCTCCCCCGGCAGTGATTGAAAACGGAATCCTGCTCGTCGATACGGATGAGCAAACCGCCGCCATGCTAATGGCAATCGTCAGCGATCAAACTGGTATTCCGCTCGAGCGGCTGCATTTTCAATCCATCCGTCAGGTTACCGTTGACAGCAAAACACAAGCGGTGCTTCTGGCAATCATCAGTGACAAGACCGGTATCCCAGCCGATAGGCTCATCATCAAATCGATAAAAGCGATTGACTAAGAGGAGGAACTCAAAATGAAATACATGGTCACATTAAACGGTAAAAAGTACGAGATCGAAGTGGAAGAGGGCCAGGCAATCGTCAACAGCGTTACAACCGCCCCCATGGCAGGCGCTCCGGTTGCCGCTGCCCCCGCGGTAGCTCCCGCCCCTGTGGCCGCTCCCGCTGCTCCTGCTGCCGCCCCTGCCCCTGCCGCTGCACCCGCTGCACCCGCTGCACCCGCTGCGCCTGCCGCTCCGGCAGATGGCACAAACGCTGTGTGCCCAATGCCCGGCACGATTTTAGACGTAAAGGCATCGGTTGGTCAGGCTGTTAAAGCCGGTGACGTGCTGTTCATTCTGGAAGCCATGAAGATGGAAAACGATATCGTCTCCCCTGCTGACGGCACCGTCAAGCAGATTCTCGTTTCCAAGGGCAGCACCGTTTCGACAGACGACGTGCTCGCGGTTATCGGTTAAGCGGAGGGAATTCCGCATGAATATCTTAGAAATTTTTAAACAGTTGATCGAAAGCTCCGGCTTTATGGCACTGACGTGGCAGCAGGCCGTGATGATTGGTGTATCTTTCATCTTCCTGTTTTTGGCAATCGTCAAAAAATTTGAACCGCTGTTGTTGCTTCCGATTGCCTTCGGCATGCTGCTGGCGAATCTGCCGAGGCCGGGCTCATGCAGCCGGGGCCGACACTGCTGGAATCCGGCGTGTTGTATATCATTTATCAGGGCGTTAAGAGCAGCGTATTCCCCTGCTTAATTTTCCTTGGTGTTGGCGCCATGACGGATTTTGGTCCTCTGCTTGCAAACCCCTCGAGCCTCCTGCTCGGCGGCGCGGCGCAGCTGGGCATCTATGTTGCCTTTGTCATCTCGATTGCAACCGGCCTGTTTACGCCTGCACAGGCGGCCGCAATCGGCATTATCGGCGGAGCGGACGGCCCTACGGCCATTTTCCTCGCCACCCGGATCGCCTCTGAACTGCTTGGCCCAATTGCGGTTGCCGCCTATTCCTACATGGCGCTCATCCCGCTAATTCAGCCCCCGATCATGCGTTTGCTGACCACCAAAAAAGAGCGTGAGGTCAAAATGGAGCAACTGCGCAAGGTCAGCAAAACGGAGAAGATCATCTTTCCGATTATCGTAACTGTAATCTGTGTACTACTGATTCCGGATGTTGCCCCGCTGATCGGCATGTTGATGCTCGGCAACCTCTTCCGCGAAAGCGGCGTGACCGACCGCCTCAACGATACGGCGCAGAACGCGCTTTGCAATATCGTTACGATCATGCTCGGCGTTTCCGTTGGCGCAACAGCCAACGGCGCAACCTTCCTAAAGGTGCAGACGCTTGCCATTGTAGGCCTCGGCCTTGTCGCCTTTGCGTTCTCTACAGCAGGCGGCGTGCTTCTGGGCAAGCTGATGTTCTACATTACAAAAGGCAAGGTAAACCCCCTGATCGGCGCGGCTGGTGTTTCCGCTGTTCCGATGGCGGCGCGTGTCGCCCAAAAGGAAGGCCGCAAAGCCAACCCCACCAACTTCCTGCTCATGCACGCAATGGGCCCGAATGTGGCGGGTGTGATCGGTTCCGCAGTTGCGGCGGGCTTCATGCTGTTGCTGTTCCAGGCAAAATAACAAACGCGCATGCACCAAGGTCGAATGATAAGCCCACATGTTTTCTAAAAATGAGAAATAATTCTAAAAGGGCCCGTTGCAGAATGATAAACATTTTGCAACGGGCCCTTTTTCCTTAAAATTAAACGTTGTATAAAAGCCGTATTGTCTTTATCCAAGTATATGTATATGTGCCAAACGGGAATGTCCAATTGCTCCCATTATACGATGCGAGCTTAAAGCATTCATAAGCCGGATCCATAATTTGGACGGCAGTCTGTGTATCCGAAAACAGATAGCCGGTGAGAGCTACCGCATGGTATTCATAACGCAGAAATCCATTTGGCCTTCTGCATTGCAGGTACGCAGGATCAATATTATTGATAACCGTTATGATATCGGCTTGAGAAAGAACATTTTTGATAGTCGGCACATAGGGCGAGCCCAGATAATGCTCTAAAGCCGACTTTGCCTCGTTATTCGTACCGCCGTCATCGTAACCGATCCCCATATAATCCGCTACGTTTTGTGCCGTAAGAGTGCCCCAAGTATCCGGTTTTTCATATCTGCACATGGAGGCGACCACCGCTGCCCAGCACAATCCGTGCTGCCGGCCATCCACGTTTTGATCCACAATATCATAAGGCCGATAATTGGAAAGATAGTTTTCTCCTGTTATCGCCGGGCTAGATCGAAGCGTATTGGATTCACGATCCTGCTCCTCCTGTTCTCGCAGGGCGTTATCCGCTAAGGCCGTAAAGGGTTCATTGATTTCGCCCAGCCGCAGAACCGCCTCGTCAGAATCGAGATCAAACGATAACATAGATGATTCTATCGGAGAGCGGTAAGCGCTGTTTAGCCTGTATTTCGGCCATGCAAGGTAAAAACATCGCCCTCGGCGGAAACAGCCAGCAGAGTATCTCCGTCCTGTAGCAGCAATACCTCCAATTCATTTTGGTCAATTGCTTGATTCAAAAGCGGTGCAAAATCTGTTCCCAAGGTGGCAGAAATCCGCCCATTTTCCTTCATAACAGTGAAAATCGCTGCTACCTGATTGGTTCCATCCACAACAGGGAGGTAAACCACTTGCGCATTGCTCCCACCCCCTTCAGCATTCCTGAAAGCCACCGGAGATAACAACGATAGTTCGGAGGGATCGGCAAGCTCCACCCCATATATCTCAGAATGCTCTAGGAAGTGGCGCATCAGAAATCCGTAATGCTTTTCAATGCATGTCTCAATGTCTGCCGTTGTAACCACAGAACCATTTGCGCCGCCCGCTGCAAACCCTGAAACCGATAGAGAGAGCAGCATGAGAATAGCGATAAGCGCGGCCAGAAACTTTTTGATGCCAATCGGATGCTTTTTCATTACGACTTTTCTCCTTTCTTTGTTTTGAACCGGATGAATCTCTTTTTCAGCATTCGTTTTTTGGGATCTGATCACCTCCCGTTGCATTGGGCTAATTTAATCAAACATCAGCTGTGTAATTCCATGCTTTTTTAAATAGCGGATAGAAGTAACCGATGTGCAGAGAGTAACGACAAAAACAAGCAAGAATGAACATAAAATTTCCAATGGATTAATAAAAGTTGCGATATCATCCATTTTGCCGAATACGATCTGGATGGTAGCGTATACGGCAGGAACCGAAAGCAAGATGCCACACAGGGCAAAATAAACAGATTTCAATGCAATTAGCCTTTCAGCCGCGGCAGGCTTAAGCCGTTTAGGCGAAGCAGTGCGTAATATTTCCTTTTGCTAAATAATTCTATCCTTTCCTCGATAATCAAAATGATAATAATCACAAGCGCCATCATGCCGACCAGCGTTTGATATAATACCTTCAAAATGATCTGAAGCTCTCGGAATTCCTCCTGCTCTGCCGCATTATTACGAAAATCAAACCCTTTGAGAAGGCCTGCATAATATTGTATTTCCGGCTCGAAGTCCTGATAGGAGACCCCCTGTTTTAAGGAAATTCTGATGCGTGAATGGGTTGGTGCGATATTTAATGATTGGAAGGATTCATTCGCCCCGATGAGCGTATATGCCATTGGTGGGACGCTGAGCGTATCAAACCAAGCAATACGCTGATAAATAATTGCGCCAATTTTTACAGAAGCATCCTTTCGCACCAGGTTGGAGCGAGCCTGCTCTTCAGTGATATAGCCATTCATACCTGTATTTTAGGGACTAATTGTATGAGATGCAGCACATCGCCTACCGCGTAATGGGATTCCTTAAACTGGCCCTCAACGCCGGTATACTCTTCTGGTGTTAAAAAATTCTGCTGAGAATATCCATCCATTTGAA
>ENA-OQEN01000223-OQEN01000223.1-human-gut-metagenome-genome-assembly--contig:-NODE-223-length-24898-cov-7.918090_pt1 | contig 24898 bp, 46 predicted proteins | sample MGYA00242791_ERZ504627 | MGnify/ENA primary metagenome ERZ504627 (study PRJEB26092, sample SAMD00036316) | human gut metagenome | host: Homo sapiens | study: EMG produced TPA metagenomics assembly of... | reverse complement strand
ACGGATCGCCGGGTCAAATCGACTCACTGGGCGATCCGTTTTCCTCCGTCCCCAAGGATCATTTAAAAAGGGCGCCGACCGGGATAGTCAGCGCCCCTTCGTTGAATGAATTAACCACCAAGATATGCTTTGCGGACGTTGTCGTCATGGAGCAGCTCTTGGCCGGTGCCGGTCATGGTGATCTTGCCGGTCTCGAGCACGTAGCCGCGTGTGGCGATGGAAAGAGCCATCTGTGCGTTTTGCTCGACCAGGAGCACCGTGGTGCCGGCCTTGTGCAGGTCCTCGACAATTTGGAAGATCTGTTCGATCAGAATCGGCGCCAGACCCATGGAGGGTTCGTCGAGCATGAGCAGCTTAGGGTTACTCATAAGGGCGCGGCCCATAACGAGCATCTGCTGCTCGCCGCCCGAAAGGGTACCGGCGACCTGGCGACGACGCTCCTTCAGGCGCGGGAACTGCTCGTAGACGCGCTCGAGGCCCGGAGCCACCGTTGACTTGGGCTGCGTATAGGCACCCATTTCCAGGTTCTCCTCGACCGTCATCTGCAAAAAGGCACGACGACCCTCGGGCACCTGAGCCAGGCCCTTACCAACCAGCTTGTCGGCGGGCGTATGGGTAATGTCCTCGCCCATAAACTTGATGGAGCCGGTCTTAGAGCGCAGCAGGCCCGAGACGGTCTTGAGCGTCGTGGACTTGCCGGCACCGTTGGCGCCAATCAGGCCACGATCTCACCCTCGTTGACGTTAAAGGAGATGTCCTTAATGGCGTGGATGGCGCCGTACCAGACGTTGATGTTGTAGACGGAAAGCATCGGCTCTGCCATTTAGTTCTCCCCCTTATCCTGCTTGCCCAGATATGCCTCGATAACAGCGTCGTTGTTCTGGATCTCCTCGGCCGTACCCTTGGCGATGACCTTACCAAAGTTGAGCACGCAGATGCCCTCGCAGATGTTCATAACGAGCGACATATCATGCTCGATAAGCATGATGGCGATGCCGAAGGTGTCGCGAATCTTGACGATGTTCGCCATGAGCTCCGCGGTCTCGGACGGGTTCATGCCGGCGGCAGGCTCGTCGAGCAGCAGTAGCTTGGGGTTGGTGGCAAGCGCGCGGACGATTTCCAGACGACGCTGAGCGCCGTAAGGAAGCGAGCCGGCCTGTTCATTTGCCAGGTGCTCCATGTCAAAAATGGACAGCAGCTCCATGGCGCGCTCGTGGGCGGCCTTCTCGTGCTTCCAATACGTAGGCAGGCGCAGCACGCCCTCAAAACCGGAGTAGCGCTCCTGGTTGTGCAGGCCGACCTTGACGTTGTCCTCCACCGTCATGGTGTTGAACAGACGGATGTTCTGGAACGTACGGGCAATACCCATGCGGTTGACCTGGTAGACCGACTTGCCCGAAGTGTCTTCACCGTCGAGCAGGATGGTGCCGTGCGTAGGCTGGTACACCTTGGTGAGCAGGTTGAAGACCGTGGTCTTGCCAGCGCCGTTGGGACCGATCAGACCGGCGATCTCGGTCTTGCCGATAGTCAGGCTAAAGTCGTCGACTGCCTTAAGACCACCGAACTCAATGCCCAGGTGGATGCACTCGAGCGCCGGGCGCTGACCCAGGTCGCGGTCGGGAACGATGGCGCCAGAAGGATACGGGACCATCTTGCCCTTGTTGAACTCAAACTTACTGGGCATCGGCTGCCACCTCCTTCTTGGAAGCAAGGCGGTCCTTAATGCGTGCGAAGAACGCCTTGAGCTGCGGGTTGTTGGTAAAGATCATGACCAGGATCAGCACGATGGCGTAGATGAGCATGCGGTAGTCCGAGAACTGACGGAGCAGCTCGGGAAGCACCGTGAGCAACGCCGCGGCGATGACGGAGCCGCGCATATTGCCCAGACCACCTAGGACCACGAACACCAGAATGAGGATCGACGTGTTGAAGTCGAACTTGGTGGCGGAGAGCTGCGAGAAGTTACCGCCGAAGAGAGCTCCGGCAGCACCGGCGAGGGCAGCGGAAACCACGAAGGCGATCATGCGGTACTCGGTGACGGAGATGCCTACGGACTCGGCTGCAATCTTGTTATCGCGCACGGCCATAATGGCACGGCCGGTACGGCTGCGGACCAGATTGAGCACGATCACGAGTGCGACCATGACCAGGATGGCACCGGCGAGGAAGGTCGAGTACGTCGACACGCCCGAGGCGCCCTGGCGCCCTTGATGATGGCGGTGCGTCCTCGAGCAGGTGCAGGTCATCGATCGTGGAGTTACCCGTGATGTTAAAGATCACATGCAGGCCGCGGGAATCGACGCCCACAATGAGGCAGGTGACGATCTCCTTGATAATCTCGCCAAAGGCCAGCGTCACGATAGCCAGGTAATCGCCGCTCAGACGAAGGACCGGGATGCCAATCAAGAAGCCCAGGATGGCGGCAGCGATGGCGCCGACCACGATACTGATGATAAGGCGCACCGGATCGGAGGGAACGGCGCTCTCCAGCGCGACGGCGGTGACGATTCCCGTATAGGCGCCGACACTCATAAAGCCCGCGTGGCCCAGCGACAAGTCGCCCGCGATGCCGACGACGAGGTTAAGGGAAATGGCCATGACGATATAGGCGTGATAGGAACCAGCTGACCGGCGATCATGCGCGGAATCATGTGGTTGGACTGCATAAAGAACACGATGGCAAACGCCACAAGGCACATGGCGTACGTGACAAAGTCGTGACGCGTCTGCTTGTCTTTAAGAAACTTCATAACGCTCACCTACACCTTCTCGGGGACGTACTTGCAAGAGCCGGCAGGCTTGACGAGCAGGACGATGATCAGAACACCAAAGACGATGGAGTTGGCAAGGCTCGTGGAAATGTAAGCCTGCGCCATCGCCTCGATGATGCCGATGAGAATGCCGCCGACAAAAGCGCCGGGGATGGAGCCGATGCCACCGAAGACAGCGGCGTCGAAGGCCTTGATGCCAGGCATAGCACCCGTCGTGGGCTGCAGCACCGGCGAGTAGGAGCACAGCAGCACGCCGGCGATGGCGGCAAGGGCAGAGCCGATGGCAAACGTCATCGAAATGGTGCGGTTGACGTTGATGCCCATGAGCTGAGCGGCAGCCTTGTCCTCGGACACGGCGCGCATGGCCTTGCCCATCTTGGTCTTACCTGTAAAGAACATCAGGCCGGCATGATAACCAGGCAGGCGACGATGGTGACGAGCGAGACGGCGCTTACGTTGAACTTGGCCAAGAACTCCGGCACCTGGAAGGTGACGAGCGAAGTGAAGTTCTTGGGCGTGGCGCCCCACAGAAGCTGCGCGGCGTTCTGCAGGAAGTAGGACACGCCGATAGCCGTAATCAGAACGGTCAGCGGGCCTGCTTGGCGCAGCGGCTTATAGGCCAGGCCCTCAATGAGAACACCGAGAACCGTGCAGGCCACGCAAGAGAGAACTACAGATGCCCAGCCCGGGAGGCCGAGATACGACGTGGCGCAGAACGAGACATAGGCACCGACCATGATGACATCGCCGTGAGCGAAGTTGAGCATCTTGGCGATACCGTAGACCATGGTGTAGCCCAACGCGATGATGGCGTAGACGCTGCCCATGGACAGGCCGTTGACCAGGTATTGGATAAAGACCGTCATGTTCCACATCCCCCTTTCGAATAGGTTTCCAGTTAATGTATGAAACAGGGACGTTACATCGTCCCTAGATACCAAGCAAGCAGGGAAGGCCAAAACCTCCCCTGCTTGGGATCAAAACCGCTCTATGTAAGGCGGCCTATTATGCCTGTACGTACTTGCCGTCGGTGATGACGTACTCCGTGGGCTCCTTCTGGACCTGCCCCTTATCGTTCCAGGTGAGCTTGCCGGTCAGACCGTCAACGGTAATCTTGAGCATAGCCTTGGGCAGCTTCTCGGAGACCTCGGTCGGGTCGCGTCGACACCAAGACCGGCCTCCTTGAGGCCTCGGCCACCGCGTGCACGCCGTCGTAGGCGTCGGCGGCAAACTGGTCGGGGGTATCGCCGTACTTATCCTTGTAAGCGTTGACGAAGTCGGCGTTCTTCTCGTCGTCGGCGGAGAACGGGGTCATGAGCAGCAGACCTTCGGCAAGAGAGGTGTCGAAGCCCTCAACGCCCAGGATGCCGTCCATGCCGTCGCAACCCATCATCTTGACGTCGTAGCCATATCCTTGGCGTTCTTGAGCAGGACGGACGCCGGCGTGTAGTAGATCGGCGCGAAGATCATGGTAGCGCCGGCCTGCTTGGCCTTGGTCAGCTGGTTGGTAAAGCTCGTGGCAGAATCGTCCTTAAAGGTCTCCTCGTCGACAATCTCGAGCTTGGACTCAGCGGCCTGGGCCTTAAAGGAATCCGCGATACCCGAAGAATAGGCGTCGCCGGAGTTGTAGAACAGCACGAACTTCTCATCCGCATACTTCTCTGCCAGGAACTTGGCAGCGTTGACGCCCTGGTTGGGGTCGGTGAAGCAAACCTGGAAGACGCAATCCTTGCCGTCAGTGACGTCCTCGGAGGACGCGGACGGGGTGATCATGAACGTCTTGGGGTCGTTACCACACTCAGCGGCAACGGCAACCGACGCACCCGTGGTGGTCGGGCCGACGAGGGCCTGCATGCCCCAGTCGAGCAGGGTATTAAAGGCGTTGACGGCCTTCTCGCCGTCGGCCTGGTCGTCCTCGGCCTTGCTGGCAAGCGGCAGCTCCTTGGTGGAGAAGTCCTTGCAGCCAAGCTCGACGCCCTGGGTAACGGACTTGCCGTAAGACGCGGCGGCACCGGTCAGCGGGCCGATGGTGCCGATCTTAAACGAAGCGTCGCTCGAAGCGGAACCGCCGTCGCCGCCGTTGGAGGAGCAGCCAGCTAGAATGGACATCGCCCCCAGACCTGCTGCGCTCGCGATAACGCTCCTGCGATTCATAACAGGGTTCAATGACTTACCGGTGAGGCTCGACATGCGGCTCTCCTCTCAAATCTCGTCGGGTTTTGGTTACCCGACAGGCCATCCTTCGCCGTGTCCGGCGTTCGCAAAATAGTAGACGCTTTAGTTAGGAAAAGTGGCGGTTATTTCGACTTTTCTTTGGATTTGTTCATTTATCCATATTTCTGCGTATTTCTATTACTTTATGCAGTAAAGCCACTTTATTGTGTAAAAGCAATGTTTCCGTTCTGTTACAAGCGTCCCCGCCCTGAATAAAACAGCCTCACCGGTCGCGCTTTATGCGCGCTTAGGCGGCGATGTACTTGCCGTCCTGGATCACATAGGCCGTAGCGGGCTTTTCGACCTGGCCCTCGTCATTCCACGTCAGCTCACCCGTCAGGCCCTCGATCTTGATCTTGCGCATGGCCTTGGTCGGCTGGTTGATAAAGCTCGTGGAGGAGTCGTCCTTAAAGGTCTCGGTATCGACGATGTCGAGCTTGGACGCTTGGCCTGCTCGGCAAAGGCATCGGCGATCTCGCCCGAGACGGCGACGGCGGCACCGGTGGTGACGGGGCCGACGAGCGCCTGCATGCCCCAGTCGCACAGGGCAAACCTTATGGTGCAAACGTTGACAGTTTGTTACGGAAGTTCGTTTGTAGCGAGCGTGTTTCCAATGTTTCCGCAGCGTTTCGGGGGTGCCGTTTTGTGCGACTCCTGTTGCCTGGCGAGCACGCGTCCTCGGTTCACGCTAGAATGCACTCAACCTTTAAGCGATTTATCCATCCATAAGATGCACGAAGGAGCTATCTATGAGCGAACCCCTGCGCACCGTGAACGTCGGCCTCATCGGTCTGGGAACCGTCGGCGGCGGCGTGGCCCGTCTGATCAAGAGCCACCACGATGAGTACCTGGCAGCCTACGGCATCGACCTTAAGCTGACCCGCGCCTGCGCGCTTGCCTGGGAGCAGGCCGAGGCGGCAGGCATTGAGCGCGAGGCCTTTACGAGCGACTGGCACGATGTCGTCACCGACCCCGCCGTCGACATCGTCGTCGAGCTGATCGGCGGCGAGCATCCCGCAACCGAGATCTTCACCACTGCCTTTGAGCACGGCAAGCACGTCTCTCTGCCAACAAGGCCCTGCTGGCCGTCACGTCGAGACGCTTGCCAAGAAGGCACGCGCGTGCGGCGTGCAGATTAAGTGCGAGGCCAGCTGCGGCGGCGGCATCCCCATCGTGAGCACGCTTGAGCACGATCTGGTGGGCAACAAGATCCTGACCATCGCCGGCATCCTCAACGGCACCACCAACTACATCCTGTCGCGCATGGACGCCGAGGGCGCCGATTACGCCGACGTGCTCGCCGATGCACAGGCCAAGGGCTATGCCGAGGCCGACCCGTCCGCCGACGTCGACGGCTTCGATGCCGCCAGCAAGACGGCGATCCTCGCCTCCATCGGCTTTGGCACCCGCGTGACCACCGATGATGTGTACCAGCAGGGTATCCGCACCATCGGCGCCGAGGACATCGCCCAGGCCCGCGAGCTCGGCTACACCATTAAGCTGCTCGCATCGCCCGCAACACCGACGCCGGCGTCGACGTCCGCGTGCATCCCACGCTGATCCCCGCCGACCACATGCTTGCCAAGGTCAACGGCGCCATGAACGCTGTTTACGTAGTGGCGATGCCGTGGGCGAGACCATGTTCTACGGTGCCGGCGCAGGCTCCTTCCCCACCGCGAGCGCCGTCGTGGGCGATATCCTGTCGCTCTCCGAGCAGATCAGCCGGGGCGTGGCTCCGCTGCCCGAGATTGAGCCCTATGGTCACAACCTCGCCTTTAAGCCCATGGACGAGCTCCAGACCAAGTACTATGTGCGCCTGAAGGTCGCCGACCGCGTGGGCGCCTGTCCGAGACGGTCGACATCTTTGCCAAGCACAACATTTCGATCTCGCTCATCAACCAAGTCGAGGACGGCAAGTCGGGTGTCAGCGATGCCTGCTCGGTCATCTTCCTGACGCACCGCGCACTCGAGAAGGACGTCCAGGCTGCCGCCGCCGAGCTTGCCAGCGTCGACTGCGTGGCCGAGGTCGCCAACGTCCTGCGCATCGAGGACGTCGAGGCTTGGACCGAAGGTGTCATGGCCAACTAGTTCGGTTTACACCCCACAACGCATTTGCTCGAAGGCTCCCGTCTGGTCTTGGACGGGAGCCCTTTTATTTGCACGCTCGGGGCGCATTGACGCGATCCGCGTTTGAACAATTTGACCGTTCGGTGTCAACCAGGGATACCGCTCACCGATAAGCAGGCACGTTTGCTTTTGTCCGCCGCTATCCTGTGCTGCGTACGTCCACCCCCGAAGAATGGAGGCACCATGTTGCTCGAGGGCAAGAAAGCAATCATCACCGGAGGCACGCGCGTATCGGCTATGCCATCGCCTGCCGCTTTATCGAGGAGGGTGCCACCGTCACCGTCTTTGGCTCGCGCCAGGAGACTGCGACGCGGCCGTTGAGAAGCTGACAGCCGCCTATCCCGAGGCCAAGGTCTGGGGTCGCTCCTGCGACCTCACCTCGCTCGAAGCCGTAACCGAGGCTTTACCCAGGCTGCCGCCGATATGGGCGGCTTGGACACGGTCGTCAACAACGCCGGCATCTCCCAGCGCTCGCCCCTTTTGGATTACACGGCAGAAGAGTTTGCAAAGGTCATGGACCTCAATGTCGTCGCCGTCTTTAATGGTCACCAGCTGCCGCCAAGATCATGACCGAGGCCGGCCACGGCGCACCATCACCACCACGAGTTCAATGGTCGCCAAGTATGGCCAGCCCTCCGGCGTCGGCTATCCCACGTCCAAGTTTGCCGTCAACGGCATGGTCCAGTCGCTCTCGCGCGAGCTCGCCCCCATGGGTATTCGCGTCAATGCCGTCGCGCCTGGCGTAACCAAGACCGATATGGTCGCCAACCTGCCCGAAGAGGTCATCAAGCCCATCATCGCCACTATTCCGCTCGGTCGCATGGGCGAGCCCGAGGACGTTGCCAACGCCTTCGTTTTCCTTGCGAGCGACATGTCCTCCTATGTCACGGGCGCCATCCTCCCCGTCGACGGGGCAGCCCGCTCCTAAAGGTCGAAAGTTTCGGCTTCGAACCTCAACAGAGTTCAACGCAAAAGGCGCGCTGTCCGCATCAACCGCAGGCAGCGCGCCTTCTATTATTTGGACGGAACCCGTATCCCGACACTCCTTGCTACTTGCCGTCGTCGTCCTGGGCTTCATCGCGCGCGTAGAGCTCCAGCATGCGGCGGCGGTATTCGTGCACGGCGAGCTTGGCGCGCTCCAGGCGGCGGCGCTCACGCGGAGTCAGCTCGGACGGGTCAAGCTCATCACCATAGGTCTTATCGGCAAGAAGATGCGCCGCGTCCACGATGCGGGCATCGATGTGGCCGTTCGCTGCCTCGGCGGAAAGACGCTCGGCAATCGTATCGAGCGTAGGCAAGCCCTCGAATACGCGACCATGTCCATGCGAGGTCAGCAGCTCGTGCTCGCGTGCGAGCAGGCTCGCCAAATCGTGATGGGCGCGCAGGATGTCGAGCGCGTCGGAAGGATGCTCGGCAACCTCTGCCACGGCGGCGACCGGCGCGGCATCGACCACGCGGTAGAAGAGCTGCGCGAGCAGCGGCATCAAGAACACCGTGATGGCACCGGCGGCAACCATGACCGACGCAATATCTTGCGACAGCGCGCCCGCGTTGACGGCAACGCTTGTCACGGCAACGATGATCGGCAGGGCCGTGGTGCAGTAGAGCGCCACGGTAATGCGACCATACGCCGACACATCGCGCGTCGCAGGACAAATGCCCATAGAGATGAGGATGGGCACGGCACGAATAATCAGCAACGCCACGATAAAGCCCGCGAGCAAGCCCGGACGCGACGCCACGGCCGTCAGGTCAATCTTTGCGCCCGATACGGTAAAGAACACCGGAATCAAAAAGCCGTAGGCCAGGCCGTCGAGCTTGGTCTCGAGCGTATGGTTGCCCTCGGGGATGATATAGCGCAGGACAAAGCCGGCGGCAAAAGAACCCAACACGATGTCGAGATCAAAGACGGCCGAGAACGCCACGAGCGTGACCAAAATAAGCACCGTCAGGCGCACGAAGGTCTGCGACGTGGTATCGGCGCGCTCCTCGACAAACGCAAAGAAGCGGCTGCCGACGCGCTTGGAACGGCTCGGGACCACGGCCAGTAACACGCACACCACGCGAACAGCCCCAAGATCAGCAGCGTCTCGATACCCGTACGGGCGGACAGCAGCACCGACATGGCGAGCACGGGACCGAGCTCGCCCCAAGTGCCATACGCGAGAATCGAATCGCCGACGCGCGTGCCGGTGAGCGAGCGCTCGCGCATGATGGGCACGAGCGTGCCGAGCGCCGTAGAAGTGAGGGCAAGCGTCACGGCGATACCGTCGAAATGACTGACCGAGAACCACGGGGTAAAGCGCACGGCAAGCCAGGCGATACCAAACGTGACGACCCACGTCGCCAAGCCGTAGCGCCCCTCGACGCCCGTGATGCTCTTGGGGTCGATCTCAAAGCCGGCGAGCAGGAACAAAAAGGCCAGACCGAGCTCGGACACCAGCGAGACCTCGGCATCTACATGGATGACGCCGAGCATATGGGGTCCCAGCACCGCACCGAACACGAGCAAAAAGACCGTCTCGGGAACGGGTTTTCCGGGAATCGCCGAGGCGATGAAGGGGCTTGCAAAGGCCACGAGCGCGATGATGGCGAGTGAAACGAATGCCATGTGATGCCTTTCTCTTGTTTGCGCTTCACTGTAGCACCCTCGCCGTCCTCAACGCGCCGCGAGCTGTCGTATCATAGTGAGGTTTACAAACATGTGGCTCAAGGCGACCGCAGGGCAGACCCCGCAAACCGACCGCTGCCGCATACCGTACCGTACGCCCAACCGATCAGGAAGGCAGGAACCAATGGTCTCTCGTATCTACGTGGAGAAGAAACCCGGGTTCGACGTCGAGGCTCAGCAGCTCAAGGGCGAGCTGACCGAGATCCTCGGCATCAAGGGCATCGAGGCCTGAGGATCATCAACCGCTACGACGTCGAGGGCATCGACGAGGAGCTTTTCCGCTCCTGCGTGCCGACCGTCTTTAGCGAGCCCCAGGTCGATGTGACCTACGACGAGCTCCCCGCAAGCGATGGCGCCGTCTTTGCCGTCGAATTCCTGCCTGGCCAGTTTGACCAGCGCGCCGACTCCGCCAGCGAGTGCGTGCAGCTCATCAGCCAGGGCGAGCGCCCCGCCGTGCGCTCCGCCAAGGTCTATATGATCTCGGGCGCCTGGACGAGGCCGCCATCGAGGCCATCAAGCACTACGTGGTGAACCCCGTCGAGGCGCGCATCGCCTCGCTCGACCTGCCCGAGACGTTGCACATTGAGACACCCGAGCCGCAGCCTGTCGAAGTGCTCGACGGTTTCCGCGAGCTCGACGAGGCCGGCCTTGCCGCCTTTATCGCCGATCGCGGCCTTGCCATGGACGAGGCGGACATCGCCTTCTGCCAGCAGTACTTCCGCGATGAGGACCGCGACCCCACCATCACCGAGATCCGCGTGATCGACACCTACTGGTCCGACCACTGCCGCCACACCACCTTCGGCACCGTCCTGGACGACGTGACGATCGACGACGCCGTGGTGCAGCAGGCCTTCGACCGCTACATGGAGATGCGCCACGAACTCGGCCGCGACGCCAAGCCCGTCTGCCTCATGGACATGGGCACCATCGGCGCCAAGTACCTCAAGAAGACCGGCGTCATGACCGATGTCGATGAGTCCGAGGAGATCAACGCCTGCACCGTCAAGGTGAAGGTCGATGTCGACGGCGAGGACCAGGACTGGCTGTTCCTCTTTAAGAACGAGACCCACAACCACCCGACCGAAATCGAGCCTTCGGCGGTGCCGCCACCTGCGTGGGCGGCGCTATCCGCGACCCGCTCTCGGGCCGCAGCTATGTGTACCAGGCCATGCGCGTCACCGGCGCCGGCGACCCCACCGTCCCGGTTTCCGAGACGCTCGAGGGCAAGCTGCCGCAGCGCAAGCTCGTGACCACCGCTGCCGCCGGCTACTCCAGCTACGGCAACCAGATCGGCCTTGCCACCGGTCAGGTTAATGAACTCTATCACCCCGGTTACGTGGCCAAGCGCATGGAAGTTGGCGCCGTCGTGGGCGCCACCCCGGCAAACCACGTTCGTCGCGAGTGCCCCGCCCCCACCGACAAGATCATCCTGCTGGGTGGTCGCACCGGCCGTGACGGCATCGGTGGCGCCACCGGCTCCTCAAAGACCCAGAACACCGAGTCCATCGAGACCTCGGGTGCCGAGGTCCAGAAGGGCAACGCCCCGGTCGAGCGCAAGCTGCAGCGTCTGTTCCGCCGCGGCGACGCCTGCCGTCTGATCAAGCGCTGCAACGACTTTGGCGCCGGCGGCGTCTCGGTCGCCGTGGGTGAGCTTGCCGACGGCCTGTATGTCGACCTTGGCACCGTGACCAAGAAGTACGACGGCCTGGATGGCACCGAGCTCGCCATTTCCGAGTCCCAGGAGCGCATGGCCTGCGCCGTCGCCGACGGTGACGTCGAGGAGTTCATGGGCTACGCCGCCGAGGAGAACCTGGAGGCAACCGTCATCGCCGAGGTTACCGCCGAGCCGCGCATGCGCATGGCCTGGAACGGCGTTGCCATCGTCGATCTGTCCCGCGAGTTCCTCAACTCCAACGGTGCGCCCAAACACCAGGTCGCCCACGTCTGCGCCCGCAGCGTGTGGCAGCCCAGCTGGGCCGGTACCACGCTTGCCGAGCGCATGACCTCGCTCGTCACCGATCTTAACGTCGCCTCCAACAAGGGCCTTTCCGAGCGCTTCGACTCCACCATCGGCGCCGCGACCGTGCTCATGCCCTTTGGCGGCAAGACGCAACTCACCCCCAGCTCTGCCATGGTCGCCAAGTTCCCCGTGGACGGCGAGACCACCACGGCAAGCGCCATGCATGGGGCTTCAACCCCTACCTGATGGAAGCCGACCAGTTTGCGGGCGCCTACCTGTCCGTGGTCGAGTCCATCGCCAAGCTCGTTGCCGCCGGCTTTGAGCACAAGCGCGCCTACCTCTCCTTCCAGGAATACTTGAGCGTCTGCGCACCGAGGCAGAGCGCTGGGGAAAGCCCATGGCTGCCGTCCTGGGCGCCTTATGGCCCAGGTCGACCTGGGTGCCGGCGCCATCGGCGGTAAGGACTCCATGAGCGGCTCGTTTGAGGACGAGGCCGGCGAGCTCAACGTTCCGCCGACCCTGATCAGCTTCGCCGTTGCCGTGGGCAAGGCGCCCGCGCCGTCTCGCCCGAGTTCAAGGGCCTCACGCACCGCGTCGTCCGCATCGCCCCGCCACCTATGGCGAGGACTACCGCCCCGATGCTCAGCAGCTGCTCGCCGCGTTTGACGCCGTCGAGGCGCTCACTGCTACCGGCAACGCCCTGGCCATCTCCACGCCCGGCTACGGCTGCGGCGCCGAGAGCCTCTTTAAGATGTGCGTCGGTAACCAGATCGGTATCGAGCTTGCCGAGGATGTAGACGTGGAGAGTCTCTTCACCCCGCTCTACGGCAGCTTTATCGTCGAGCTCGCCGAGGATGCCGAGCTGCCCGAGGTCGCCGACGGCGTTGTCGTCGAGCCCCTGGGCACCACCGTCGAGGGCTATGTCATCGACACCGGCTCCGAGGTCATCGAGCTCGCCGAGCTCCAGGAGGCCTGGGAGAGCGGCATCGAGGCGTCTTCGCCTACCGCAGCGCCGGCGAGACCCCCGAGTCGAGGCCATCGACTTCCGCGCCAAGGACATCCACGTGTACGGCGGCGCCAAGATCGCCCGTCCGCGCGTGATTATCCCCGTGTTCCCCGGCAACAACTGCGAGTACGATAGTGCCCGCGCTTTCCGCGCCGCCGGTGCCGAGGCCGATACCTTCGTGATCAACAACCTCACGCCCGAGGCCGTCGCCGAGAGCACCCACGAGCTTGCCCGCCGCATCCGTGCAAGCCAGATCGTCATGATCCCCGGCGGCTTCTCGGGCGGTGACGAGCCCGACGGCTCCGCCAAGTTCATCACGGCGTTCTTCCGCGCTCCCGAGGTCACCGAGGCAGTCCGCGACCTGCTCAAGGCCCGCGATGGCCTGATGCTGGGCATCTGCAACGGCTTCCAGGCCCTGGTCAAGCTCGGCCTGGTGCCTATGGCGACATCGTCGACGCCACGCCGGATGCACCCACGCTGACCTTTAACACCATCGGTCGCCATCAGAGCCGTCTGGTGCGCACCCGTATCTCGTCCAACCTGTCCCCGTGGCTGTCGCAGTGTAGCCTCGACGACCCCTACACCGTCGCCATCAGCCACGGCGAGGGCCGCTTTGTCGCCAACGAGAGGTGCTCGCCCAGCTCATCGCCAACGGCCAGGTCGCCACGCAGTACGTGGGCGAGGACGGCAAGCCCAGCATGGATCTTTCCGTCAACCCCAACGGCTCCGCACTCGCCATCGAGGGCATCACGAGCCCCGACGGCCGCGTCCTGGGCAAGATGGGCCATGCCGAGCGTCGCGGCGACAACCTGTACCGCAACGTGCCCGAACATGTCCCCGGCGATAAGTTCATGCCGATCTTTGAGAGCGGCGTAGCTACTTCGCTTAAAGCTTCCCCATCGTACAATCCCCTCGGGTAACAACACCCGCCACCGGCACGCCCGGTGGCGGGTTCTTTTTGCTTTGCGCGTATAGGAGAAGGACATAATGGAAAGCCGCAAGCCGTATCTCGCCACCCTGCCCGGACTCATCCTGGGCTGCCTCGTCTGCTGTGCGCTCTGGGGATCGGCTTTCCCCTGCATCAAGATCGGTTACGGGCTCTTTGGCATCCCCGCGCACGATAGCGCCTCACAGCTGCTCTTTGCAGGTTTGCGCTTTACGCTTGCCGGTGCCTGGTTATCGTTGGGATGAGCGCGGCTCAGCGCCATCCCTCATTCCGCAGGCTCGCGACATCAAGCCCATCTTTATCTTGTCGCTCTTCCAGACTATCGGGCAGTACTTCTTTTTCTACCTTGGACTCTCGCGCGCCAGCGCAATGTCGAGTTCCATCATCGAGGCCAGCGCCAACTTTCTCGCAATCCTCTTTGCCGCCCTGGCATTTCACACCGAGAGGCTCAATACGCCCAAGGTGCTTGGCTGTGTGCTGGGCTTTGCCGGCGTCGCGCTCGTCAACCTTTCGGGCGCGGATGGCACCTTTGGCTTTACGCTCGACGGTGAGGGATTTATCTTGGCTTCCACTGTTGCGGGCGCCCTGTCGACCTGCCTCATTGGCATCTTCTCGCGCGAGCATGACGGCGTCTTGCTCGCCGGCTGGCAGTTTTTAGTCGGTGGCGTGGTCCTTACCGCAATCGGGTTTTTGATGGGCGGCACGTTTTCCCCCACCGAAATCGCCCCCGCCATCGCGCTCATCATTTATATGGCGCTCATTTCCGCCGTCGCGTACTCGCTGTGGTCCCGCCTGCTCGCCGTCAACCCCGTCAGCCGCGTTTCGGTCTTTGGCTTTATGAACCCGGTCTTTGGCGTGCTGTTGAGCGCACTGCTGCTCGGCGAGGGCGCTGGCACGAGCCCCGTTACCGTACTTGTTGCCCTGCTGTTGGTCTGCGGCGGCATCATCATCGTCAACAAACCCAAAAAAGCCTAGCGAACCGCCCTTATTTAGTAGAGGAGATTCACATGCTTTAGCTTAATGGAGTACATCGGTGAGCTGAGGGCCGCAACGCACGCCAGCGTTCGCCCTTTTTTTCTAGCGTATCTGGACGCCGGCTTTCTTCTTCTCGCGCTTTACGCGGTAAAGCTCCGCGTCGGCAGCGCGAAGCAAGTCTTGCCAGGTATCGACGCCATCACCAACCGTGCGTAGCCGATGGACATCCGCAACAGATACGGGACCTCGGCGCGCGCGAGCTCGTCGCTGATTGCCGCGCACAGACACATGATGTCCTGCTCCGCCGTCGCCTTTTGAAGCACCACAAACTCATCGCCGCCATAACGTGCGATAAAGCCACCAGACGCCGAGCAGACCTCTTTGAGCGTAGCAGATATGACCTGGAGGCATGATCGCCCTCAACATGTCCATACCGGTCGTTAATCTGCTTAAAGCCGTCAGCGTCCATCATAAGCAGATATACATCTTCGGCCTGATCCACATTTGAAAAGAGCGACAGCATATAGGTCTCAAAACGGTTGCGATTGTTGAGGCCAGTCAACGGGTCGGTCGAGATCAGCTGCTCCTGGTAGATGATGTAGAGCAGCAGGATGCTCAGCGTTATACCGACACAAAGGCCCGGTACCGAAAACAAAACCTGGAAGGTACCGCCCACCAGAGCGGGAACCGCAAAAAAGGCGAGGGTGCGATAAATGGCCTTCTTTTGCAGACTTTCGACTTTTCGAGTCTGAATAAAGGCATGCAAAGACGTATATATGATGTAGCAGTAGCTAACGATAGGCTGAATCATATAAAGCGCTCCGCGACGATATACGCCCTGTGCATCGATATAGAACATAGTGTGCGTCCAGTAGCTGGTAAATGCCAGCACGACCACCAATACGGTTGGCAACGTCACGAGCGCCACCCTATAGCGCGCGGTCAAAAGGCGTGAGCCTGCACTGTCTCGGAATAGAAAAACCAAATGAGGCACGCGATGGCGAACAGCGAAAACGAGACCGCGTTGGAAATCCAGTTGGCCGTGATGCCTACAGGAGTGCTCACGCCGTCCGAGAGCGTCCAGATCATATCGAAGAAAATGTAGGCTGCAGACGTGTAGCCCAGCATGCTAAACAGAAGCTGCTGGGTGCTCGAGAACAAGGAGCGGCGGCTTCGTGCGGCAAGCCCGATAAGAACAATCATGCATAGCAGGAATATCTCAATTTTGAGTGCCTTAACCACTAGACGCCATCCATTCAATATTCAAGTGGTCAGAATCGCCCGATTCTGGTCTGGGCAACAAACACCCCCTACCCGCAGGGTAAGGGGAATCATAGCAGAGCGCCCGAACGTCACTGCAAAACAGTCATCGTTCGGGCGCTCAAACGGCGCGAATTGCACTCCGGCATCATTGATGGGTAGCGATTGCTATTCGCCATCGATGTCGGTCGCGACGGCCTCCTCGATGGCCTCGACACCGGCAGGCGACAGATCCTCCTTGCCCTGGCAAAACTTCTTGTCGACCCAGCCGGTCAGAATCGGGGCCATGATTGCCGTGATGATGACGGCGGTGGCGATCTGCGCATACGCGGTGGGCGCAAGCTCGGCGTAGCGCGGAGCGACCTCGGCGAGGGCGACCGGCGTGGTCATAGCCGTGCCGGCGATAGTGGAGCAGGCAACGGCCGCCTTGCCGTTACCACCGCACAGGCGCTCGAAGGCAAAGGTAATGGGACCGACGATAAAGAGCGTGATGAGGCCCAGCAGGATGTCCGAAATGCCGCCGGTGATAAAGCTCGAAAGACTCATGGACGCACCGAGCTGAAAACCGATAACGGCAATCGCAGGATTGGCGCCGGGAACCAGCAGGTTCTTGATGAACGGGAAGAGGTTGCCCAGAACCATGCCGATAACGAGCGGCAAAATGGAGCCGATGATGGTACCGACAGGAATGTTGGCGAGACCCGAGACACCCAGGATGATCATGGTGACGGCGGGGCCGGCCGTAAAGAACAGGATACCCACGGCGCCCTGCTCGGACTCATCGCCGAACTCGCCATGATGCCCGTATAGAGCGCCATGTTGCAAAACGTAATGCCGCCGATGATGGAAACCGAGCTCAGGCCCAAAAGGTTGTCGTTAAAGAAATACGCAACGCCCAGACCCAGCGCGGCTGCCACCACAAGCTTAGGAATCAGCACGACGATGCCGGTCTTGATGGCACCCGGTGTGGACTTAAAGCTGATGCCGGCGCCCACAAACAGCAAGATCGCGGCAACGATGGTGTTGGAGCCGCCGCGGCAGGCAGCCGTAAAGAAGCCGCCGATCTCAAAGACCTGTGGGCAGAAGGTATTGAGCAAAAGGCCGACGATCATCGGGTAGATCATGATGTCACCCGGGATGCGCGGTACTTTGAATTTCTTTTGCTCGTTGGCGGTCGCTCCCTGTGCCATGAAACCCCCTTTTCCGCTGACACAGAACAAAAGCCCACGTCACGCTTTGCTACAGTAAAGTTTGACCATGGTACCAGAAGAAGCAGACCGCTCGGTGAGAAATTGGATTCGTTGGCCGGAATGAAAACGCGTCCTGCTCTTATACGAGGCTCAAAACGATATAGAGCACGATGCCCGAAACACAGCACCATAGCATCGACTTTGTCTTGATTGCCACCGCCACGACGCCGGCAGCCGCAATCCAGGGAATCAAGCCCTGCCACAAGCCGGCGTCAAAAGCGCCAGGGCTTATCAAATCGTTAGCAACCAGTGCCGCGAAGGCGGCGGGCGGGATATAACCCAAGGCCTCGGTAACGCGGGGCGACAGCGTTCTCCCGCGCAAAGCAAACGCCGGGGCAATGCGGAAAAATGCGATAGCCGCCCATGACGACAGCCACAGGACCAAAAACTCATTAACGGGCATCGCAAGCGCCCCTTCCTTCGGCGAGAGCATCGCACGCAAGCGCCGCGACAACGCCGACGAGCACGCTTGCCGGCACGGCGATATTCGTCCACCCCAAGAACTTGCATATGGCGACGGACACCGCAGCCAAACTGGCAGCTACGACATTGCCGCTCGACAGTCGCTGCGAAAAGAGCAGGCAGATAAAGAGCGATGTGCAGACAAAACCCGCAATAGCGGTGGGAACATCGACAGCGGCGCCGACGATGGCGCCCGTCGTACACGAAACGCCCCATGTCGCGATGAGGATCACGTTGAGCACAAAAGACTCGAGCGGACCCCAATCCTCCCCTTCAACTAACTTGGCAAGCGAGATGCCGTATGCCTCCTCGGTAAGTGTCGCGGCAACAGCCAGCGTCTGACGCTTCGAGGCACCCCTCAGATGCGGTGCGATCGATGCCGAATATAGCGCAAACCGCGAGGAGATTGCGGCGACGCTCGCGACGATCGATGCCGCAGGCACACCTGCCAGCCATAGATTGCAGACCATAAACTGCCCGCTGCCCGTCACGAACGTGCTGCTCAGAGCAAAAACCATCCAGGGTTCCATTCCCTCTGCGCCATAATCATTCCGCACGCGCGCCAATAGCAACATAGGTAAGCATCACCGGCCAGACGGTTTTAACGATCTTGAGCACCATAGCGTTCCTCGTCCCGACAAGCTTTCCGAGTCGCATTCAACGACATGGCAGAATCATCGCCCTGCAGCAACCGAGTTCACCTACAATTGCCACCGGATCGAAAGACACAGAAAGACATAACTTTTTAGGAAGTCATTATGACAGCTATCGATCGAACGCGGGCTGCCGCGGCCTTCAAGACCTACACCGATGCCTACGATGCCGCCAATCCACGTATCGCGCTCAAAATCGAGCATACGCACCATGTTGCCGAGGCATGCGATGCCGTGCGCGCGAGCAGGCTGGTCACCGCAGGACATTGACCTGGCGTGGCTTTGCGGCCTGCTACACGATATGGGCCGCTTTGAGCAGCTGCGACGCTGGGATACGTTTAAGGATGCCGAAAGCATGAGCCATGCGGCGTTGGGCGTCGAGGTCCTCTTTGGCAAAACACCTGCAGATGCGCCCGCGACAACAAGTATCCGCGACTTATCGACGATCCGGCAGAAGACGAGTTGATTCGCGCAAGCATTGCCTATCACAGCGATTTCCGTCTACCCGCGCAGCTCGACGAGCGAACGCGGCGCTTCTGCGATATCGTGCGCGATGGCGACAAGATCGACATCATGCGAACCATCGCCGACAGCACCGTCGATACCATCCTCAAGGTTGATGAGGACACATTTCTCGCCAGCCGGTTCTCGACACCGGCGCTTACCGCCTTTGACGAGCACCGCTGCGTCGCACGCGACGAACGCGATGAGCCGCCGACTACCTGGTGGGGCTTATCTGCTTTATGTTTGAGCTCGTCTATCCGGCAAGCCGCGCGCTGGCGCGCGAGCAGGGAGATATCTACCGCCTGCTCGACGCACCCTTTGGCATTGTGCGCCCCTTTACCGACCCCGCCACGCAAGCAACCTGGGAACGCCTAAAGAAAGAGATGCGAGCCTGGCTGGCCGGCGCCTAGCGCTCGAGCTGGGCCAGGAGCTCCTCGACGACTTCGACGGCATCGCCGACAACTTGTACTGCGCAGCGCCAAAGATGGGAGCATCCGGGTCCTCGTTGACGGCGATGATGCACTCCGCACCGCCGATGCCGCTAGGTGCTGGATAGCACCCGAAACGCCGATACTCACAAGGAGCTTGGGCGAAACCGACACGCCGGTCTGGCCGATCTGGTGGCGGTACTCCAGCCAACCCGCCTCCACGACGGGACGCGTGCAACCAAGCTCGGCACCCAAGCATCGGCGAGTTTTCGCATCAGGGCAGATTCTTCTTGGAGCCAATGCCGCGACCCACCACGACCAGGCGCTCGGCATCGGCAATTGATGCCTGCTGTCCCCACTCCTCGGCGGGAATCGAGATCTCGACGCGGGCCTTAACATCATCCGCAAGCGATACCTGGGTAATCGTGCCAGAGCGGCTGTAATCAAACTCGGGCGCCCCAAAGATGCCGGGACGCACCGTTGCCATCTGGGAACGATGATTGGGCAGATAATGGTGGCCATCAAGTTGCCGCCAAACGCCGGGCGGGTCTGCTGCAGCAGACCCGTCTCCGTATCCATCGAAAGCACCGTGCAGTCGGCCGTAAGGCCCGTTTGCAAGCGTACGGCCACACCGGGCGCCAGCTCACGGCCAAAGGCGGTCGCGCCGTACAGAATGGCCTCGGGCCTGCGCTCGGCTACCAAATCGCAGATGAGGCGAGCATAGACCTCCGCATCGTTTTGGCGCAGTCGCTCGTCGCGGCAGACCACGACCTCGTCGGCGCCGGCGCAGACAGATGCTCCAGGTCCTCAAGCGAGCCTCGGGGCTCATACCGACCAATGCCACCAGACGGCAACCGCGGGCATCGGCAAGCTCGCGCCCCTTACCCATGAGCTCATAGGCCACCGGGGCCACGGCATCGCGCTCGTCGGTCTGCACGAATACCCAAATGTCTCGATACGCATCGAGGTCAACCACGCCGGCGGCCTCATCGCGCTCGATCGAAATGGCATTGACGGGGCAAGCGTCGACGCACCCGCCGCACAAGATACAGCCGTCGGTCACATGGGCGCAGCGGTTGGGTCGCTCGCCCTCCACCACAATGCCACCCGAGGCACAGGAGCGAACGCAGCGGCCACAGCCAACGCATGTCTCGTTATCGATTATCAGTCCGCTCATCTATGCCATCCCCTCGATAATCCTGCAAGCTTTGCCGCCTGTTCGACCGGCGTGCCCTCGATGGCCTCGCACGTTTGGTCACGGTCGGGCACAAACGAGCGCACGACCTGCGTCGCGATCCGGTAAGGCCGCAACGCGAGGGGTCGGCATGCACATCGGCAGCACAGACCACCCGCACATCCGCATTTTCGGCCGCGCGCATGCCGGCGATGCTCGGCATGCGCAGCTGGCCGATCTCCTTGGCGGTCGTCATCGCGCACGGCATCTCCAGATAGACCGTCTCCTCGCCGGCGTCGCAACCGTGAACGAGCGAAAGCGCGCCGCACGTCGTAAAGCCTGCGCTCTGCACGCAGCTCACATCGGTCACGCAGGGAATCTCGAAGGCGCCGGCCAGCTCGGGGCCAATCTGGGCAGTATCGCCATCCACCGCCATCTTGCCGCAGATGAGCAGGTCGAAGTCCTCGTCGAGCGCCTCGATGCCGCATTTGAGAGCATAGGTGGTCGCCAACGTGTCCGCGCCCGCAAAAGCACGGTCGGTGAGCAGCAATGCATCGTCGGCGCCGCGGGCAATGCAGTCGCGCAGCAGCGATTCGGTTGCAGGGATACCCATCGACACCACCGTCACGTGCACATCCATGCCAAAGCCGATAAAGTCGTCCTTGAGCGCCAGAGCGCATTCGAGGGCACTTGCATCGAAGGGATTAATGACCGCCTGCTTGCCATCACGCACGATGGTATTGGTTTTGGGGTCCATCTTGACCTCGGTGCTTCCCGGCACCGCCTTGACGCACACCACCATATGGAAATCGCTCATCTTCACGCACCCCCTTTCTGGACGAGTTCATCCAAGAGCTTCTCCGAAAACAGGTTGCCACGGCCCAGCTGCCCGGCAGGATCGAGCTGCAGCTTGAGCCGAGCCGATTCGACCATGGCCTCGTGGCCGTACATCGTCTCCAAAAAGCCTGCTTTGATCTTGCCGACGCCGTGCTCGGCAGAGACGGCGCCGCCCATAGCCGTTACCTCCGCAGCCCACTGGGCAAACAGCTCGCCACCGCGACGGTAGTCTTGCGCATCGCGCGGCAGGATATTCACATGCAGATGGTTGTTGCCGATATGTCCCCAGGCGGCAGACTCAAGCCCGCTTTCGGCCAACGTGCGGCGATAGAGGGCAACGACATCGGCCAGGCGCGTGTTGGGCACCGACATATCCGACCCCAGCTTGGTAATGGTGGGGTCGGTGCGGCGACGCTCGTCGATGAGCATGTTGACACTCTCGGGGACGGCGTGGCGGAAGAACCGCTGGCATTCGCGATCGACCTCGGTGCGCGCAACCCAGGTCGCGTCGTCGCGGCCGCCCGCAAGCTCCAAAACCCATCCCAAGTGGTACAGCTCCTCGGTCGCCTGCGCCTCGTCGTCGCAGTCGAGCTCCACATAGACACAGACCTTTGCCTCATCGTCGAGTGCCGGCAGCGAGGCAAACGCGGTCGACTGCTCGCGCTGGCGGCGAAGAATATCCAAGGCGCCGGCATCGAAATACTCGATAGCGGCGGCATGGGACAGCACGGGGCGCACGGAATCGGTAAAAGACACCGCCTTGTCCTCGCTGTCGAAGAAGCAGCTCACGCCCCATACGACCGAAGGTGCCGCCTGCAGGGCGATCTCGAGCTCGGTAATGACGCCGAGTGTGCCGCACGCACCGATAAAAAGATCGATGGCGTCCATGTCGTCCGAAACGAAATAACCCGACGCGTTTTTGGTCTTGGGCATGGTATAGCCGGGAAGATCCAGCTCGAGCGCGCGACCCCCTGCCGTCACGAGCGACAAGTGGCGTGCGTCAGCGTGTGCCCGACCTCGATGAAGCTCAAGCAGGTCACCGTCAGTCAGTGCCACGTGAAGCCCCGTAACGTGCGGGCGCATGGGGCCATAGGCATAGCTGCGGGCACCGGAGGCATTGCACGCCGCCATGCCACCCAGGCAGGCAGATGCTCGGTGGGATCGGTGGGAAAGAACTGCTCAGGAGCTGCCTGGAACTCCTCATAGGCCTCAAGCGATGCCTGATCCCAGTCAGCGGTCGGCAATGCCTTCTTGCCCAGCTGCTTGCGTAACTCCGAAAGCACGACGCCCGGCTCCACGCGCAGCAGAAAACGGCCTTGCTCGTCGCGGCGAAGACCCAGGTAGCGATTCATACGAGAAGTGTTGAGGATATGTCCGCCGTGGGGCACGGCACCGGCAGCCAGACCGGTCCGAGCACCCTGGACCGTTATCGGAACATGCTCGACATGGAGCTTTCGCAGAATGGCGCGGACTTCGTCCTCCGTTGTCGGAAACGAGATACTCGACGCCTCGCCCGATGTGCGAGATTCATCGCGACCATATTCTTCGAACTCGTCGCTGAAGGGTTTGATGGCTGCAGACACGCGAACTCCCCCTTTAGTTAACTACAGTATTTGCAGGGAGATGTTACCGCATCGTTTCGTCGACGTAACCGAGACCGTCTCCATAATTGGCGAATTTTACGTTTGTGCAATTCGGCGAACGGCGACGTTTTCTCGGCAGACGCTCTATTTAACGCGCCCCTCCCATCGCAGCCACGCGCACAATTGGCGCTCGAAAAAACTTGAGATATTTTTTAGCGTCTCTCACCTGCGGCGATGTAAACCCGTCAAGCATTTGGTCAGAAATTGGTCAAGCTGTGGCTGATACGGTCGGCATCGACAGCCAAAACCAATAGAAGGTTTGGCCCAAAAGCAGGGAGGTTCCCATGGCATATTACTGGCCCCAGTACGGCATCGCATCGAAGTTGACGATGACCCATATCTTCTGCCCTTCGACGAGGAGGCGTTTCCCGATGCGGCCGTCTATCACGTCACCACCGACGTGATCTGCGATCCCGAATCGTTTTCGGCACTCGCCCACCATATCGCCCACATCCACGACATCAAACTCGACCCAAACTTCGACGAGCTCATCTACTCGCGACGCCTCATGCTCCACATGCTCTTTGGCGCCGATCCGTCCACGTTCGCGCGCGTCTATACCACTAAGGATGCCGCATGAACGCACGGAAGCGGTCAAGCCCCCTGGGGTCAAAACATCGAAAAAGCTCGGCGCCGTCTGTTTGGCCATCGCCTGCGCCCTTATCGCCGTCGGCCTTTACGCCTGGCAGTCAAAGCCTATCGCCGAGACGGGTGCCTCGGTCACAGCGGCGGAGGGTAAGTCGCGCCAGGAAATCCAGGACGAGCTCGATGCCATCGTCCGCGACAACATGATGACGATCTCGGTCGCACCGGTCGCCCAGCTACAAAAAGGCGGCAAGCTGCGCGTCAACGTGCAAAACGTCCGGGATAACAAGTTTCCCCAGCGTTTCCGCGTGATCCAAAACGACGAGACCATCTATGAATCAGGCGTGGTCGAGACCGGCAAGACCGTTGAGACCTGCCCCGCAGGCGACATCAAAGAAGGTGAGGCGTATATCGAGATTCAAGCGCTCGACGCCAAGACCTACGACGCCCATGGCAATCCCACGCGCATCAAAGTGCGGGTTGCGCAGCCCGAAGACTAGATCTGCCACCTGTTGCGAAAACGCGCACCCACGCCGCTTTCGTCTGACCATCACGGAAACGGTCCGTGACGAATAGAAAGGAACGATTATGGACATCACCAGGAACTTGAGCGGGACCAGGGCGCTCGTCGTGGGCGCAGGGCTGGCGCTCGCACTCGCAATGGGCGCCGCGCCGACCACCGCTCTGGCGGAGGGACGTGTTGGAACCACCGACGTGACCATCAGAACCGAAATCGACAACATCGCGTTTAAGACTCCGACCGTCATCCCATTTGTCGCCGAGGCCGATGGCACGCTTCAGGGCCTTCCGAGAATACAACCACCATCGACAATCTTTCGGCCTATGGCATCCACGTTACCAACATGAAAATCGGCGCCAAGAACTCCTGGAGCATCGTCGCCGACGCCAAGACGGGAACCGCCCAGAACTCCATCGATTTTAAGGTCGGCCCCGACAAGGCACTCCAAGACGCTCATGCCGCGACGCAGGAAGCGGGCCTCGACCTTTCCAAAAATGCATCCTTCGACATGGGCTACCAGGGTATCGCCGATGGTACGGACAAGATTAAACTTAAGACGAGCGGCACTGTCGCCCGCGTCACGCGAGACATCTTCCATGTGACCGGCACGGGCGACCAGGTCGCAACCATTACGTGGACGGTCGAGCCCGGTGCGCACACGGCCTAAGGCGACGGTCCTTGCCGTCATCATCGGCGTTGTAACGTTTGCCCCGATCGCCGCCTTTGCCCAACAAGAGCAGGCGCAAGCTGCCACACAGGTGACTGTCGATCTATCGGAGCTCGAACGCAGCGGCCAACATGAGCCCTCGCGCAAACGGGCGACACGCGACAGCTCCTGCAGCAGGAATCGCCGCGGCAGCGCAAGCGCATCGGCTTGGCCTGCGCATCAAACGCAGCCAGTAGCCCGCG
>ENA-OQEN01000222-OQEN01000222.1-human-gut-metagenome-genome-assembly--contig:-NODE-222-length-24939-cov-5.937611_pt1 | contig 24939 bp, 26 predicted proteins | sample MGYA00242791_ERZ504627 | MGnify/ENA primary metagenome ERZ504627 (study PRJEB26092, sample SAMD00036316) | human gut metagenome | host: Homo sapiens | study: EMG produced TPA metagenomics assembly of... | reverse complement strand
CGCGAGGACGTTGTTCGAAGCACCAGTCAGGAAAATGCAGGCCGAAGTAATGACGGCTGCATAGGCACTGTACATCAGGAATGCGCCCGTGCGCTTGTTCTTGCCCGTCTTGGAATCACAGCCGAGGACCGTCGTGACACTGTTGACGATCGGGTAGATGATGCCGCCGCCACGAGCCGTGTTCGACGGCGTGAACGGAGCGATGATGAAATCTGCTGCGCTCATGACATAAGCGACGCTCAGCGTGTTCTTGCCGAAGCGCGAGAGCAGCAGGTAAGCGATGCGCTTGCCGAGGCCCGTCTTGATGAAGCCCGTAGCAAACATGAAGGCGGATACGATCAGCCAGATCGTGCCGTTCGAGAAACCTTCCAGCGCCTGGCCAGCTTTCATGATGCCGAGTACCGGCAACAGTGCGCAGGCGATGATGGCGATGGCACCGAGCGGCAGCGGCTGCAGGATGAAGCCGGCGATCGTCGCGACGAAGACGGCGAGCAGGCCCCAAGCCTGCGGGCCGACACCAGCAGGTGCCGGGATGCACCAGATGATTGCTCCGATGGCCACACAGATCAGGCCCCGCAGCAAGTTATTGCTGTTTTCTTTTGACATATGAGTCCCTCCCGTTGTCATTAATATGACTTATCTCTTTATTACTGTATTCAATATACCGTATCACCTAGAAAAAACGACAGAATCCTACAATATCGAGGGAATAGTTTTTTTTACTGACAACTTGTAACATCAGAGGTAAGTCTGTGATATAATATCATTGTTTTAGATGCATTCCATTTATCATTTCGATAAGCGCGCCCGTTGCCAGCAAAAACAGCGGTGTGATACACTATAGGACATATATGGCTGTTTGCATCTGCAATATGACCTGCATTGGCCCTATCACCTTGAAATGCACATCACTGGTATCAGAAGGAGCTGCTCATGATCAGTAAACATCGGGAACTCTTCATCTTCATATGCATGCTGCTCATCGTGCCGCTGGCCGCGAGCCGCGCATCCATCCGTTCGGCAACGAATTCAGCAGCTTCCGCGTGAGCTTCGGCTCGCCGATGTTCCTGCTCTTCCTGCTCTGGCTCCGCAATGTGCCGATGGCCATCTCGGGCCTTGCCGTCGGCATCGCGGTCGTCTTATTCCGCGGAGCCCTCGACGCGGTCGGCGGCATGCCCTTTACTGCGGGCGTCTACCAGCACATCCCGACGTTTTTCTACTATTTTATCTATGCCATCTGCTTCTCCTGCGTGAAGCTCAACCGTGCGCCCATCACGACACAGGCCATGAAGATCGCCGTCTGGGCTATCATCGCGGAGGTGCTCGCGAGCATCGCTGAGCTCTACACGATGGACCTCTTCCTCGGCACGCAGGCGGCCATCATCACCGTCCCGGTGCTCACGCGCCTCACGGGCATCGCCTTTTTGCGCTGCTTCTTCATCCTGAGTTTCTTCTTCCTCTCACAGCTCTATCTGACGGAAATTCACCTCGCCCACGAGCTGCACGAGAAGAACCGCCTGACGATGATGGTCGCGAGCATCTACGAGGAAGTCTTTGAGCTCAAGCAAGCGCTGCACCGGGCGGAGACAGCTACGCACGACTGCTACGGCGTCTACGAGGAGCTGCGCAGCCTGCACGACACCGAAGATTTGCCGCGCATCACGCAGGAAGCGCTGCGCGTAGCAGGAGAAGTCCACGACATCAAGAAGGACAGTCAGCGCATCTACGCTGCGCTGAGCGAGCTGACAAATCAGAACAATTCGCACAAGCTCAACGACTACATGACGCCGCTCGAGCTCTGCCATCTGATTATCCACACGCAGAAGAAGTACGCGCGCCAGCTCGAGAAGCACATCACCTTCTCGACGGATATCTCCGCCCGCCTGCCGGAACTCCACGCCTACACGATCCTGTCCATCCTCAACAACCTCACAGCGAACGCCATCGAGGCCATTCGAGACAGGGGGACGATTGCCATCTCCATGAAGCGCCTGAGCACGGACCTTCATCTAGAAGTCACGAATACGGGCAGCTCGATACCGCTGCGCCGCCTGAAGCAGATTTTCCGCCCCGGCTACACGACGAAATACGACAGCGATGGGCGCGCCTCAAGCGGTGTGGGACTGACGTACATCAAGGCGCTCGCCGAACACCTCGGCGGGAGCATCACGGCAGCTTCTGACGGGAAGGACAGCGTCACCTTCCATGTTACGCTGCCTCTCAATGGCCTGACCACGCATCCCGTGACTAAGATTCCTGCCATCCGGCAGCTGATGACGCACCACCTCAACAGAAAGGAACGATATCATGAACATCATGCTCATCGATGATGATGAAGCCATCCGCGACATGCTGCAGGATATCATCGAAGACTACGAGCTCGGCACGGTCGTCGCCTCGCTGCCGAGCGCAGCAACTCTCACGACGACGGAGCTCGTCGCACGCCACATCGATCTCCTGATCATCGATATGCTCATGCCCGACTGCGACGGCATCGACTCCGTGCGCCGCTTCCATGATTTCCCCGGCAAGATCATCATGATCTCGCAGGTGGACAGCAAGGACCTCATCGGCAAGGCCTATGAGAGCGGCGTCTACTCCTACATCACGAAACCGCTGAACCGCAATGAGATTGTCAGCGTGCTGCGGTCGGTTGAAGAATACATCCGCCTCGAGCGCTTCGCACACACCCTGCAGAACACTCTGCAGACCACCTTGAACCCGGCCGTCGCTGTGGCACCAGCAAAAGAGGTCACGCCACAGCAGAAGCCGCCTCGCTGCTCAAGGAGCTCGGTGTCGCCGGAACAGCGGGCTACGACGACCTGCTCGAGATCATCGCCTACCTGCAGGCGCATCACAAGAGCTCCACCTTCCCCTCGCTCAAGAAGATCTTCACCGCAATTGCGGAGGAACACGCCGCCGAGAACATCCAGAAGGAGGCCAAGACCATCGAGCAGCGCCTGCGCCGCGCGGTGTTCCAGGCCATGGTCAGCACGGCCTCGATGGGCGTCGTCGACTACACGAACCCCAAGTTCGAGGAGTACGCGCCTTCTACTTCGACTATGCCGAGGTCTGCAGCATCATGCGCACGATCCAGCAGAACGAGAAGCCGCAGATCTCCAAGGTCCACATCAACACCAAGAAATTCATCCAGGCGCTCTACGCCGCCTCGCTTGAGCCCTGATGAATATCCTCAAAGACAAAACGAGCTGTGCACCGCACTTCGCTGCTTGCGAAATGTGATGCACAGCTCGTTTCCTTATATGGGGTCTTATCCCTTGGACGAGACCCCATTGTAGACATCTTTGAGAAGGGTCTCCTTGCGCAGGGAGAGGCACTCGCAGTGACGGTCGTCGGCCGCGACCGTGCGGATGGTCTCGAGGATGATCTCACCGATCATCGGCGCGTCGTCGTAAAAGATGTCGGCCATGTCCTGATGCGACCAGGCCTTGCGGATGCCTTCGCCGTAGTTGACGGTGAAGTAGAGGCCGGCATAGCAGGCGCCGATCTCGCGCGCGAGGTAGACCTCCGGCGCGATGCTCTGTCCGACGATGTCGGCATGGCCGCTCATCATCGCGACTTCCGCGGGGCTCTCGAAATGGCGGCCGTCCGTCACGGCGTAAGTGCCGCGCGTGAAGACGCGGCCCGTGAAGCGCTTCTTCGTCGCCTTGATCAGCGCCTCGCGCATCTCGGGGCAAAGCGCGTCGCGCATGACGAGCAGGTAGCGCCCGTCGAGCATGACGTCCTTGCGCACTGAGAGGTCGAGGTAATCGTCGGGGATGATGAAGTCGCGCAGGTCGAGGAGTTTGTTGACCGTGCCGACGCCGCCCTCCGAGATGATGCGCTTGACGCCCGCTTCGCGGAAGACCCAGAAGACCTGGCGCGAAGCATCCGCGCGCGTCACGCCCGAGCGCCAGCCGTGCATGCGCACCGTCAGCACATGCTTCTCACCGACGCAGAAGAGCCGCATCGAGGGACTCTTGCCGTACGGCGTCTCGAAATACAGATTGTCCTCGAGGATCTTCACGTCTTCATCCGGCAGATTGCGCGGGAAATCGCTCGAGAGCGTACCCGAGCCGCCCACGACGGCATAATCCGCACGTGGGATCTCTATTTTCACTGCCTGCTGTTCATTTGCCATGATTACTGCCTCTCTTTCTTTTTAGTACGCCAGACCGATTCGTTGAACGGAGTAATGTTTGCAAAGGGCCGGGGTGATATGTGCCGGCCTAAGTTCAGCCGTTCTCTAGGCGCGCTCGATTGCTGTCAGGCTCTAGGGGCGGGGCATGCATTCCGCCTGCAGGAGAAGAGCGACCGCCCGCAGGGCTGAGCCCTACTCCGCATCCACCTGGAAAGCCGATGTCAGAACGCCGCGGCAGGCGGCGAACTCGCCTCAATGGCCAGAGCCTCACCATAGGCTCATTCAGCGATGCGACGAAGCCGGAATGCATGCCCCGCCCCACGCCACGAATCAGAAGCGCCTGATGATATTGTACTCGGTATCGCGCTGCGCGGCCTCTCTGCCCGCCCCTTCGATGAGCCGTATCATCTTCTTGGTCGACATATCGTAGAGCGTGCCCGCCGCCCGCACGACGTTCTCCTCGAGCATGATGCTGCCGGCATCGTCGGCACCGAAGCCGAGCGTCAGCTGGCCGATGCGCTCCCCCTGCGTGACCCAGGATCCTGGATGTGCGCGATGTTGTCCATGTAGAGCCGCGAGAGCGCCAGCGTCCGCATGTAGTCCCAGCTCGACGTCTTCTCGCCGCCGAGCTCCGTGTGGCCCGGCTGGAACGTCCAGGTGATGAACGCGCGAAAGCCGCCCGTCTTGTCCTGCAGCGCCGCACCTTCTCCATGTGCTCGATGCGCTGCGCCATCGTCTCGCCGAAGCCGATGACCATCGTCGCCGTGCTCTCCATGCCGATGGAATGCGCGCATTCCATGACATGCAGCCAGTCATCCGTCATGATCTTCTTGGGGCTGACCTTGCGGCGCACCTCATCGACGAGGATTTCCGCGCCACCGCCCGGCAGGCTGTCGAGGCCGGCCGCCTGCAGCCGCTTGAGCGTCTCGAGGACAGACAGGCCTGCCTCGCGCGCGAAGTGCTGGATCTCCGTCGCCGTGAAGGAGTGGATCGTGATGGTCGGGAAGTGCTCCTTGATGAGGCGCAGCATCTTCTCGTAATACGCGAGGCCAAGCTCCGGATAGAGCCCGCCCTGTATCATGACCTGCGTGCCACCGGCCTCCACCGTCTCCCGCACTTTCTCGAGGATCTCCTCATGCGTGAGCAGGTAAGCGTCCTTGCTACCCTGCCGCCGGAAGAACGCACAGAAGCGGCACTCATTGACGCAGACATTCGTGTAGTTGATGTTGCGGTCGATGATGAACGTCGTCGTATTGCCGAAGCGCTGCTGGCGGATCTTGTCCGCCTCGCGCCCGAGTGCGATGAGGTCGCCCTCGCGCAGCAGCGCCTCGCCCTCTCGTTCTGTCAGTCTCATACGCCCTACTCCTCTCTGCCGCCGATTGGCCGATAGAACGTGTCGCGCTCGACGGCTCGTAGCCCGCCTCGCGGATGATCTTCTCGAGCTGCGTGCGCGTGATGCCCGTCTTCGTCCGCGCGCCCGCCGCATGGATGATCTTCTCCTCGCCGATCGTGCCGTCGAGGTCGTCGCGCCAAAGCCGAGTGCGAGCTGCGCGACGGGCATCGTCAGCATGATCCAGAATGCCTTGACATGGTCGATATTGTCGAGGATCAGGCGCGAGAGCGCCATCATCTTCATATCCTCCCAGGCACCCACGCGCTGCAGGTGGTACTCCTCACCGAGCTTCGTGTGTGCCGGATGGAACGGAAAGAGCATGAAGGCCTGGAAGCCGCCCGTCTCATCCTGGATCTCACGGATCGTGATGAGGTGCTGCAGCCGCTCCTCGATCGTCTCGACATGGCCGTACATGATGGAGGCATTCGTGCGGATGCCGAGGCTGTGCGCCGTCTTCATCGTCTCGATCCACTCCGCCGTCGTCGCCTTCTTCGGCAGATGATCTGGCGGACGCGGTCCGAGAGAATCTCCGCCCCACCGCCCGGCAGGCTGTCGAGGCCGTCTTCCTTGAGCAGCGTCAGGACCTCGCGGAGGCTCTTGCCCGTCATCTTGGCGAAGTTGACAATCTCGACCGGTGTGAACGCTTGACGTCTGCATCTGGCAGCGCCGCCTTGACCTGCCGCACGACGCGCGGTAATACGAGAACGGCTTGTCGGGATGCAGTGCCGAGACGATGTGGATTTCCGACAGGTTCGGCGTCTCTTTTGCCTTTGCGAGAACGCGCTCGATGTCATCGGGCTCCATCACGAAGCCGCGCGCATCACCCGCCTCCACTTGGAAGGCGCAGAGCGGGCAGTTCGAGCTGCAGATATTCGTCAGGTTGATGTGGCGGTTGACGGTGTAGTAGACGCAATGCCCACTCTTCCGCTCCTTCGCCTTGCGCGCGCAGTCCGCTAGGAACAGCAGGTCATTGTCCTCGTAGAGCGCCAGGGCATCTTCGAGGCTCAGCCGCTCCCCCGCCGCCGCTCTTGCGCGCGCCGCTTCGATTTGCTTCATATCTATCCCTCTCATTCAATGATGCGCAAGATGTTGAAATTGCAGTCACAGGCGGCCGGGATGCGGCCCGCCTCCTTGATGATGCGGATGATGTTGTCCTCGCTCAGGGCCCGCGGGCTCTTCGCGCCGGCATCGTGCAGGATGGTCTCCTTGTGGACCGTGCCGTCGATGTCATTGGCGCCGAAGCCGAGTGCGACCTGTGCGACCGGCACCGTCAGCATGACCCAGTACGCCTTGATGTTCTTGAAGTTGTCGAGCATCAGGCGTGAGATGGCCATCGTGCGCAGGTCATCCCACATGCTCGTCTGCTTGACGTGTTCGCCGAGCTCCGTGTGCTTCGGCAGGAACGGGAAGCAGATGAACGTCTGGAAGCCGCCCGTCTCATCCTGCAGCGCGCGCAGGCGCAGCAGATGGTCGACGCGCTCCTCCAACGTCTCGATGTGACCGTAGAGCATCGAAGCGTTCGACTTGATGCCGAGTTTGTGCGCCGTGCGCGCCACCTCGAGCCATTCATCCGCCGTCGCCTTGTTCGGGCAGAGCTCGCCACGCACGCGGTCCGACAGGATCTCCGCCCCGCCGCCGGCGATGGCCTGCAGGCCGCCGCGGTCGCGCAGCTGCCGAAGGACCTCCTCGATGGACAGGCCCGAGATCTCCGCGAAGTGCGTGATCTCCACGCCGGTGAAGCCCTTCATGTAAAGCTTCGGGAAGCGCTTGTGCAGCGCCTCCACGATGCCGAGGTAATCCTCGAACGACCAGGTCGGATGGAGCCCCGAAACGACGTGGAGCCCCGCAAGGTTCGGGTCGCGCATGGCGTCCTCGACGACCGCAATGGCCTGTGCTTCGTCATCGCATAGGCGCCCTTCTCATCCGCATCGCGGCCAAAGGCGCAGAACTTGCAGTGGGATGTGCAGATATTCGTCAGATTGACGTGGCAGTTGACATTGTAGTAGACGATGTCCCCGCACTTCTCGCGGCGCACATGGTCAGCCAGAGCGCCGAGCCAGGCGAGGTCATGGCAGTGGAAAAGCCGGATGCCATCCTCCCGCGTCAGGCGCTCCCCGCGCATCACCTTCTCTTCGATATCTTGATATTCGCGTGTAGCCAGCAAAACAAAAAACCTCCATATTCTGTGCCGCTCCCCGCAGCACGGATTGCTCGTATCGCGTGTAAACTTCCTCTATTATATCATCGAACATTTCAGATTCATAGGTCAAAAGTCATCCGCAGGGTACGACTCATAAATGCCATGAATATGTCCGTCTTACAGAAACAGTGATGGATTTTTCATCTGTAACATTGTATAATATAAGAGTCTATTCATCGTGCACGCGAGTGTACAGATTCAAAGAGAAAAGGTGGGATTCCTCATGAGACTATCCAATGTATCCAAGCGCTGCAAACTCCTGGCCCTCGGTGCCGCCGCCGTGCTGAGCCTCGGGCTCATGGCCGGCTGCGGCTCGAGCGATCAGTCGGCTTCGTCGGGCAGCGGCAAGAACTACAAGATCGGCATCGTCCAGCTCGTCGAGCACAATGCGCTCGACGCCGCCAACAAGGGCTTTGTCGATGGACTCAAGGAACGCGGCTTCGAAGAGGGCAAGAACATCACGATTGACCGCCAGAATGCGCAGGCCGACCAATCGAACCTCCAGAACATCGCCCAGCGCTTCGTCAGTGCGAAGATGGACCTCATTTGCGCCATCGCGACGCCGGCGGCCCAAACGATGGCCAACGCCACGCATGACATCTCGATCGTCGGCACGGCCATCACGGATTACGAGGGCGCCAAACTCGTCGCCTCCAACAAGGAGCCGAAGGGCAATGTCACGGCACGAGCGACATGAACCCAGTCAAGGAGCAGATCGACCTGCTGCTGAAGATCAAGCCGGACGCCAAGACGATCGGCACGGTCTACTGCTCGAGTGAGGTCAACTCGGAAGTCCAGGTCAAGGCCATGAAGGAATACGCGGAATCGAAGGGCCTGACCGTCAAGGTCGCGACCATCTCCACGGTCAACGACATCCAGCAGGCCGCGCAGAGCCTCGTCGGCTCCGTCGATGCCTTCTATGAGCCGACCGACAACATCATCGCCTCGGCGATGCCGACGCTCATCGACATCACGAACGCTGCCAAGATCCCGGTCATCTGCGGTGAGCCGAACATGGTCAAGGCCGGCGGCCTCGCGACCTACGGCATCGACTACTACAAGCTCGGCGTCCAGACGGGCCACATGGCAGCCGACATCCTCGAGGGCAAGAAGCCGGGCTCAATGCCGATTGAGATGGCCAAGGACCTCAAGGTCACGGTCAACAAGGCCAACGCCGCCCTGCTCGGCATCACCTTCCCGGAGGATGTCCTCAAGGATGCTGATGTCGTCGAATAACATCGCAGCGGAAGTCACTGCTACAGTCACAGCAAGGAGAATTCCATGGATCTAGTCATATCCACTGTTTCACAGGGACTGCTCTGGGCACTGCTCGCCATCGGCGTCTACCTGACCTTCCGCGTGCTCGACATCGCGGACCTGACCGTCGAGGGCAGCTTCCCGCTCGGAGCCGCCACGGCCGCCACCCTGCTGACGGCCGGCTATCACCCATCGCCGCGATCCTCGCGGCCTGCGTCGCCGGCATGCTCGGCGGCGTCGTCACGGGCATCCTCTGCACGAAGCTCAGGATACCGGCCTGCTCGCCGGCATCCTGACGATGATCGCGCTCTACTCCGTCAACCTGCGCATCATGGGCAAGGCAAACCTGCCGCTTCTGCAGCAGGACACGATCTTCACCATCTGGCAGTTCTCGGGCCTCGACAAGGGCATGACGACACTCGTCATCGGCGCCATCATCGTCCTGATCGTCGCCGTGCTCAACTACTGGTTCTTCGGCACGGAAATCGGCGCAGCCGTGCGCGCGACGGGCAACAATCCGAACATGATCCGCGCTAACGGCATCAACACGGACGCCATGGTCGTACTCGGCCTGCTGCTCTCCAACGGCCTCGTCGCCATGTCGGGCGCCCTCGTCGCGCAGAGCAACGGCTTTGCCGATGTCGGCATGGGCGTCGGCACGATCGTCATCGGCCTCGCGTCCGTCATCATCGGCGAGGTGCTCTTCGGCACGAGGAGCTTCAAGAACTGCCTGATCTCCGTCATCCTCGGCTCCATCGTCTACCGCGCCGTCATCGCCGTGGTCCTGCAGATGGGCATGCCGCCGAATGACCTCAAGCTCTTCACGGCCATCCTCGTCGCCATCGCCCTCTCGCTGCCGCTCATACAGGCGCGCTTCAATGCATTCCGGAAGGCGGTGAAGAAATAATGCTCGACATCAAGCACATCTCCAAGACCTTCAACCCCGGCACCATCACCGAGAAGCTGGCCCTGCACGACGTGAGCCTTCACCTCGACGCCGGCGACTTCGTCACCGTCATCGGCGGCAACGGCGCGGGCAAGTCCACCCTGATGAACTCCATCGCGGGCACCTATCCCGTCGACGAGGGCACGATCGAGATTGCCGGCACCGACATCACGAAATGGCCGGAGCACAAGCGCGCCAAGTTCATCGGCCGCGTCTTCCAGGACCCGATGATGGGCACGGCAGCCGGCATGATGATTGAGGAAAACCTCGCGATTGCCGCCCGCCGCGGACGCCGTCCGACCCTGCGCTGGAGCTCCTCCGCCAAGGACCGCGAACACTTCCGCGAGCTCTTAGCAGGACTCAAGCTCGGCCTCGAAGACCGGCTCGAATCAAAGGTCGGCCTGCTCTCCGGCGGCCAGCGCCAGGCCTTGACCCTCTTGATGGCCACGATGGCCAAGCCAAAACTCCTGCTGCTCGACGAGCACACCGCAGCCCTCGACCCCAAGACCGCCGAGAAAGTGCTGGCCCTGACCGAGAGCATCGTCCGCGAGCAGCAGCTCACCACCCTGATGATCACCCACAACATGCGCGACGCCCTGCGTCTCGGCAACCGCCTGATCATGATGTACAACGGGCACATCCTCTTCGACGTCAGCGGTGAGGAAAAAGCCCACCTGACCGTCAAAGACCTGCTCGCCATGTTCGAGAAGGCCGCCGGCAGCGAGCTGACAAGCGACAGCCTGCTGTTGAGTTAAGGCCTTCGCACATCCAGCAACAAAGCGCGGGGCACGGAGGGGACAAGCGGACAACGCTTCGTGACACATTGACATCTAGCAGCAAAGCGCGGGGGCATGTATTTCGGCTTCGGCGCTGCCGCTGAATGTGACCCAAGCTGCAGAGCGCACGGATGCTGTTTCGCCGCCTGCCGCGTCGTTCCGACATCGCTGTGTTAAGCAGGATATCCTCGGGCCACAGCCCTGCGGGCAATCGCTCCGCGCCTGCAGGCGAAATACATGCCCCCGCTTGCAGGCTACTCGAAACGAGCCGTAACGAGCCTTGCGGGCCCGGAGGGGATGGGCGGGCAAAAACGGAGCGTTGGCGTCCTGCGTCAAGAATCGATTTTTTTCCCAACCCGGCCCCTGTCTAAAGAGCGTCGTCCAAGCGGAGCGCGTTTAGCTCTTTAGACAGGCTTCATTGATAAGGGAAAAAAATCGATTCAGCAGGACGACTCAGCGGAGTGTTGCCCGCTCATTCCCTCCGGGCCCCCGCGCTACGCTGCTCGATGTGTGGAGTGCGGAGTGTTGCCCGTCCATCCACTCCGAAGGCCCTGCACTACGTTGCTCGATGTAATCTCGATGTAATCAAAAAAGACAAAGCCAGTCCCATGCAAAACACATGCATAGAACTGGCTTTTTGTGTCGAATGGATTCAGTTGCCTCAGAGATATTCCTCAAAGCGATTGAGGTCGAGTATCTGTAGGTTCTTGCCCGCTACCTTGAGCAGACCGTCCTTCTGCATGGCCGAGAGCTCTCTTGAGAGCGACGGCCTCGTGACGGCAAGGTAAGCTGCGAGGTACTCTCGGCTCACAGCGAGCTCGACGTGGCCGCTGCGTCCATATTCTGGAACAGGAAGCGCACGATCTTCTCGCGCAGGCTGCCGCTCGCGAGCACTTTGATGCGGCCGTGCATGAAGTACGCCTTGCGCGCGAAGATGCGCATGAGATTGCGCTCGACGAGCAAGGCACTGCGCGAGAGATGCTCGCTCTGGCCGCCGATCGTGAAGAAACGGCTGCCGATCTCCAAGAGCTCCGTCTCCTTCGCCGCCTCGACATAGATGTCATAGGGCCGCTTGAGCACCTCGTAGACCTCGCCGAACATGTCGCCCGGCTCATTGACCTCCGAGATGAAGATGCGGCGGCCCGAGAACGTGTCCTTGAGGATGTGGACCTCGCCGCGCAGCAGGATGTAGAGCGAATGTGGCTGGTCACCGTCGTGGAAGACGATCTCCCGGCCGAGAATACGTGGCGCCGGACCTGGCTCGATGCCAGAAGCTCCGCGATCTCCGCGTCATCCATGCCCGTCGTCAGGTTGCTGCAGCGCAGGATTGATGCCACCGGCGCTTCTTTGTCGGACAGGCAGCTGCAGCAGGCCACCCCACCCTTTTTCCGTACTGTGCTCATCGGCTCATTCCTTGACGAGGAGTTTCTCGATCTCGACGACGTACATCGTGTGATAGTCGTCCTTGTACCACTTCTCGTCGCAGCTCTTGTCGACGAAGAACTCCGAAGCGAGCGGCTGTGCGTAGAGCTTGCGGCAGAGCATCGTCACGCGCGCTTCATCGAAGTACGTGCGGCCATTATCGTGGCAGACCGTCAGGCCCGCCTTCTTGATCTTGTCCTCATCGCGGCCCGAGACCGTGCCGAAGTAGTTCATCATCTTGCGGTATTCCTCCGGGAAAACCGACAGCGACAGGCCCTCTGCCTTGTCGACGAATTCCTTCGTGTAGCGCGTCGGACGGATGAAGATGTAGGCTACCGGCTTGCCCCACATGATGCCGAGGCGCCCCACGAAGCCGTCATCGCATTCGACTTGCCCTCGTACTCGCCCGTGATGAGCAGCCAGTCCTTGCCGATGACGCGGAACGCGCTCTCGTTGAAATCAAACGGAGAAATCTCTTTTACTGCCATGATACTCTTCCTTTCTGTTACTCTGCTGCTGTCTCTATCCACAGGTTATCCACAAAACGCTGGGGATATCCACAGGTTCGCCATGGATATCCCCAGATTTCTGTGGATAAATCTTATTTTTTTGCGTCCTGCCCGTCTTTTGCGAGCGCATTGTCGAGCGTATGCCATGCAAGCACCGCGCATTTGACGCGGGCCGGCATGTTCGAGACGTTCTGGAGTGCGAGTGCCTCGTCGAGTTCCTCGAGCTCGCTCTCGTCCGTGATCTCGCGCTTGATCATGCCGATGAACTTCTCTGCGAGCTCTCTGGCCTTCTCGACCTTCTGGCCGCGGATCAGTCGATCATGATATCCGTCGAGGCCTGCGAGATGGCGCAGCCCACACCCGTGAACGACGCGTCCTTGACGATGCCATTCTCGATCTGCAACTCCAGCGTGATCTCATCGCCGCAGCTCGGGTTGTGCCCCTTGAGCGCGCACGTCGCATGTGCCAGATGATGCTTGTTCTCCGGATTGCGGCTGTGCTCGCCGATGAGCTCCGTGTAGATGTCTTCAAGCGCCATAACCGAGGACCCCCCTTACCTTCTTGAGCGCATCGATCCAGCGGTCGATGTCCTCGCGCGTGTTGTAGAGATAGAAGCTTGCGCGGCAGCTCGCGTTCTGGCCGAGGTAGCGGTGCAGCGGCTGGGCGCAGTGATGGCCCGCACGGATCGCGACGCCGTAGCTGTCGAGGATGCTCGCCACATCGTGCGGATGGACGTCCTTGACGTTGAAGGCGATGATGCCCGTCTTGTTATCGCGGGTCGTATCGCAGCCGTAAAGCTCGATGTACGGCAGCTCACGCAGCTGCGGCAGCGCGTAGTCGACGAGGTCCTTCTCGATGGCCTCGATGCGGTCGAAGGTGATCGTCTCGAGGTAGTCGATGGCAGCCGTCAGGCCGGCTGCGCCGCCGACGTTCTGCGTGCCGGCCTCGAACTTGGCCGGCAGTTCCGCGTACGTCGTGTCCTGCTCCTCGACGTACTCGATCATGTCGCCGCCGCGCAGGAACGGGGGCATCGCATCGAGGATGTCGTACTTGCCGTAGAGCACGCCAATACCCATCGGCGAGAGCATCTTGTGACCGGAGAAGGCGAAGAAGTCGCAGTCGATGTCGCGAACGTCAACCTTCATGTGCGCGACGCTCTGCGAGCCATCGACGACAGCGACAGCGCCGACGCTGTGCGCCTTCTTGACGATCTTCTTGACGTCGTTCTTGAGGCCCAGGACGTTCGAGACCTGCGTCACAGCGACGATCTTCGTCTTCTCCGTGATTTTCGTCTCGATGTCCTCCTCCGAGAGGTTGCCATCCTTCTCGAGGTAGATGTACTTGAGCGTCGCGCCCGTCTCTTGGCGACGAACTGCCACGGCACGAGGTTGCTGTGGTGCTCCGTGATGGTGATGACGATCTCATCGCCAGCCTTGACGTTACTGAGGCCATAGCTGTAGGCGACGAGGTTCAGTGCCTCCGTCGCGTTCTTCGTGAAGATGATCTCCTCCGGACGGGCCGCGTTGATGAACTTCGCCGTGCGCACGCGCGCGTTCTCGTAGATCTCCGTCGCCTTGACCGAGAGCGCATAGGCGCCGCGGTGCGGGTTTGCATTGCAGCCGCCGTAGTAGCCGCAGATGGCCTGGATGATCTGCTCCGGCTTCTGCGTCGTCGCGCCGTTATCGAGATAAGCAATCTGTTTCCCGTTCATCTTCATCTTGAGAAGCGGGAAATCTCTCAAGAATTCCTGTGCATCAGCCATTCGAAAGTCTCCTCTGCAAATACGTATCGATCTCCTCTTTGAGCGCGTCATCCGGAATGCGGTCGAGCACCGGGTTGAACGACGCCTCGACGACGAGGCGCTGCGCCTCGGCAAGGTCGAGACCGCGGCTCATGAGGTAGAAGAGTTTATCCTCGTCCATCTTGCCGACGGAAACGGCATGGTGGCCGTCCACATCGTCCTCATGCGAGAGCATGATCGGCACGCTGCGGTTGCGGACGCTCGGCGAGAGCAGGACGACCTCCTCGTTTTCGCGGCCGACCGACCCCTTCGAACCCTCGAGGAAGTCGAGCGTGCCACGGAAAATCTTCTCGCTCTTGCCGAGCAGAGCGCCGCGCACCTGCATGTTGGCGTCCGTGCGGCGGCCGCCCTGGCGGATGATGTAGTTGAGGTCGATGACGCTCTCGCCATCGCCGAAGTAGAGGCCCCAGATATCGGCCTTGGAATCGTCACCGGCGAGGTCGACGTGGAGCTCCGTCGCCGTCTGGTGTGCGCCAGCCTCGACGACTGTGTAGGCAAAGGTCGCACCCTTGCGACATAGACCTTGACGCGGCAGGTGTAGAGCGCGTCGTCTGGCACGAGCTGTGCCGTGACGAGGTGGAGCTTTGCGCCCTCCTCGAGATGCACCTGCAGCTCGTACGAGCCGCCCTCGCGCTGCGTCAGTACCACTTCATCTTCCTTGCCCGCTTCGACAAGAATCTTCTGCGTTGTTACATGTTCATCGATATCTGCCGGAATCCTGCTCTCATTGACGCCGAGCCAGCGCCAGGTACGCATGGGGATCCGGGAGAATGTCTTAAGCTCTGCCATATCAGCCCATCGTCCCTTCTAATTCAATGTTGACCAGGTTATTCATCTCAACTGCGTACTCGAGCGGCAGTTCCTTGGCAATCGGCTCGACAAAGCCGCGCACGATCATCGCGCGTGCTCATCCTCATCGATGCCGCGAGAGGTCAGGTAGAAGATGGCCTCATCGCTGATGCGGCCGATCTTGGCCTCATGCCCGATGTCCGCCTCGTCGCCCTCGATGTCCATGACCGGCAGCGTATCGCTGCGCGACTCATTGTCGAGCATCAGCGATTCGCAGTTGACCGAGCACTTGGCAAACGGAGCGCGGCGCGTGACCTTGACGGCACTGCGGTACGTCGCCTTGCCGCCCGCCTTCGAGATGGTGCGCGTGTTGATGTTGGCCGACGTGTGCGGCGCGGCATGGATGACGCTGGCCCCCGTGTCGAGGTTCTGGCCCTTCGAGGCGAACGTGACGCCCGTGAACTCACAGCGCGCATTCTCGCCGTGCAGGATGCTGCACGGGTAGAGGCACGAGACATGCGAGCCAAAGGAGCCCGAGACCCACTCGATGATGCCGTCCTTCTCGACGAGCGCGCGCTTCGTGTTGAGGTTCATCATGTTGCGCGACCAGTTCTCGATGGTCGAGTAGCGCAGGCGCGCACCCTCCTTGACGAAGAGCTCGACGCAGCCCGCGTGGAGGTTCGTGACGTTGTACTTCGGTGCGGAGCAGCCCTCGATGAAGTGCAGGCTTGCGTTCTTCTCGACGATGATCAGCGTGTGCTCGAACTGGCCGGCACCCGCTGCATTGAGGCGGAAGTACGACTGCAGTGGGATCTCGACGTGGACGCCTTCCGGCACGTAGACGAAGGAGCCGCCGGACCAGACAGCGCCGTGCAGCGCCGCAAACTTGTGGTCCTTCGGCGGCACGAGCGTCATGAAGTACTCCTTGACGACGTCCTCGTGCTCGCGGATGGCCGTCTCCATGTCCGTGTAGATGACGCCCTGCTTGACGAGGTCATCCTGTATGCTGTGGTAGACGACTTCCGAGTCGTACTGCGCGCCGACGCCGGCGAGGCTCTGCTTCTGCTCGGCCTCCGGGATGCCGAGGCGGTCAAACGTGTTCTTGATATCCGTCGGCACTTCCTGCCAGTTGCCTGTCATCTTGGCATCCGGCTGGACATAAGTGACGATGTCGTCCATGTTGAGCTCCGAGATGTCCGGGCCCCAGGTCGGCAGCGCCAGCGAGTTGTAGACCGCAAGAGACTTGAGGCGGAAGTCGAGCATCCACTGCGGGTCGTGCTTGCGCTTCGAGATGTCGCGGATAATCTCCTCCGTCAGGCCGCTCTGCGTCTTGTAGACGGAGTGGTCGGCGTCCTTGATATCGTAAAGCGTACGCTCGATGTCCTCGACGTACGTCTTCTTTTTCGGTGTGAATTTTTCTTCAGCCATGGCGCGCCTCACTTTTCTGCCTTGGCATCGAGGATGTGCGTGAAGCCGCGGCGGTTGATGTCATCGATGAGCTCCGGGCCGCCCTCTTCGACGATCTCACCGTTGATGAGGACGTGGACCTTGTCGACCTTGAGCTTCTCGAGGATGCGCGTGTTGTGCGTGATGATCAGGCAGCTGTTGTCCTCGTTGTGGAACTTCGCGACGCCTTCCGAGACGATCTGCACGGCGTCGACATCGAGGCCCGAATCCGTCTCATCGAGCAGCGCGAGCTTCGGGTTGAGCATGAGAAGCTGCAGGATCTCATTGCGCTTCTTCTCGCCGCCCGAGAAGCCGACATTCATGTAGCGCTCTGCGTACTCCGGCTTCATCTTGAGCTCTTCCATCGTCGCCTTGAGCTGGCGGCGGAACGGCACGATCTTGACGCGCTCGCCCGAGACGGCCTGCTTCGCCGTGCGGATCATGTTCTCGACCGTGATGCCCGGGATCTCCTCCGGCGTCTGGAACGAGAGGAACAGGCCCTTGCGCGCGCGCTCGAACGTCTTGAGCTCCGTGATGTCCTCACCCTCGAACGACACCGTGCCGGACGTGACCTCATACTTCGGATGGCCCATTATAATGTTCATCAGCGTTGATTTGCCAGAGCCATTCGGTCCGAGAATGACGTGTACTTCGCCCTTGTCTACCGACAGACTCAGGCCCTTGAGGATTTCCTTGCCTTCGACACCAGCGTGGAGATCCTTGATTTCCAAAAGATTCTCAGCCATATATAAAACTCTCCTTTAAGACTTAAGATATGCACTCGGATTCGTAATCCTTACAAAAATACTCGGGATTGATGATTTCATTGTATGGCCTGAACACGAAAAAGTCAATAGCAATAGCGTTCTTCTATAAGTTTCATCTATGAACCCGCCTTTTTTTCATAAAAAAAGAGCCTCCCAAAGGGAAGCTCCTCCATATTTCATCAATTCAGGAAGTCGAAGTGGCGCGTCAGCGAGGCAGCGATGCCGTCCTCGTTGTTCGAGAGCGTGATCTCATCGGCCATCTCCTTGAGCTCAGGGCAGGCATTGCCCATCGCGACGCCATGGCCAGCGAAATCGAGCATGCTCATGTCATTCTGCGCATCGCCGAAGGCCATGACCTCTGCGCGCGCGATGCCGAGGCGCTCGCAGACAATCGCGAGCGAGGTCGACTTGCTAATCCCCTTGACTGTCGCCTCGTAGAACCACTGGGCCGACTGGACAAAGGAGAGCTCATCCTCGAAGCCGCGGCGGATGTCTTCAAGGCGCGGCACGAGGATCTCGTTCGGCGCGGCCGTCAGAATCTTGACGGGCGCGAAGCCGCGCGCCTCGACGCATCGGCGATGTTCGCAACAATCTCAACCTTGAGGTTGTTGTTGCGGCTCTCATCCTGCACCTTGTGGCGGCGCGCGTCCGTCGTGAAGATGGACTCGCCGTCGTCGACGATTGGCGAGAGCTCCGGATACGCCTCGAGATGGCGCAGGAAGCGCAGCGCCGTCGCGCGGTCGATAGCCTGGTCGAAGAGGACCTCCCCCTCGTCGCATCCTGGATGCGGCCGCCGTTATACGAGAGCAACAGGCCGTGGTAGTCCTTGAGGTCGAGGGCCTGCGCCTCACGCGCGAGCCCCGGCGCTGGCGGCGAGCCAGCACGACCGTCACGCCGTGCTGCTGGACGGCGAGCAGTGCCGCCCTCGTCTTCTCCGTGATCTTCTTCTCATCGTTGTTGAGCGTGCCATCGAGGTCGAGGGCAATCATCTTATACATCGTGTGCGTCCATCCTTTCACTGCGCATCGCTGCTCTGCCACATTCCTGCAATCTCTGCAATCGCGAATAGTATAGCAGAAATTCCCGTGCTGAGCAATCTGGGAGGCAACATGAGCAGGAAAAAAGAATCTACACCTCGAATAGTAAAAGTGATATTTGTTTAAAGAGTCAGAAAGATATATCAGAGGAAGTCGATATCATGGTAACCATCAAACAGATTGCCGAACTCTGCGGTGTCTCGCGCGGCACGGTCGACCGCGTGCTCAACGGGCGCGGCAAGGTCAAACCCGAGAAAGCAAAGCTCGTGCTCGACATGGCCGCCAAGCTCCACTATCACCCGAATCCGGCGGGCAAGGCCCTCGCCGCCCGCAAGAAGCACCCGACCGTCGGGGTCCTGCTGCTCTCCGAGGGCGTCCACTTCTTTGACGACGTACTGTCTGCCATGCATCACCTGGCGGACAAGTACGATTCCTACGGGCTCAAGGTCATCTGGCGCAGCATGCGTGGCTTTGACCTCGACAAGCAATGTGCCATCATCGATGAACTGCGCGAGCAGGGCATCAACGCGCTGATCATCGATCCGCTCAACCATCCGCGCATCATCCAGAAGATTGACGAATGCATCGCCAATAAGATTTTCGTCGTCACGCTCAACAACGATGTCGAGGCATCCCATCGCCAGTGCTACGTCGGACCGAATTATCCCAACGGCGGCAAAACAGCCGCCGCGCTGCTCTGCATGATCCATCCGCAGCCGCTCAACACGGGCGTGCTGCTCGGCTCCCTGCAGATGCTCGGTCATCGCCAGCGCCTCGACGGTTTTCTCGAGACCATGCAGGATCACCCCGACTTCCACTTCTGTGGCGTCGAAGAGTGCGAGGATGATGACATGATCGCCTACGAGAAGGTGCGCCAGCTGCTGTCCGACCATCCCGAGCTCAACTCCATCTTCGTCATCTCCGCCGGTGCTTACGGCGCCGCCCGCGCTGTCCTCGCATCAGGACGCCAGGACATCACGATGATCGTCTTCGACACGATTCCGACGACAATCGAGATGATGAAGAAGGGCATCATCCAAGCCGCCCTCTACCAGCACCCACGCCAGCAGGGGCAGCGCGCCATGCAGGTTGTCTTCGACTACCTCGTCAACGGCATCGCACCGGAACACGACAAGTACATCATGCGCAATGAGATCCGCATCCTGCAGAATGTAGAATAATGGTAGCGCGATAAAAAGAAGGCTCCCGTTCCTGAGATTGGAACGAGAGCCTTCTTTTGTGTAGGTGTATGGATATAGGAGCAATCAGCAGATCTCGACGAGGTTCATGCCGAGCATCGTGCCGAGGTCATGGATCTGCTCTTCCGTGATGCGGAAGGACAGGACCGTGTGATGGCCGCCGCCAGCATGGATCCAGGCCGTAGCGCCCTTCTTGAGGCCGACTTCGGCGTCCAGAGCTGCTTAGCAACCGGCAGATGCGGCGTCTCAGCCTCAGCCTTGCGGCACTCGACCGGATAGCTGATGAAGCGGAAGCCGTCGCGGAAGTCCGCAACCGTGCAATCAACACCCTCGCCATCAGCACCCGTGAAGACGAGGCGGGCAGGGTCGTCCTTGCCGCCGATGTCGAGCGGATGGACTTCGACGCGCGGCTTGTCACTGGCAATCGTCGGATCAACCTCGAGCATGTGAGCACCGAGGATGGCCTCATGGCCCTTGCGCAGATCGAGCGTGTAGTCTTCCATGAAGACTGTGCGGTCATTGTGTGCCAGAATCTTCAGCAGGCGCGTCAGTGCCGCCGTCTTCCAGTCGCCCTCTGCGCCAAAGCCGTAGCCGTCGCGCATCAGGAGCTGAGCAGCAAGGCCCGGCAGCTGCTTGAGGCCCTTGAGGTCCTCGAAGTTCGTCGAGAAGGCCGTGTAGCCCTTGTCATCGAGGAACTTCTTGATGCCGAGGTATTCGCGCAGCTGATAGCGGACCGAGCTCTCGAATTTCTCCGGGCTGTTCTCCTGCGGATTAAACGTGTAGAGTTCCTGCAGTTTCTTGTACTCTGTATCGATGTCCACCTCGCTGACGGCATCGACGACCTCGACGAGATCGCCGACCGGCCAGTAGTCGACCGTCCAGCCGAGCTGGATCTGCGCCTGGACCTTATCGCCCTCCGTGACGGCTACGTTGCGCATCGTATCGCCAAAGCGGCAGACCTTGATATGGAAGCTCTCGTTGTAAGCGACAGCGACATCTTCCCACGAAGCGATCTCATCCTGGACTTCCGCATCGCCCCACCAGCCGTAGACGATCTTGTTGTTGAGGCCGAGGCGAGCATTGAGGTAGCCGTACTCGCGGTCGCCGTGTGCACTCTGGTTGAGGTTCATGTAGTCGAAGTCAATCGTGTCATACGGGATCTTGTTGAGGTACTGCGTCGCGAGATGCAGCAACGGCTTCTGCAGGAGCTTCGTGCCGCGGATCCAGTTCTTCGCAGGAGAGAACGTGTGCATCCAGGTGATAACGCCTGCGACATCGTCGTTGTAGTTGACATCCTTCATGAACTGCGTGATGCCGTCAGCCGTCGTCATGACGCCCTTGAATTCGATCGGGTACGGGAGCTTGCCGCTCTCATTGAGCTTCTTGACGATGTCTTCCGCATCGCGGGCAACGTTCTTGAGCTGCTCCTCACCATAGAGGAACTGGGAACCAGCGACAAACCAGAATTTGTAATCGTGCGTGAGTTTCAACATGATGTTACTTCCCTTCTACCTGTATGCTTCCTCCTGCAGCGTGCTGCAGGAGACTCTCTTACTTGTGCGTGGCACCGCTCTTCGACTTGGCGTTGTTCTGGCCATAGTAGGCATTTGCGCCATGCTTGCGGTAGTAATGCTTGTCGAGCAGGAACTGCGGCACGCGGATGTCCGCGCGCGTAAGCTGCAGGGCATGGTAATTCATCTCGGCGACGACCTCGAGGATCTTCGCGTTCTCGACGGCCTTCTTGGGGCTCGGCCCCCAGGTGAATGGGCCATGCTGCTTGACGAGGACGGCCGGCACAGCATCTGGGTCGATGCCGTACTCTTTGAAGGTGCGGACGATGACCTTGCCCGTATTCTCCTCGTAAGCCTCCTCGATCTCCTGCTTCGTCAGGCATCCGTCACAGGAACGTCGCCGTAGAACGTATCCGCATGCGTCGTGCCGAGTGCCTCGATTGGCACACCGGCCTCTGCAAACGAGACGGCCCATTTCGAATGCGTGTGGACGACGGCTTTGATATTCGGGAATGCCTTGTAGAGCACGAGATGCGTCATCGTATCGCTCGATGGGTTCATATCGCCCTCGACGACATGGCCCTCAAGGTCGACGACGACCATGTCCGAGGGCTTGAGGTCCTCGTAGGCACGCCCGACGGCTTGATGACAAAGAGATTCTTCTCGCGGTCGATGCCCGAGACATTGCCCCACGTGAATGTGACGATGTCGAGCTTCGGCAGCATCATATTGGCTTCATAAACTTCCTGTTTGAGTTCTTCTAACATAGTATAGGACGGTCCTTTCGTAAAGAATGCTCAGTCATCGGCATGGTCGGCCACGAGTTCGCCAGCCTTGCGCTCGACGTCGAGGCCTTCTTGGTAAGCGGTGATGAATTTCTGGCAGCCGAGGCGGCCGGCTTCCGTCGGCAGCAGCGTCGAGCTCTCTGGATTGTGGAAGACATCGTCATCGAGGAAATCTGCCAGCGCCTTGCCGCTGTGCCACTTGGCAAAGACAGCGAGCACCGCCATGCCCCAGGGGCCGCCTTCGCCGGCCGTCTTCATGACGGTAATTGGCAAGCCGAGGCAGTCCGCGAGGACCTGCTGGCCGATGACCGGCGTCTTGAAGAGACCGCCTTGCGCGATCATGACGTCCGTCTGGACGCCCTCCTCCTTGACGAGGATGTCCATGCCGATCTTGAGCGGCGCGAAGCAGCCGTAGAGCTGCGCGAGCATGAAGTTCGCGAGGTTCATGTGGCTGTGCGGCGTGCGCACGAAGAGTGGGCGGCCCGTCTCGACCTTCGTGATGTTCTCGCCCGACAGGCAGCTGTAATTGAGCAGGCCGCCCGCATCGCGGTCCGCGCGCTGCGATACTTCAAACAGCGTCCGGTAGAGCTTGCCCGGCGTCTGGCCGTGACCGATGAGCTCGGCGAACTCGCCGAACATGCCAATCCAGGCATTGAGGTCGCTCGAGCAGTTGTTGGCGTGTACCATGGCCACCGGCGCGCCGTCCGGCGTCGTCACGACGTCGATGTCGCGGTGCACTTCCTTGAGCGGTGCGTCGAGGACATTCATCGAGAACGCCGACGTGCCGACTGAGATGTTGCCCGTGCGCTTGCGGACAGCATTCGTCGAGACCATACCCGTGCCGGCATCGCCTTCTGGCGGCGCCATGAGCGCGCCCGGCTGCAGTTTACCCGTCGGGTCGAGCAGCCATGCACCTTCCTTCGTGAGCTGACCGCCGGATTTACCGGCGCGCAGCGGCTGCGGCAAGATGTCCTGGAGCTTCCACGGATAGGCTTTGACAGCATCAAGGCTCTCGAATTTCTCGAGCATCGCCGCATCGTAGAGGCCCGTCTTCTCATCAATCGGGAACATGCCCGAGGCATCGCCGATGCCGAGGACCTTCTCACCGCTGAGCTGCCAGTGCACATAGCCGGCCAGCGTCGTCAAAAAAGCGATGTTCTTGACGTGATCTTCTTTATTGAGGATGGCTTGATAGAGGTGCGCGATGCTCCAGCGCTGCGGGATGTTGAAGCCGAAGAGATCCGTGAGCTGACCTGCCGCCTCGCCCGTGATGTTGTTGCGCCAGGTCCGGAACGGTGCGAGCTGCTTGCCATCCTTATCAAACGGCAGATAGCCGTGCATCATCGCGCTGACGCCGATGGCGCCAATCGTCTTGAGCTCCACATGGTAGCGGCTCTGCACATCGGCCGTCAGACTGTGGAACGCGTCCTCGATGCCGAGCCAGACCGTCGCAAGGTCGTACGTCCAGATGCCGTTCTCCAGCTGGTTCTCCCAGCCGTAGCTCGTCGAAGCCAGCGTCTCGCAAGCTTCATTGACCAGCACCATCTTGATGTTCGTCGAGCCGAGCTCAATGCCAAGCGCTGTCTTGCCCGCGCAGATCTGTGCCGCTGGTTTTTCTTCTTCCTGACAATTCTCTGCCATGAAGCATCCCTCCCTTGTAATCCGTAGATTATTATGTGTTCGAGCACATTCTATATTCCCTACAATACAACAGCTTGGACTCTTTGTCAATCTTTATCTTGTTCTATTGCTATATTATAATTATTATTCATTATTTTTATCTATTTAATCTCAAATACCACTATTTTAACCATAAAAAGGCAATATTGTAGCTCATTTAAACATAATTCTTGATTCTTAAAACAAACAATTTCGCGAATACCTGAATTTTCTATTGACATCTACCGAAAAAACTATTATCATCATAATCAGAAAGTGTGCTCGAGAATATCCTATTCATCCAGGGAAGGGGATATGCTGGAGCATGAAGGAAAGACATTGATACTTGGAAGAATGGGGTATCAACTCAAGGAGGTAGCAACATGAAAAAGAAATGGCTCAGTATGAAGCGAATTCTGGGTACGATTGCGATGCTCCTGGTCTGCGTATTCGCCTTTACAGGCTGCGGCAGTCAGGCAAGCAACCAAGCAAGCAGCAGTTCCCCGGATAAGATCAAGATTGGTGTTTCTATCTGGAGCTCGACAGACGTGCTCGGTTCTCAGTGCAAGCGCATCCTGGATGCCGCAGCAGATGCATTGGGCGTAGAGCTTGTCTACGTCGATCAGGGGCATGTATCCGAGAAGGTCACGGCTTCGGTCGAGAACCTTGTCGCTTCCGGCTGCCAGGGCATCATCATCTGCAACTCCTCTGACACCGAGATGCTTCCGCCATCAAGACGGCCAACGACAATGGCGTCTACATCGCACAGTTCTTCCGCGTCATCAACAAAGACAAGAACCCGGACATCTACAATCAGGCTGTCAAATCCCCGTACTACATCGGCGCTGTCCATGAGAACGAAGTCGAGAACGGCAAGAAGCTCGTCCAGATCCTTCTCGACAAGGGCTGCCGTGACATCGGCCTCATCGGCTGGGAGCAGGGCGACGCTACCTGGCTCGGCCGTTGGGAAGGCTACAAAGCTGGCATCGAGGAATGGAACTCCAACCATCCGGATGACCAGGCAAAACTCTCTGACCCACAGTACGCAGGCACCTCCTCTGAAGGCGGCGCAAAAGCTGCTGAAGCGCTCATGAGCGCAGATCCGAAACTGGATGCTCTCATCCGGCTGGTGGCGGCGGTGACCCGCTGCAGGGCGCAATCGCTGCTGTTGAGCGCGCAGGCAAGACGGGCACCATCAAGATCGTCTCCACGGACTTCCTGCCGGACCTCGCACGCGTCTTGAGAATGGCTCCATCGCTGGTGAGTCCGGCGGCCATTACTGCGATCCGCTCTACGCATTC
>ENA-OQEN01000221-OQEN01000221.1-human-gut-metagenome-genome-assembly--contig:-NODE-221-length-24976-cov-2.597610_pt1 | contig 24976 bp, 21 predicted proteins | sample MGYA00242791_ERZ504627 | MGnify/ENA primary metagenome ERZ504627 (study PRJEB26092, sample SAMD00036316) | human gut metagenome | host: Homo sapiens | study: EMG produced TPA metagenomics assembly of... | reverse complement strand
AGGATATTAGGTAGATGGGATAGTATGACGTTAATAGTCATACTATCTACTAGAGGAATTGATTATTGCACATTGGATACATCAGTAAAGCCGAACTATAACAGTGTAGATTATGCCGAAGATACAAGTACGGTTGATCAAAAATGGAATATATATGTAATTCTTTTATTAAGAAGATATAACCTGATAAAAATACTCGATATGGTAGTTGATCCAAAAACTCAGGTTTATTTTATTAGAGTTTCGATTTTAGATAAAAGATTGTTGCAAATTACAGATCAGACAAAAGCACTGATAGAGGAAGTACGCGCAAAAGAATGGACCAAGAATGAAAAAGATTTTAAAACCATGAGTCGTGCTGTGAAGCAAGGTAAAAGGATGTGTTGGTCTGAGATGTTCTTTAATAGTACATATAGTATGGTTTCAGAGTATTGTGCTGGCTGTGATAACCATAAAAATATTGTTGATTCTGATCCTATGAGATTTGAGTTGGTTAAAAAGATACCAGCACCTACTCGTAAGTTTTCCGTTGAACTGGATAACATGTTTGCAAGTTCTAATGAAGCAATACTATTTTCGGATATCGATAATACCGAGTTAATAGGACGAGTGATTAATAGAGGATTTTCAACTGTCATTATAAACGATGAGGAGCAAAGCAGTTATTTTAATCTATTAAATAGTATTTCTGAATGGACGGATGTCAATTTATTAGGTATGAACGAGTTTATGCGTTTGGTAGAACATGGTGATTATTATTACTTTGCAGGAGATGCGGTAGTTTTATATGGAAATACTGAACGAGATATTTATAAAAAGCTGAGCAGATTACGAAAGACATTGGGAACGAGAGAAGTTCGTTTATTGCATGTCTTTCGAGAAGATATATATTGCAATGAAGTAAATAAAACAGTTTCATCTATAGTTGAGGGACCTGTTATTGAAGAATACTTGATTGAAAGGATGTAATAATATGTTTGAAGATAGAATGAAAACTTCTGCAATACCAGAAAGAGTATATGCACTTTGCCAAGCGGTGAAAAGTCGATCAATGCAGGAAAGTGATTTGAGAGAATTGTTAGAGCCATCAGATTTGGGAGGTGCAACAAAATATTTTGGAACTGTTCGTGATGCGGCGAGACAGCTAGGACTAATATCTGTAAAAGAAGGAGAGATTTCTCTTGCTGTTGAATCAAAACAAGTAGCATCATATGACGCAATGAGAGAATATATTGTTAGCAACATTGCTGCAATCAAAGATGGATTATTTTTTAAAGTATCAAAAGTGTATTTATCAATGAATGAGCAGGTTTTTAAATATAAGGCAGTGTCAGAAGCTGCACTTGTTGAACATATGTCTAAAACAATAGGAGTACCGGTTTATGAGGATGATATGCGTGCTTGGAGATTTTGGGCATCGTATTTAGGACTTGGAAATTTACATGATATGATACTGCTACCTAATATGCATCAATATCTAAAATCAGCACTTGCCGTTACAAAATTAAAAAAGGGGGAAGAATATACTTTTACAGATTTCATTTTAGCGATTAAACCGTATGCAGAAATTGGATTATCAGACATTGATGGTAATAAAAAAATTAATATGGCGATGTCAAATGGATTACGGGCTCTTCATGACGAAGGCGTTATTCAGTTATCACATAAATTGGATAGTGGAGATATGTGGTTTTTATATGAAGCAGAATTACATACGATAAAATCGACAGTAACACATGTCACAGTAAGGAGGTAACGTATGAATTCGGAAATTGCAAAGAATAGAATTGGCGAAGTGATTCGTATAGATACTGTTACAAGTACACAGGCTGACTTTTTAGCTACGCATGTTCCAGTAAATAATATACATATAAGAAAAAAATGGGATAGTAAATCAGATAAAGTGATGTCTGAGGAACAAGTATTTAATAAGTATGTTTTAAATTCCGAGAATAATCATCAGTTCATTATAGTCATTGGCTCGAGTGGTGCAGGTAAGTCACATTTAATAAGATGGTTTGCAGCACGACTAGAGCAATCAGTGCCAGAGAATGAGGTTGTCCTTTTTGTTCGAAGAGTGATAACAGTTTAAAAGGTACAATTAAACAGTTGCTTGAACTCCCAGAAGTTGCTAACATTCCTAATAAGGCTGTGTATGATAGACTGGTACGAGCAACATCAACGATAGACAATAAAAAGCTTAAGGATATGATATATCAGAACTTATTGTAGAAATGAAGAATGATGAAAATGATGAGATCTTAAGCAACAACGAAAAGAAGAGACTAGTCCAGCTTCTACAATATGAGCAGTTTCAGTTAAAGCTTATGAAAGAAGAGGGAGCTATTGATCGAATATATCAGAAGGTCGCAGAAAATGAAACAGGTGATAGCAGAGATGTAATGGCTCTTTTCGAAATTGCAGATTTTGAAGTAGATGTTAATTTTTGCGACGACATGATTACTAATGGTGCAGACAAAAATGCTATGAAAATGGCTAATGCTATCTTGGCGGATGATGAAATGCCTGAGCGATTGGCAGATTATATGAATACATTAGTAAATAAGGTTATTCAGACATGTGCAGGATTAGAGCCAGGCGATTTTGAACAGGTATTTGTTGAAATTAGAAAAGAAATTAAACGACAGGGGAAAAATCTTACACTACTTATCGAAGATGTTACTGCATTTACGGGAGTAAATGTAGCACTGTTGAATGTATTGACAACTGAGCATACCGGAATGTATGAAAGTCAGGAGTTATGTAGGATTTCATCAATAGTTGGAACAACAGAAAAGTATTTTAATGTAAACTTCATGGATAACCATAAAGATAGAGTAACACAATTTTTCTATATTCCCAATGATGTATTTGGAGAAAATCAAGACTCTCTATATGAATTTGTAGGAAGATATTTGAACGCAATGTCTTTGCGTGGCGATGTATTGGACGAATGGGCAAAAAATGGTGCTTTAATGAAAGAATATCCAATACATAAAGGCGAAGAAAAGGCAAATTGGGATACAGTCACGATTGGAAAAGGAAAAGAATTATCACTATTTCCTTTTACTAAGCGAGCAATTACGAATTTATATATGTGTATTTTACAGCCTGATTATAGGACACCTAGATATTTGCTGAGAGATATTATTGAAAGAGCAATGCGAAATTATCTCTTTAAAAAGGATAGTTTCCCAGAATTTACAATCGAGAGAATCAATGATATTCCATTTGAAAGCCTCTATGTAAGTACTTATATACATGAGCATGTTGACGAAAATTCTGCTGATCGAGTGGAACGTTTTATAAGAGTATGGGGAGACGCATCTGATTTAGAATATGAGGAAGATGGTATTAAGTATTTAGGCGGAATGCCAATTGGATTCTTTGAAGATTTAGGAGTACCTACTTTTGAAGGGCGTAAAGGTGGTAAAAAAGCGATTAAGCCAACGATTAAACCACCTGTGGGAATTGATGCTATTCCTGATAATGTACCGTCAGTTACACCATCAACCTCTACCCCTACAGTAGATCCTGCCATGGCAGATTTCTTAATGGGACAGAGAACTCTACAGATATGGATCGATGGTGGCGATTTAAATGTTGGTGCCACAACTAAGGATGTAGTGAATATCACAAAAGCACGTGATGAGATTAATAAAAGATTTTTAATATCAGCAATAAATTGGCAGATAGAGGGTGTATCTCTTGATAATTTAAATAGAGTCAAGAGTACAAAAGATTTTATTGGTTTTGAGCGTCAGAAAAGAACAGCAAAGAATGCATTAGTTATTTTACCGGCAGATAGAGAGACACAAGGAGTATTAGAGGCGTTTTTAGCGTATGTTACTCTTGGAAATGGAAGCTGGAATTTTGATAACTCTTCTATGATGTATACCGGGTTCAGATTTGGGTAGAAAAAATGGAAAAAAAACGATTGTTGATACCGTAAATCGGTTTGACAATAACCAAGTTGATTATCAGGATTGTGCACTTGCAACAGAGATGTATAGAGAAATACTTCAGGGAGTATTCACTGGAACAAAGGTAGAGGGAATTCCTGCAACAAACTTGATGGCAAAGAACTTGAAGAAGCCGGTCCAGAATTCACATTGTTCAGAGTGGAATTCCCTTGTAAGTATGGTTCTCAATAATGATGAGAAGGTTAAAGATGTTATTACTCAGTATTACAATATTATTCAGGGTAATTTAAAATCTTCACAGGTATTTATAAGAGCAACAGAGTTTAATGCGGATGTTCGAAAATGCAGAAAGGCAAGGTTGGTTATTGCAGATGACCAGCTTATGTTAAATGATCCTATTCCACAGCGTCGAGAGATTCGAGAGATATATGAGAAAATATATACACGAGTTCCAAAGGTTGCAGATGCCGAAAAAGAAAAAGCGAATAGTTTATTGAAGCAATTGTCTGATTACCTGGACTATGAAGATATTGACGATGAGGATATCGAGGATCTTGTTGATAAAATCAAAGACTTTTATGAAACGGCAAGTTCTTCACTCGTCAATATTCATGGAAACATGCCAGTATTGGATGGAATCAAGAAAGATGCTAAGACCATTGCGGTTGCATTTGGAGAAGTTGAAAAAGGAATCGATAGTGATGATTCATTAGACGTGTTACTTATGTTCTCAAAAGACCCACTATCCAAGTTAGAACGTTTACTTGTGGCACTGCAGACGGTTCAGAAAGATGTGGAGTATGTTGCTAGGGACATCGCAAAGAGAAAAGAAAATATCTTTGTTGATAATGGTGGAGATTTAAGTGCAAGATACGAGGAGTCGCGTAAAAAGATTGAAGCTGATAGCAGATTAGTTGCAGATTGGAAGGTGAAGTAATGCTGATAGATTTGTTAGATCAGAGTATCATTGCAATGAAGGAGATACATGAGCTTGAGAAGTCTTCAAATGATGTTCAAAAGCAAGAAAAAATGACAAGATATATGCAACAGCAGTAAATGAGAGCCATTTGATTATACAAGCAGTTTCTAATGGTATGTTACAGCTAGATTTTTCTGTTTCGCCGGAAACAAAAAGCAGAGTCAGTGGACTTTTAAAATCATCAAGTGACGCAGTAGCATGTGGAATGGTACAGGAATCAACAGCAAATTACATACAGAAAGAAGTTTTGGTAATCAAGAAATCTATTTTACAGGAATGGTCTGAACATTACCACAAGATAGCGGATCAAAAGGTTAACATGTTACAGACCGTTAAGGAAATTGCCCAAGAGAGAGAAAAAAGTGGATTATGCTACTAATAAAATCAAAATGGGTGCATCCTGGGAGTTTAAGCAAGACAATCTAGATAAGATGAAAAAAGGGCTGCAGGAAGCAGATGAAATTATTGATAATTTGGGACTTGGCGATGATGAACCTCAAATCATAGAATTTCTTAAGAAGGTAGCAGATGGAAAAGCAAGTGTTCATGATCTGACACCAGAGGTGTTGGGGTGGCTGACAGATAAAAATATGACAACCAGGCTTGCGGTTAGCTTTAAGTAAAGGCAAGTATGAATTAAATGGATTACAACGACACACATGCAGGTGAGTTCTCCTATCATAATATCACTCGAAATCAAATATCTATCGATAAATATAACGGACGGAGCAATTGAGTAGAGATTCCTGAAAAGGCAACAATTTATGGGAATAGGATATACATTTTATGATATTTGAATATTCATTAGGTGAATACTATGAAAAATAAAAAAATGCATGAATAATATTATGGGAAGTATATCACCAAAGGGAACTAAGAAAATGGTTGATATAGAATAATTTGTGGATATTCTATCACACAAAAAGCAAAAAAGTCACGATAATATTTAAAAACCTTAAATTTTATTAGAGCAAGTAAAGATATTAATGATATTTTGAAACTTGCTTTTGATATGTCATCATAGAAATATTGGTATATAATTATTCTGAATGATCAACTAAAGATACGCGGTTTTATAAGAAAAAGAAGGAGTAGATTACATATGAGTAATATAAGTGGAATAAAAAAAGTATCAGAACTATTAAAAAATGAAAAAACGGAAATTTATGAGATAACAGGTGAACTTAATCGCCCTTTTCCGCTTTGTGAAAATAGAGTATATATAATTCCGGGTTATCAACGAGAAATAAGATGGTCTTCAGAAGATGTACAGACCTTGATTGATGATTTGATTCGTGGTGGAAAAAAGTTTTTGGGAACTATTACTATTAGTACGTTAGATGGCATAAAGTGTGAAGTGATAGATGGTCAACAAAGACTTACCGTATTAACAATGATAATATCACAGCTTAATAAATATGTTTCCCACAAAAAAAGTATCAGTAATCTGTGTAAAATTCAAAATGAGTCGTTTCCCATGTTTAATATTGCAATTGAGAATAATTTTGACCTTGATTCGTTGAAAAAAAACAATCCGAGTGTTTACGACAATATTGTAAAAAGTGATACATTGAATCAAATTCCTGACTTTCAGGTGATTTGGGAAAGCATAAAACAAAGAATTGATAATTGCACTAATAGGGATAGCTTGTTAAGTGCAGTTTTGGAAAGCGATATAAACATTCTTGTTAATCATGTGGATGGGACAAATTCTGACAAAAAGTTTTGCATTGATTATTTTATAGATATAAATGATAAAAGAAAGGAACTTGATAATTTAGATATTATTAGGGCATATGCTTTTAAAGAAGATTTTGAGGAAATGACAGATCACTGGGTATCAATTCAAAATAAATGTATGTCTTTAGCGGCAGATATGAAATATTCTAGAGATGAGCTGTTCTATCAGTATTTTGTTTGCATGGTTAATAATGAATTGAATTATAAATTAACAAAGCCAATTGGAGAAAAGTATCTTATTAAAGAAGATATTAGTATTAATAATTGTGAATATTCTAAGGGAACGGTTGTCTGGAATGTGTTTTCAAATGATAAATTTTATGCAAGAATGCTTGAAGATTTAGACGAATATTTAGATTTTTTAACAATTGTAAAATCTACTGAAACAGGAGGGAATGATACTTTTAAGGATTTGTTTTATATGAGTACCGGAAGAAAGGTAGATTCTACACAAATATTAAATGCACATACAATAATAAATTCCATTTTGCGAAATGATGATGTTGTACCTAAAATGATGGTAATGAAATATTACTTATTTGTTTTAAAGCCGGATTATGCAGATAAATCAGCATACAGCGCAGTTTATTATATGAATATTATAGCAACATTGTTTACAGCTAAAGGTAAAAGAAAAGGTTCTGAACAAATTGGTATGAGATTGATTCAATTAAACTGGATTGATCATTTAAAAGAATTGGCATATAAAATGCTTATTGATATGTCTAATACAACAGATTTTGCAAAAGTATGTAAAATAAATCGTAAATATACCGTTGAAAGTGGACAATATATGGCAAGGCGATACTTAACAATGTGTGATAGTTATTCGTGGGACAACGGCAGTATATGTGTTAATGAAAGGATTTTCAAGGAATTAAACGATTCCTCTGGAACATTCAATATGGAACATTTTATTATTAATCGAGATTTCAAATATGCATTATATGATGGGACGAAAAAGATTGCAGAAATATCGTTGCTGCAAAATGTAAAAAGTATATTGCTACAATTGCTAATTATCTTATTTTAGAAACTGAAACAAATGCACGTTTAAGTAATTGTCCTGTATACGAAAAGATAAATATGTTGGAACAGGAAATATTGAATAGAGGGATAGAAGATATAATTCCAAGCAAAAGAAGTCAGTTACATTATTATCAAATCAAGAAATATTTGTATGATGAAAGCAAATATCCTAAATTAAGATTAGACAATGCAAAAACGCAAAAGGAGAGAGAACAAGTATTGAAAAATTATTATTCAAATGATTTCGAAGATGAGTTCTTAAATCTTGCAAGGACAATGGATGATGAGGGGACTGTTTATGAATTTGAAACATATAAAAAATTGGTTAACTTAGGATTTAGATATGAAAAAGGTGAATTTGCGTGTGGATTAGGCAGTTTAGAGTATGAAATGGATACAGTATTTGGCGATATAGAAGCAAATATTAACCCTAAAGAAAAAAATATTACTTTATCAATAGAAGTATTTAACCCGTATTATGGAACAGGTAGAGAAGAAGAATACAGTATAATTTTGGAAAGGGTAAAGAATATGTTTGCTGATAAATTTAAGAAGTGCCCTGAGATGCATTCTAGTAATGAATACGGAGGTTCAGAAGATGAAAGCGTAAGTTTTTCATATGATATAAAGATGAACGAAAATAATGTAAATAAATTTATTGACACGGTAAAACTTGTAAGTGATAAAATTTTATAAAGGTTACAGGAAATAAAAATAAGTATTATGAAAATCTATATAATGGATTGACAGGAATATTTGTAGAGTTAGTAGAAAAGGATGCATCTTTACTTGACGACACTTATATAAAAAAGTGGTATCATTTATCCAAGCAAACATAACACAAAATAAAACCCAAAGGAGAACCCCATGTCCCTAAAAAACACACAGAAAATCAAATGCCCGGATTGCGGCACAGAAGGCGAATTTACGATATGGCAGAGTATCAATACGAAATTAAACCCACAGGCGAAGGAGGATCTTTTGTCTGGCAAGTTATTTGCGTATACCTGCCCGGAATGCAAGAAAGTCCATTATATCAATTACGGACTTTGTATCATCAGATGGAGAAGCAGCTGATGATTTATTATGCAATCTCGAAGGAAGATGAGAAGGAGATTTTAGACTCCTTTGCCAAGATGGAGACTGGAGACATGCTTCCGGGCATGGAGAGTACGGACTATACATGCAGAGTGTTCATTCTCAGAATCAGCTCCGGGAGAAAGCGTATATCTTCGATATAGGACTCGATGACCGCGTCGTTGAGATCATGAAGGTTATGACGGTGGCACATTTGTCGCAGACGAATCCGGATCTGGAGGTTGGAGATATATTCTTAGAGATCACCAAGGGAAAGCCGGAACGATTTGTGATCCGGTTGAAGAATGGCGTATTGGGCAACAGCCATTTTCCCAGAAGGTGTATGATGCAGTCAAGGCGGAGTACATTGATTCCAAGGGCGATGGCAAGCGGGATTATATCGTTGATATGAATTGGGCAGTTGAATGCCTGAAGAATAAATAAAATGACATAATTGCAGGAGGACAAACACATGGAACAGGTAGCAAAATTTTTGAAGGAAGCGGATACATATTATCTGGCAACGGTCGAAGGTGACCAGCGAGAGTAAGACCATTTGGCACAGCACATATTTTTGAAGGAAAGCTCTATATTCAGACAGGCAAGTCGAAGGCTGTTTCGAAGCAGATTCACGCGAATCCGAAGGTGGAGATCTGCGCATTTAAGGATGGCGAGTGGCTGCGTGTCGCAGGCGAACTTGTTGAGGATGACCGCAGAGAGGCGAGACAGTCGATGCTCGACGCATATCCATCCCTGCAGAAGATGTACTCTGCGGATGATGGCAACACAGAAGTATTTTATTTTAAGAATGCGACAGCTACATTTTCTTCATTTACACAGGAACCGAGGTTGTGAAGTTCTAGTAGAGAAGTAACTTATTGAGTGTGTACGTCGCAACAATTATTAAAAGGAGGGCTTTCCGATGAACATAAAATTTTATGGCGAAATTAAGAAAATACTTACAGAGGCAAGAAACAAAGTTTATCAGACGGCTAATTTTGCTATGGTGGAAGCGTACTGGCAAATTGGAAAGTCTATTATTGAAGAACAAAATGGAGAAGAACGTGCTGAATATGGAACGGGTTTGCTCAAAGAATTATCGAAGCAGATGACACAGGACTTTGGAAAAGGGTTTACGGTTGCAAATTTGAAAAATATGCGGCAGTTTTATCTGACTTTTCCAAATGGCTACGCACTGCGTAGCGAATTGAGTTGGACACATTATCGACTTTTAATGCGAGTGGAAAATGACAATGCGAGACAGTTTTATATGGACGAGGCGGTAAAATCTCAATGGAGCACGAGGCAGTTGGAAAGACAGATTAATACATTTTTCTATGAGAGATTGTTATCAAGCAAGAATAAAGAAAATGTTGCACAGGAGATTCAAACATTGGAGCCTGGAAAAACACCAGAAGATATTATTCGTGATCCATATGTGTTAGAATTTCTCGGATTATCTCCTAATGATGATTTTTATGAAAGTGATCTGGAGCAGGCTCTTATAACACATATGCAAAATTTTTGTCTAGAGTTGGGACGTGGTTTTTCCTTTGTAGCCAGACAAAAGAGGATTACGTTCGATGGGCGACATTTTAGAATAGATCTTGTTTTCTATAATTACATTTTGAAATGTTTTGTGCTTATAGATTTGAAAATAGGCGATCTTACCCACCAGGATTTGGGACAGATGCAGATGTATGTGCATTACTATGAGCGTGAATTGATGAATGAGGGAGATAATCCTCCAATTGGAATTGTGCTTTGTGCAGATAAAAGTGATGCAGTTGTGCGTTATACATTGCCAGAAGATGAGACACAGGTATTTGCCTCAAAATATAAGCTTTATTTACCTTCTGAAGAAGAATTACTGAAAGAACTGAAAAAGGAATATCAGGCAATGGAATCTGGCGCTGAATAATTGAAGTTTATGAATTCTTAAATCAAGGGGGGAAAAAAGTGATGATGCGTATCACAGCAAATCCATATTTAGATGGTATGATGGGCTTAGTCGTTGGTGATGCACTTGGTGTGCCGGTAGAGTTTGTGAGTGGAGAAGAACTATCAAAGAGACCTGTTACGGGAATGACCGGGCACGGCACATATAATGTACCGAAAGGCAGCTGGTCTGATGATAGCAGCATGGCGTTGGCAACATTGGATGTATTGCGAGAGGGTATCAACCTGGATAAAATTATGACTAATTTTGTCTCATGGGAACAACAGGGAGAGTTCACGCCATTTGGTGAGACGTTTGATGAGGGGATTACCTGCCATATGGCAATCCAGAATTACAGGAAGTCAAATGATGTAACAACCTGTGGTCTATCGGATGAATACAGCAACGGAAATGGTTCTTTGATGCGTATTCTTCCTGTGTGTATTTATCTGGCAAAGTTGCAGGAAGAAGAAAAGATGACGGATGCAGACGCGATATCTATGATTCATGCCGTGTCTGCGCTTACGCATGCGCATGTTCGAAGCAAGATGGCGTGTGGAATTTATTATTTCTGTGTTCGATCATGTATGGATCAAAGTGGTTCTATATCAGATTGGTTACAGGCTGGTGTAGATGCGGCATTTTCCTATTATGATCAAATAGAGAAATGCAGAGCCGAGTTACAGCATTTCAGCCGTATTCGAAATTTGCAGATATTACAGAGGCTGCCGAAGAGTGAGATTAAGAGTGGCGGATATGTGATAGAATCTATCGAAGCTTCGTTCTGGTGCTTGCTTATGACAGCAAGTTATAAGGATTGTGTCTTAAAAGCGGTAAATCTTGGACATGATACGGATACGACGGCGGCAATTGCTGGTGGACTGGCAGGATTATATTATGGATATGATGCGATTCCGAAAGCGTGGAAGCGGGATATTATCGACGTGATTGGATTGAGAAGATGTGTGAAGACTGCATAAGGTGATGATATTGGATGGTTACGAATGACAAGGTTAAACGGGGGTAGTACATGGTTTTATACATGAATATGAAACAGCTTGGCAAGCGCAGGAATACGGTGGATCAGGTGCCATTTACCTATGCGGTGGTACCGGGCAGCCTGCGCGAGCTGATTGCAGAGACGGTGAAGCTCTGTGTGAGCAGATATATCGAGGCGATGAACCGGGGCGAAGCAGTGCTTTCCAATGCGCAGATCGACGATATGGCGCAGATTGGGAAGATTGCTTTCGGCATCGTGTATGGTGAGAAGGCGCCGGATGTTGGGAAGTCCATAGAGACGGCGATGCTTGGGTTTCAGGATGGCTTGTTCCGGGTATTCTTAGGGGACACGGAACTTACGGAATTAGATGAGAAGCTGGAGTTACAAGAGGGCGATACGGTTACATTTATCCGTCTGACGATGTTGGCGGGCAGGATGTGGTAGGAAATTACAGGATTGGGTGAACAGAGTCTTACCACAAGCGTATATGTTGAAAGGGGTTACATATGGCAGAAGACAAGAAGACGAAGCAGGAGTTGGAAGTGCAGGCGAAGATCGCGAATGATTTTAAGCTTGCGCGCAATGAGGCAGACAAGGCTTTGAAAGCGTCTTACAGCGCGGAGATTCAGGCGCTGCTTGCAGAATGCAGCAAATATAACGGCGTGACGCAGCTGACGGAAGTCGGAAAGCGGCTGGATAAGCATTTGGCGAAATCGGGCAGCCTGCCATCGGAATTCTTCCGGAAGGAATTAAAGCAGATGCCGGGATGGATACCGGAGCATCTGATTGATGATTCTACTGCACGATCGATAGCATTACGAAATGGCAGGCGAGCGAGTCTTATTACAGAAGAACGGTGCGAATCAAGCACTACCGGGCATTTATGGGGCGTTATTTCCACATCATGAACACGTATCATGACATGGGAATTTACGGAACCGATCTCGTGTCAGTCTACACGGAGCAGCTGCCGCAGGATGTGCTGTGCTATTATCGGGATCAGAGTACAAATGGACGTCAGGCTGTATCGGAATACTGGATTCAGGCAGAGTTAGACCGCGGAAATGAGAAGTTAGAAGCAATTCTCATGGATATCTTATTTGGCGAGAGTGCGCAGACGAAGCTGTCCGTGGAGATCATCCGTGGCATCTGTATGAGCGGGAATACCCGGCTGCACGAGGCACTGGGCAAGCTGCTTTTGGCTGCGCGTCTGCAGGAAGGATTGCGTCAGGCAATCTGCGAGAATATGGATTACGGAACCGCGGAAGCTTTTCAGTCGTTATTCCGTGTCGTGAAGGACAATGATATGCTCCGGTATGCGTCCGTGCTTAGGGCGGTTGCCACATGGACCGGACTGATCGCAAATGAGGAGAGCAAGATCGACCGGATTCAGGAGAAGCAGCTATATATCATCGATACCTATTTGCAGGATGAGAATGCCAGAGCACAGGCACTTAGAAGCGAAGATGCGATGGAAATCTATCTGGCACTCTGGTGCTATGGATTTTACGATATGGACGATGCATGTGAGCGCATGGGAGAGATTGCGTTATCCGGGACGCGACACCAGCGCATGGTGTTCGGCATGTATATGGAGGCGATGCACTTAGGCAGGGTGTATGTACATGGCATTGCAAAGGAATTCGTGAAGCAGTTTTCGGATGAGCTTGACACGATGGCGGTGATCATGCCATGTCTCATGCCGGATCTCCAGTCGTATATACTTAATCTTGTCTATGAGAAGGGCAGACGATATAACGGAACACTGCAGAAGATGAATTATGCGGATGTTGGGAAATATTTTGATAGCCGGGAAGAGTGTCTGAAGGCCTATGATCGCTTAATGGGGATTCTGCGTCAGATACCTGGCAAGCGGCTGGAAATCAACCGTGTGTATTCCCTTGGAATGTGGCATATCTGGATAAATCCGACCTGATTTTCAGGCTTGCTGTGTGTGCCAGCGCACTTCGGGATGAGGATAAGATTACAGAGATTGCGGAGATGCTGGGCGATATCGATGTATCGCGGTACGGCAGGGATACGCTGATGCTATTTTTGATCCGGGAGCCTGCAAATGCCCGCCAGCGTGAGATTCTCGTGGATGCGGTAGCAGACAAGGAGACATATACGAGACAGGAAGCAGCGAAGCTTGTGAAGAAGATGAAGCTGGCACCGGAGAACTATATGCAGCTTGAGAACATGCTCAAATATAAGAAATCCGACATCCGAGAGACGGTGCTTTCCATCCTCTATCAGATGGATGAGGAGAAGCTGGATGGTCTGATCGGCAGACTGCTCACAGATGCGAAGGAAGAGAAGCGCACGGCAGGTTTGGATCTGCTGCTCCAGTTGAAGAAGGACGAGAAGCGGCAGCAGACATTTGCAAAATGTGTGGCACAGATCGACTATATGGCGCAGTCAGTAGCGAATATATCGACGAAGGAGCAGATCCTGATCCGGGAGATCCGGAATACGCATGCAGAACAGGCAGATGCAGAAGAAGGATACGGACTCTATGATGTAAATGCGGCGTATGATCCGGTCTTTGATTCTGCGTATTTGGAAGTATGTAAGGATGTATACCGGCGTTATTTCCCGGAGAGCGGGATTGCGACAGGAAATGCCGGGAAGAATGCCGGTGTATTGGCGAAGCTCAGGGCGAAATTTACTTCCGGGAAGAACTCGGAACCGGATACGGTCGACATCCATCATGTGCTTCGAGAATTGGACGCACTGTTTGATGCACATAAGAACGATGAATATGAGAGTGAAAACGGCGAAGTACGTATGCTTGGAGAACGGTTCGGATATTGGAGTGGGGACATACCATTTCCGGAGCTCTGGGAAGATTTCTACAGGAAAGAGATACAGACGCCGGAAGCGTGCCTGCAGATCTATATTTATGTGAATGGCTATAATTCCGATAAAGCGTATTTCAAGCAATATTGCAAGAGCTTTGTGGATGACCTGTATGGAAGCCGGTATAACGAGGAACTGCGACCTACGGTTACATGTCGCAGATGCAGACAATCCTGCGTGAACTCTATAACAAACACGTGCCGGAAAGTGACAGAAGGAAGCTGGCGGTTGTGGCTGCGGATTATCTGCTCTCGCGCAAGGATGCGCTTGTGCAGGAGAAGAAGACAGTAAATCCGGCTTCTAAGAAGGAAATCATTTGCTATAGAAGTGTGCTTACGCAGGAACAGATCATGGTTATTACAGCGTATACTGCGCCGGGCTACGCGGAATATGGAAGTGCAAATGATGTGGAGGCAGACTCGGCACAGGCGGCAGAAAATGATACGGAGTTTCTGCGTCTCTTCCCATACAATTATGCACTTGCGAAATGCCTTAATTTCAAGATCCCGGATGAGGTTGCGAATGATGGAAATGGCTATTATTGGGTAAATGTCGGTAAGATCATGCGCGTGCCGGAGCTTTCGACGTACATTGCAGCATATACGAGGGGACTGATCAGCCGGGACTACCTGTATAAGATGGCGTTTGAGTGCAATCGGATGGATGTAAGCCTGAAGTGTCTGTCTGACATTGTGCGGTATATGACCGAGCGGGACAGACAGGTGCAGACAAGAGGCTGCGAGTGGAGCTGGACAGCGGGTACTCGGCTGGTGCAGGTGCAGAAAATGCTGCTGCATAATCCGGCGAAGGAGCTGTCTGAGACAGATCAGGTGAGCGTGGATACTGCGAAAGAACTGTATCAGGCGATGGCTGGGCTTGTCATGGAGACAGAGCTTACACGTGGCGATACTGAGACTGCATTTTCCCAGTATGTATATGGGTTGACGAGAATCTATGGCGCGGCGTATTTTGTGCGGATTCTGTCGGCACTCGGCAAGGAGACGCTGGAACGGTCGACCTATTTTAACAGCAGTTACAGCTCCGGTGTCAGACGAAGTGTGAGCAAGAAGAACAGCCTGTCGCATCTGTTGCAGGCGTGTCTGCCGGATGTCAATGACAGTGCGCAGACGCTTGGCGCACATCTGAAAGGGACGGATATCAGTGAGGCACGTTTAGTTGAGGCGGCAATGTATTCGCCGGAGTGGATTGATATTGTGGGTGATTATCTTGCTGGGATGGATTTACAGCCGGATGTTATTATTTCATGGCACATATGAATGAGTCGTTTGACAACAAGCGGACAGCGATGATCGCGCGCTATACACCGCTTTCGGTCGAGGAATTAAATGATGGTGCATTTGACCGGGCGTGGTTTACGGAGGTCTACGAGAAACTTGGAGAGAAGCATTTTACGCTCATATATAAGGCTGCAAAATACATCTCCGATGGTGCCAAACATGCAAGAGCGAGAAAATACGCGGATGCGGCACTCGGCAAATATAATGAGACAGAGCTGCTCGGTGAGATCGAGGCAAAGCGGAATAAAGACCTGTTGATGGCAGTCGGAATCCTGCCGATTGCCGATGAGACGCAGATCAAAGAACGGTATATGTTCCTGCAGAAGTTCAAGAAGGAGAGCAAACAGTTTGGTGCCCAGCGGAGAGCCAGCGAGGCGGCTGCGGTGCAGATTGCATTACAGAATATGGCAATCAATGCAGGCTATCAGGATGTGACGAGACTGATCCTACGGATGGAGAGTCTGGTGGCACAGGGCATGGCGGACTATTTCAAGCCGCATGAAGTCGGAGAAGTATCTGTATGGCTTGAGATGGAAGATGGCGGCAAATGTGCCCTGCTTGTGGAGAAAAATGGCAAGCAGCTGAAGTCTGTTCCGGCGAAGCTTAAGAAGGATGAATATATTGTGGCGATTACCGAGGCGAAGAAGCAGATGGCAGAGCAGGCACGCCGCACGAGGGCGATGTTGGAAGATGCGATGGAGAGTCAGGAGACATACACGTATGCGGAGATTCAGGGTATGCTGGAAAATCCTGTGATTCACGATTTGGTGGCGGCACTTGTGTTCCGTGTGATGGATGGTGGCGGTGTGTCAGATCATACGCAGGAGGAACAGGCTGCATTTGGATTTGTCACAGCGAAAGGGATGGATGTATTTGCAAATCATGCAGCATATACAGATGAATCCGTGGGGACATTGGCAGATTCAGGAGATGAACCGTGTAACAGTTTGCATCATATCGAGCCATCCGACGATACATTACTGACGGTGGCGCATCCATTTCAGATGTATAAGCAGGGCATGTGGCATACGATTCAGAAATATGTGTTTGACAACCAGATCATCCAGCCGTTTAAGCAGGTGTTCCGCGAGCTGTATGTGAAGACGGAAGAAGAGCTTAACATGGAGCGCTCCTTGCGTTATGCGGGCAATCAGATCCAGCCGAAGAAGACGGTTGCGTGCCTGAGAACAAGACACTGGGTTGCCGACATCGAGGAAGGCTTGCAGAAGGTATATTACAAGGAAAATATCGTAGCGAGGATCTATGCACTGGCGGACTGGTTCTCACCGGCAGATATCGAATCCCCGACGCTGGAATGGGTCGTGTTCACTGATCGAAAGACAGGCAAAGATCTAAAGATTCGTGAGATTCCGGATATCATATTCTCGGAAGTTATGCGTGACGTGGATCTGGCAGTGAGCGTGGCACATGCAGGTGGCGTAGATCCGGAGACATCACATTCGACTGTGGAGATGCGGAAGGCAATCGCGGAGTTCACGATGCCGCTCTTCAAGCTTACAAATGTTACATTTACGAAGAATCATGCGGTGATTCAGGGCGCACGTGCGAACTATACCGTGCATCTTGGCAGTGGCGTAGTCCATCAGGAGGCGGGACCTATGATCAATGTACTTCCGGTGCATTCGCAGCGGCGCGGACGGATCTTCCTGCCATTTGTGGACGATGATCCGAAGACATCGGAAGTGCTGACAAAGATATTATTCTTTGCCGAAGATAAGAAGATCAAGGATCCATTTATACTCGAACAGATCCGGCAATAATGGTAAACATATTGGGCACACACTTCACAAAAGGTTCACAATAAAATTAGCACTCACCTCTTGACAGTGCTAATAACCGGGTGTATAGTATAGTCACAATCAAGAAAGGGAAAAGAAAAGGAAAGAAGAAATAGAGAAAATCCCTTAGAGATTGCAAAGTTGTGATATTCAAACGACACCTCAGATTTCTCTGATAGTGCTTAAAGAATACCGTAGGCATTGGTTGTTTAAGTATGAAAGGAGATATGACTTATGTTTACACCTAGTATTTTTGGAGAAAGTTTGTTTGACGATTGGATGGACGATTTTGAGAAGGAGTTTGACAAGGAACTCCGGCCAGCGAAGAATCCGCTGTATGGTAAGCATGCGAAGAACATGATGAAGACAGATGTCCGTGAGACAGATGATTCCTATGAAGTTGATATTGACTTACCTGGATTCAAGAAAGACGAAGTCAATGCACAGCTGCATGATGGATACATTACGATATCCGCTGCGAAGGGTCTGGATAAGGACGAGAAGGACAAGAAGACCGGCAAGTATATCCGCCGTGAGCGTTATGCAGGCAGCATGATGCGAAGCTTCTATGTTGGTGATGAGATTAAGCAGGAAGATATCCATGCAAAGTTTGAGAATGGTATCCTGCAGTTGTCAATTCCGAAGAAGGAAGCAAAAGCCATTGCGCAGAATAACTACATTGCTATTGAATAATCTATGAGAATGTAGCTGCGGTGCATATAAATCTACACCATATACACAATCGACTTTGGAACTTAACGTAAAGTAAGGGAAGGAAGTGTGAGATATGGACAAGAATCCAAAACATCCATTGAAGAAAAAGAAAGTTATGCCGAAGGTTTGTGCAACAGCAAATCATAACGCAGATCAGCCGGAGATGGCAGCTTCTTCAAAGAAGAAACATTAGTGAGATATAAGAAATGCCCTGCATGTTGAAAGAACATGCGGGGCATTTCTTTTGCTGGTTTCTTACAAAATTTTTGAAAGATATATGTATTTCTACACACGTAAAAATTACCATAATAATATCAAGATAACAATACAAATGCATGTAAGAATCTGATATAACATATTTACAGGTTATTTGATACGGTACCAAAGTAAAAGTATATGGGCATTGACTATATCATGGAAAACGAAAAAGAAAAGGAGATTCGGTATGCAGTTTGGTTATTTTGACAATGAGAATCGGGAGTATGTAATTACAAATCCCAAGACACCGGCACCTTGGGCGAACTACTTAGGCTCCCCGGAATATGGTGCTTTGATTTCAAACAATGCAGGTGGTTACAGTTTTGCAAAGTCTGGTGCGAATGGCAGAATCCTGCGCTATGTATTCAATAATTTCGATCAGCCGGGACGTTACATTTACATTCGAGACAATGACAGCAAAGATTACTGGTCTGCATCCTGGCAGCCGGTAGGAAAGAGCCTGGATACGTATAAGAGTGAGTGCCATCATGGTATTTCGTATACGAAGATTATGGCAGATTACAGTGATATTCACACAGAGGCATTGTATTATGTGCCATTGAATAAGACATATGAAGTATGGAATCTGAAAGTAACAAACAATGGTTCTGAAAAGAGAAATCTTACCCTGACCGGATATGCAGAATTTACAAACAACAGCAATTATGAGCAGGATCAGGTGAATCTGCAGTATTCATTATTTATTTCCAGGACAAGCTTTGTAGAAAACCGGATTCGCCAGACGGTGCATGGGAATCTGGATGTACTCGGAGCTGGTGAGACAGTCGATGATAAGCGTCCGACAGACCGGATCTTCGGACTTGCCGGAGCAGATGTTTCTTCCTATTGTGGAGATAAGGAAGTATTTATTGGAAGATGTAATGGCTATGGCAATCCGGATGGCGTGGTAAACGGAGATCTTGGAAATGCTTTAAGTTATAATGAAAATTCTTGTGGCGCGCTTTCTACTGTTGTTGAGCTTATGCCGGGTGAGACAAAGAATATTGCGTTTATCCTTGGATTAAAGGAAAATGATGAGGCAGAAGCTATTATGAACAGCTATACGGATCCAGCGGATGTCTGTGAGAAGGAACTGGCTGAGTTAAAGACTTACTGGGGTGAGAAATTCTCGCATTTCCAGGTACAGACACCAAGCAAGGAATTTGATTCGATGATTAATACCTGGCATGCCTATAACTGCTTCATGACATTTATCTGGTCAAGAGCAGCATCATTCATCTATTGTGGACTTCGGAACGGATACGGATATCGAGATACAGTGCAGGATATTCAGGGAATTATTCATCTGGCACCGGAGATGGCAGCAGATAAGATTCGATTTATGCTTTCGGCACAGGTTGCCAATGGTGGTGGACTTCCACTTGTGAAGTTCACACACAATGCCGGACATGAGGATACACCGGACGATGCTTCTTATGTGAAGGAGACAGGACATCCGGCATATCGTGCGGACGATGCATTGTGGCTCTTTCCAACAATTTATAAATATGTAACAGAAACCGGAAATCTGGCATTTATGGATGAAGTGATTCCTTACGCAAATAAAGATGAAGGTACGGTGTATGATCATCTGAAACGTGCGATTGATTTCTCTATGAAACATCTTGGCAGACATGGCATGCCGGCAGGACTTTATGCAGACTGGAATGACTGCCTGCGGCTTGGAAAAGATGGGGAGTCATCCTTTGTTGCATTGCAGTTTTATTATGCAATGACGATTCTTCGTAAATTCGCTGAGTATAAAAATGATTCTGAGTACATTTCTTATCTGGATAAGAGCCAGAAAGATCTCTGGAATGTGATTCAGAATCTCTGCTGGAATGAAGACCGGTTTATCAGGGGCTTTACGGAAAAAGGAGAAGTAATCGGTAAAAGAACAGATCCGGAGGCAAATATGTGGTTGAATCCACAGAGTTGGGCGGTTATCAGCGGATTTGCATCTAAGGCACAGGCGGAAGCTGCAATGGAGAATGTGTATGCGCAGTTAAATACAGCGTTTGGTGCCGTACTTATGGATCCACCGTACCATGCGCATGCATTTGATGGCGCTCTGGCGGTTATCTATAATCAGGGGGTAAAGGAAAATGCGGGAATCTTTTCACAGTCACAGGGCTGGCTGATTCTGGCAGAAGCATTACTTGGACATGGAAACCGTGCGTTTGAGTATTATATGGAGAATTCACCGGCAGCTCAGAATGATAAAGCAGAAGTGAGAAAGCTTGAACCTTATTGCTATGGTCAATTTACAGAGGGTAAGGCAAGTCCTCATTTTGGACGATCCCATGTGCACTGGCTGACGGGAACTGCATCAACAGTTATGGTTGGCAGTGTCGAAGGTATTCTGGGCATGCGCCCGGATTTCTATGGATTGCGGATAGCACCATCCATCCCGCAGAATGGGACGGATTTACAGTGGAGAAGGATTTCCGCGGAAAGCATCTCCATATTGAGGTGAAAAATCCGGGACATGCAGAGTCTGGATTTAAGTGCATGGAAATCAATGGTCAGACTATCTTCAATAATTATGTGAAAGACGAGTGGCTTATGTCAAACGGGGATAATATAATCATATTATATATGTCATAGATTTTACCGGTCAGGCAGACCGGAGGCATTCAGATTTAGGGACTGGTACCGCTTTGGTGTCAGTCCTGTCTGTTTTTTGAAGACCTCTGAGAAGTAGCTTTGATCTGAAAATGCAAGGATCGAAGCAATTTCAGCCGCGGAATAGGAAGAGTGAAGCAGCATATTTTTGGCAGTTTCAATCTTTGTCTGCTGGATATAGTCGCTGACAGTCATACCGGTTTCCTTGTGGAAAAGACGGGAAAGATAGGATGAATTCAGTCCGGTCAGTTCTGAAAGATTTGCAAGTGTGATTTTTGTATGTAGGTGGTCATAAATATAATCAATACATCTGGCTACTGGTTTTGATGTAATCTTTTTCTTTCGCAGATTTTTCATGCGGCCGGTGTAGTCCAGGCATGCGGTTGTGTGCAGTTCATCGAGTTCATCCATCGAATTTGCACGGTCTGCTGTGTGGATATAAAAATCGCTCAGGCTGTAGGAAGTGGACAAATCCAGACCACCTTCGATACAGTAGCGGGCAAGCATAGCCATTGTGATTGCAAAATGATATTTCAGGCTTTGCAGAGGGGTGTCGGATAGCTCGCCCAATCCTTTTTTGTGGCTGATCTTTGCCTGACAAAGCTCATTTACCTTCTCAATGTTTCCGGATTTGATGGTTGTATAAAATTCTAATTCCGGATCGTACTGTGCACGTAGTACAGCTTCGTCCTTATATACGTAATCACGGTATATTTTATTGCTTATTTTCATGGTAACACCCCATTGATATATGTTCGTTATTTTTTTAGTGATTTTGGAAAATATTTAATGTAATTATAGCAGAGAATCTGATTTAGAACAATCGAACAAAATGCAACAAATAATTGCTTTACTTTGCATTATGTATAGGGTACAATTTTTACAGCACATTGTTTCAAATACATTTAGAAAATAAAAATGAACAAATGTTCGAATTCCTTGTTGACTTTTCGAACAGAAGTGTAGTATAGTAGAAGAAACAAAAACGAACATATGTTTTGATAACATAGATGGAAGATAATGGAGGTTTATGGTATGGCAAGTGAAGAAAAGATGAAAGCATTAGATGCAGCGCTGGCGCAGATCGAGAAGCAGTATGGTAAGGGTTCTGTGATGAAGCTCGGAGATCAGTCTGCAAATATGGGAATTGATGTAGTTCCGACCGGCTCTCTGAGTCTGGATCTGGCACTCGGACTTGGCGGTATGCCAAGAGGTCGTATTATTGAGATTTATGGTCCAGAATCAAGTGGTAAGACAACCGTTGCACTGCATGTGGTTGCTGAAGTACAGAAGATGGGTGGTATTGCAGGCTTTATTGATGCAGAGCATGCACTCGACCCAACGTATGCAGCGCATATAGGTGTCGATATTGATAACCTGTATATTTCACAGCCGGATAATGGCGAGCAGGCACTGGAGATTACAGAGACGATGGTTCGTTCCGGTGCGGTTGATGTAATTATTGTGGACTCTGTAGCGGCTCTTGTACCGAAGGCAGAGATTGACGGCGAGATGGGAGATTCTCATGTTGGATTACATGCGAGACTGATGTCTCAGGCACTCCGAAAACTGACTGGTATTATCAGCAAGTCTAATTGTGTGGTTATCTTTATCAACCAGCTTCGTGAGAAAGTAGGTGTGATGTTTGGTAACCCGGAGACGACAACCGGTGGTCGTGCATTGAAGTTCTACGCATCTGTCCGTCTGGATGTGCGCCGGATTGAGACATTGAAGGTTGGCGGAGAAGTTGTTGGTAACCGTACAAGAGTCAAGGTTGTAAAGAATAAGGTTGCACCTCCATTCAAGGAAGCAGAGTTTGATATTATGTTTGGTAAGGGTATCTCCAAGGAAGGCGATATTCTGGATCTGGCTGTTTTGCACGATATCATCAACAAAGCAGGTGCATGGTACTCTTACAATGGTGAGAAGATCGGACAGGGACGTGAGAATACGAAGCTTTATCTTGCAAATAATCCAGAAGTGATGGAAGAGATTGAGCAGCAGGTACGGAATAAGTGTGGGATTGGCGTAGATGCAGAACAGACAGAGAGCGAAGAGTCATAAGCAACCAACTACATACAGTGCATTTGATACAGCGATTTATTATCTTACCTTCCGGGATCGCTCCCGGAAGGAGCTTTGTGATAAGCTGACAGAAAAAGGATATGAGGAAGCAGAGATTGCAGAGGCAGTTGAGAAACTGATGTCCTATGGATACATTGATGATGAACGATATGCCTCATCGTATATTCGGAATCAGATGCGTGCCAAAGGCAGACGAAGAATCACAATGGAGCTTTCCGGTAAAGGTGTAGATTCAGAGATGACACGTGAATTATGCATGGAACTGGTGCCTGATGAAGCGGAAACCATCTATGATTTACTGGAAAGACGTTATGGTAACTTAGATTTTTCGGATGAAGGACAGATGCGGCGTATGTATTCCTTTTTTGCACGGCGGGGATTTAAGTATGAGGATATTCGCAGAGCGGTGTCAGAATATAGAAAAAATATTGAAAAAATATAGAAAAGTAATCTATTTTTTCTTACAATTTGCATAAAAAAAGTAAAGTATTCCTTGACACTAGTATAAAAAAAGTATAATATTTAAGTGTTGTAGTTATGCAATAAAACTAAATAAGGAGGTGCTCCTGAGTTGTCAGACGAAGCAATCAAGTATGTGATTTTCGCTGTAATACTCGTGGTTGCAATTCTCGTTACCTGGTTTTTAGCTATTGCGTATCGTAAAAATGTGGCAGAGGCAAAGCTTGGTAAGGCAGAGGATAAGGCTAGAGAGATTATAGATGAAGCACTGAAAGCTGCGGAGGCAAAGAAACGTGAGACACTTCTTGAGGCGAAGGAAGAAGCCATGAAGACGAAGAATGAGATTGACAAAGAAGTCAAGGATCGTCGGAATGAGCTTCAGCGCATGGAAAAGCGTGTTCTTTCCAGAGAGGAAAATCTCGACCGGAAGACCGAAGCCGTAGAGAAGAAAGAAGCTTCATTATCACGTAAAGAGGCAGAACTCACGAAGCTGAAGCAGGAAGTTTCAGATTTGGAAGCAAAAAGAACTCAGGAACTGGAAAGAATTTCCGGATTAACCTCTGAACAAGCAAAGGAATACTTATTAAAGACTGTTGAAGACGAAGTAAAGCATGAAACAGCAGTCATGATCAAAGAATTAGAAACACGAGCAAAAGAAGAAGCAGATAAGAAGGCAAAGGATTACGTTGTGACAGCTATTCAGAAGTGTGCTGTTGATCATGTATCAGAGACAACGATTTCCTTAGTACAGCTGCCTAATGATGAGATGAAGGAAGAATCATTGGTCGTGAAGGACGAAACATTCGTACTTTAGAGATATGACAGGTGTTGATTTAATTATTGATGATACACCGGAAGCAGTTTTGCTTTCAAGTTTGATCCGGTTCGTAGAGAAGTAGCCAGAATCGCACTTGAAAAGCTGATTGTGGATGGAAGAATCCATCCGGCACGTATTGAAGAGATGGTCGAGAAGGCTCAGAAAGAGGTCGAGACTATGATGCGTGAAGAGGGAGAGGCTGCAACCCTGGAAGTCGGTGTACATGGCTTACATCCTGAACTGATACGTCTTCTTGGTAAGATGAAGTTCAGAACAAGTTATGGACAGATAGATTGAAGCATTCTATTGAGGTAGCTCATTTGTCCGGTTTGCTTGCCGGAGAGCTTGGGCTTGATGTTCGTGTAGCAAAGCGTG
>ENA-OQEN01000220-OQEN01000220.1-human-gut-metagenome-genome-assembly--contig:-NODE-220-length-25035-cov-3.399470_pt1 | contig 25035 bp, 45 predicted proteins | sample MGYA00242791_ERZ504627 | MGnify/ENA primary metagenome ERZ504627 (study PRJEB26092, sample SAMD00036316) | human gut metagenome | host: Homo sapiens | study: EMG produced TPA metagenomics assembly of... | reverse complement strand
TTGGCGATCGTGGACGCATCGGCAGCAGCGAGACCTCGGCCGACCTCTTGATCGCCTCGAAGGCGCTGCGAGGTCGTTGTATTTCACGTCGTTGATCTGCTGGAGAGCGGCCGCGCCGTCGTAGGCTGCGGTCTCGATACTCGCCAGCACCGGCAGCACGCCGGCCTCCAGATCCTCGAACTGTGTGCCGAACAGGGCCACGCCGGCCGCGTTGCGAGCGAGGGGGTCGTCCATGCTGTTGAGGGCCTCGACGGTGTCGAAGAACGCGGCCTCTGCGGTGTCTCCACCTGCGGCGAAGGCTGCGAACATTTTGTCGGCATTAAGGCCGAGGCTCTCGAAGGCTTCCCGGCTCGTGTCGCTGCCGTCCTTCGCCCTGATGTTGAACTCCTTGACGGCGTCGCCGACCTTGTCGATGGAGAACAGGCCGGCGTCAGCGCCCTCCACGAGGGTGCCGATGAACTGGTCGGCGCTGAGGCCGAGAGCCGCAAACTGCGGGCTGTACTCGTTCAGGGTGTCCAGCAGGTCGCCGTTTTTGTCTGCGCCGTTCTGCGCGCCCACGGCGATCAGGCCGTAGGCTTCCTCGGCGTCGATGCCGAAGTTTTTCATCAGGGCCGACGCTGCCCGGGCGCTCTCGCTGACATCGTAGTCGAACACATCCCGCAGGTTGAAGCCGGCGGCGGTTGCCCTCTCCAGAGCTTCGCCGGTCAGGTCGCTGGCCTGCTGCGTTGCAGCCAGACCGTCGGCCACGTCGGCGAAGTCATCGCCGAGCCCTTGGGCGTAGATGTTCTTGACGCTTTCACCGAGCGCGTCCAGCTCGTCGCCGGTCGCCCCGGTTGCTGCCGAGAGCTGATTGATGGCCGTGTTGTACTCGTTGCCGAGGTCGGCCAGATACTTCCCAGCCTCCACGACCGCCTTGCCCGTTGCGACTGCGATGCCGCCCACAGCGCCGCCGACGGCCACGGCCTTCCAGTTGACGTTTTCCAGCTTGCCGGTGACATCGTCCAGCGCCTTACCGAGTGACGGGTCAATGGTGCCGGCGAGACTCACGACGGCTTGCAGCATTTTATTTTTGGCCACTGGCGTCACCTCCTCCTATGCGGCCGGATGTGTGGGATCCTCGGCTTCGGGATCTTGGCCCTCTGCTTTTTCGCCTCCTCGGCCGCTTCGTAGTATTCGAGCAGGAAGTCGGTCAGGCGTTCCCGTCGGAGCTCTCCGACTGAGATGTGGAAGGCTCGGGAGTAGTCTCGGACGAGCTCTCCGAGTCGTTTTGCTCGGAGGGTGCCCCCGACCTCGTTGTGGTAAAATTTCGGCCGATCCTCACCAGCTCCATGACATCGGGCCCGCTGATGCGCTCGAGGTCGGCGATGTCGATGTCGGGGTTGACGGCGGTGATCGCATCATAGCGAGGTAGAGGTGCATGGAGTAGTCGAGCTCGGTGGCGCCGGCGCTGCCGCCGGCCTTGTGGGTGGTGGCGCGCAGCTTCAGCGCCTCGGCCTCGGCGAACATCCCCACGGTGATCGCGCCGGTGTCATAGGTCAGGGTCTTGACCTTCTTGCCGTTGATGGTGATGGGGTTGCTGAGTGTCAGCTTTTCCATGGTCGTTGTCTCCTTTCGTTGATAAAAAGAGGGACGCCGCCCACCTTGGGCGGCGCCCATCTGTTGTTACAGCACGCTGCGCAGGTCTTTGACGTAGTCCACGCCGCCGATGCGCATGATGGTGTTGAGCTGGTCGATCAGGCAGAACTCCTCGCCGGCGACGAAAACCTGATAGCGGCTCACGGCCAGCGTGACCTCGTTCTCCGAAGGGTTGCCCGGATCCACGGACAGGCCCGGGATCAGCTTCGGGACGCAGCGCATGAACGCCTTGCAGCCTTCGGTCTTGGTGGAGCCGTCGGCGTACTTGACATCCTGCGCCCATCTGACCTCCAGCGTCTTGCTCTCGAGCTGCACCATGGAGCGCAGCCCCTTGTCGATGCCGATCTTGGTGATGGCAGCTTCCATGCCTTCGATCTGGCCGGTCATGGGTGCGGTGTAGGTGCCCATCGCCTTATAATCGGCGGTTACATGGGTGACGGCCGGCAGGGTGATGGTCACGTCCTTGGCGACGAGGACGCCGTTGATGTACACGGTGTCGGCGAGGATGGGGCCCTTCAGGTCAAGCCACAGATTTGCCATTACTCGTCACCTCCTTCGTAGTAGACAGAGAAGCCGGCGTCGGTGTATGCGACATACACGCTCGCAGACTTGAGGGGCGGGGTCGGGGTGACGGCGATGTCCCAGCGGAAGTCGCCGTTCATGATGTCGGTGGTGCTGTTCTCGCTCTCGAGGAACACGATCTGCGGCTCGCCCAGCAGCGCGCCCATGCTGACATACCCGTCGAGCTTCTCCTGCTCGCGTTGATGATCTCGTCCTTGAGCGCCCGGGTCATAGGCTCGTCGATGCGCGGGCTCCACTCCCTCTGGAAGTCGTTGGTGATGTGCATGAGCATACGCATGGACACGTCGAAGATCGCCCGGGGATCCACGTCGGCGCCGTAGGTGTAGGCGGCGGTGTGGTCGCCCCACAGTACCCACTCGCCGCCCCATGCGACGGCCGTGCTGATGCCGTTCTGCGTCAGCTCCTTGCCCTCCTGCTGGCTGAAGCCGCGGTTGGTGGCGTTGGCCCCAAAATACTGCTTGATGATGGGGATCGCCTTGTTGCCGCAGGTCTCCATCGGCACGCTGTTGTGGCTGAAGTCGGCCCGCATGAGCTCGACCACGGCCAGCGTGCTCAGGTGGTAGATGTTGCCGAGGTTGTCGACGCCCTGCGGCCAGTAGACCTTCGACCGCTCGCCGGTGAAGGCGTTGTTCTTCTTCCACGCGATGGCCTTGGTGATGGTGTCGACCGCCTGCGCGCTGCTGTCCACGAGGGGCAGGTCAGCGACGACGAAGGCGTCCCAGTGGCCGTTGATCTTCTGGCTGGCGGTGAGCATGGCGTTGTAGACCGCCGGGCTCTGGCTCCAGCCGGGGGCGGCGATCAGGTTGCAGACCGCGAACTGCTCGGGGTAGAGCAGCGCGATGGAACTCAGGCCGCTGTACTCGCCGCCGGCCGTCACGCCGCCGATGATGTCGTCGTCCTCGATGGTGCTGTCGTCCACCTCGTAGAAGCTGGCCGTCAGGGTGCCGGTGAGCGGTGAGTCCTCGATCAGGCTGGTGATGATGACGGTGCCTTGGTGAAGTTGTAGTCCACGGCGTAGTCGGTGCCCTCGGCGTAGTCGCCGCCATCGCTCTTGGCGATGGTCAGGGTGTCGAGGATGATGGTGGAGCTCGCAAACTCGGCCCGGCCGCCCGTGAAAGAGAGCTGCTGGGTGGTCTCGGTCGCCTTGCGGTGCTTGCCCGCAGACGGGTCGAGGACGTTGATGACGTAGATGGGGCCGATGTTCCCGAGGGTGTTGTTGAAGTGCGCGTTCATGACCTCGCAGAGCGTAAAGGTGCCCCAGTCGGCCGCATAGCCGAGCTTGCGCTGCGCGTCGATCATGTTGCTGAGCTTGATGGGCTCATTGATGACGCCGGCGTCTGCGAAGCCGCGCACGAGGTTGACGGGTGCCGTGCCGATGTAGACCGGCGTGGTGCCCGCCTGCACGGCGCTCTGTGCCACAGTCTCGCCGATGTGGCCGTATGCGCCGTAGAGGTATTCGTTTGCCATCTGCTTTTCCTCCTTTGCATAAAATTAGAGCAGCCGGCTGGCTGCCCTTAAAGCAGGTGTTGGTAGTCCTTCGGCGTGCGTGTCAGGGGCTCCTCGGCAGAAAACTCCACCCACGCGAACCAGTAGGGGTAGAAGTCCGGGACGGCGTCCTGCTCAGACACAGGGCCGAAGGTGATGCCGTCCTCCTTCATGACGCGCAGCGAGCCGATGTACTCGGCGTTCTCGATCATGCGGAGGGCCGTGTCCACAAAATTCCATGCGTCGCGCCAGCCCTCGCCGTTTTTCTCGAAGAAGCTGCGGCCTCCTCGTTTTGCCACTGGACGTATGCGCCGCTGCCGTCGTTTTTCGGTTTGAAGATGTCGCGCCCGTGGTAGCCGGGATCCCACGCAGAGAAGCAGAGCCGGATCTTGATGCTCCTCGAGCTCATGGTCAGGCTGTCGGTGCCCTCCACGATCTGCACGCAGACCGAGGGGATGGGAGCCGGCACCTTTGGGGGCAATCTGTCCTTCGACGGGACGAAAAGCGAGAACGCGGTCGGGTTGACCAGCTTGTAGGGGTAGGAGGCGTCGGTCGCGCTGTCGTCGGGGAGCTTGAGCTGCACCATCGGGCAGACGGTGGAGTCCAGCCACTCCCGGACGGTCTCGATGCTGTTGACTATGGACACGGCTGCACCTCCTTTACATGGTCACGGTCTGGCCGAGTGCGATGGTGGCGACGCCCATGTCCTCGCTCCAGTCGTTGACGATATACTCGCGGCCGTCGATGTTGAGCCCTTCGCCCGCCGGCGCCGGGGCGGCAGATCCTCGACTGCTGCATACAGCATGAGGGACGACTCTGCCACGCCCAGCTCTTGCCCCCCTTGGCGTTCTTTCAGGGCGTTGTCATCCAGCACGACGGTGATGGTCTTGCCGTCGACCTTGTGCTCCTCACCGAACTCGGCGAGGTTGAGAAACACGAGGCGGCGGTCGTCAGCGACCATTTTCTTGAAGTCGAAAGCCATTAGACGGGATCTGCGGCGCCGATCTCGGGGGGCTTCTCGTCGTCGCCGTTTTGGTCGTCGCCATTCTGGCGTCGTCGGCTGCCGCCTTCGCCTTCTCGATGGCGTCGATGATGTCAGCTTCTTGCGCATGGCAGAGGCGTCCACGCCGTAGGCGGTCGCCACTTCCTTCAGCTCGTCGAGTTTCATGTCCTCGTCGTACTCGGGAGCGGCAGGCGTGCCGTCGGGCTCAGATGTCGCCCCGGGCTCCCGCTCCGGCTCTGCGGCCGGGGCAGGGGCCACGGGCTTCTCGTCGACGTACTTGGCGACGCCTTTCTTGACCAGACGGGCCTCGAGCTCGGGGTCGAACTTCTGAGGCCCGTCCGCGTTGGTGATGGGGACGACCTTGCGGCCGTTGTAATAGCCGAAGGTGCCCGCGATGATCTGGATCATATTCGTGCTCCTTTCCTTGGTCTTAGGCGGTGGCGGTTGTCACGGTGATCGGCACGGTGGAGTCGTCCGTCAGCGTGGCCGTGCCGCCGGTCACTTTCCCGGTGCTGTCTGCGGTGAGGGCGATGCTCTTAACAGACTTCCCGTCTGCTCCGGCGGGCCCGGTTGCCCCGGTATCGCCTTTGGCACCATCCGCTCCGGCGGGGCCCTGCGGGCCAGTTTCTCCAGTATCACCCTTCGGGCCCTGCGGGCCGGTTTCGCCGGTGTCTCCCTTGGGGCCTTGCGGCCCGACCTGCTCGTTTTGCACGCCGGCCTCGAGCTTGTTCAGTCTTTCGGCGGTGATGATGTCGCCGTCTTTCCACTCGGTAGGTGTGTAAGCCATGTTTGTCACTCCTTTCCTACAATGCTGCGCCGACCGTCCCCCTGCCGACCGCAGCGGTGTCAACAGGGGGTGTTATTCCCCCAGTACGTCGGCAACGATCCACGGGTTTTTGTTGTTAGGGATCAGCAGCGGGCGGCTGGAGATGGTCAGCGTGCGGGTGTTGCCCTCGGCGCTGGACACATACTTCGGCACGCGGCGGCCGGCGTAGGTGTGGAACTCTCCGTCGGCCTGCTCCACCTGGGAGACGGCGCCGTAACAGGTACGGCCAGCAGCGGGGGCGGTGAGGATGCACTTGCCGCTCGGGATGTAGAGCTGATCGTTGCCGTCGTCGTCGGTGTAGGTCTCGTCGTAGGAGATCACGCTGATGATGCGGCCGTTGATGTTCAGGCGGGCCATGATGGACGCGCCGGGCGCCAGCTCCTCGGGGGCGACGGAGCCCAGCTCATAGCGGCGGTTGTCGAGCATTTCCTTGATGTCGGGATCCTCGACGATGGCGTCGGCCACGTCCGGGGAGCACACGAGGTCAGCAGCACGCAGGCCGCGTCTGGTCAGCATACGGGCCATCGCGCCGAGGTCGGCGCGGATCTTGGCGCCTTCTGCGTCCCACTTGATCGTCGGGGTGTAGGTGGCGGGGTTGCGCCCTCGGAGTAGAAGCGGATCTCCATCTCGTCGCTCTTGTCGGCGTCGTCGGCGATGTGCTTCATGATGCAGCCGTTGGTCAGCATGGTCTCGGCGGCCATGGCCTCCTCACGGTTGGTAATGAGGTCGCCCAGCTCGTCAGCGTCACGCATGATGAGCACCTGCTGGCGCTGCTCAGGGGTGAGCTGAGAGTACAGGGCCTCACCAAAGCCGCGCTTGCGCAGCTCGTCGAGGGTCAGGGTGCGACGGGGAGCCACGAAGGGCGGGGTATAGCGCTCCATGGTGTAGCCCTTGCGCAGGATGGTGACGCCTCCTTGCGGGGGGCCACGAAGGGTGCGAGCTTGCGGGTGCCGTCGCGGTACTCCACCAGCACATCCTCGGTGGCGAAGATGTCGGTCGCGTCGTTGGTCGGGAAGTATCTGTCACGCAGGAAGGTCGTCGCAGGGATGAGCTGCTGGACGGCCATGAGCAGCGTGTAGGTGTCGTAGAAGTTAAAAGGCATGATCTTGTCCTCCTTCTCTTAGTAGTCCAGCGCGTCGCTCAGCAGGATGCCGGCGTTGCGCATGATCTCCTCGTCAGCCGCGACGAGGGTGTAGGAGCCGTCGGTGGACAGCTTGTTGCGTGCGAAGTGCCCGGTGCGGTAGGCCGTAGCGGTGACGGCGGTGCCGGTTCCGGTGTCGGTCTCGTCTGCGAGGATATAGACGGCGTTGGTCGCCACGAGGCCGCAGCGGCCGCAGACAGCTCGCCGCCGGCCGCGCCAGTGATGACGGTGCCGCGGGCGAGTACACCCTGAGACGCTGCCAGAGTTACGGTCACGACGTCGGCGACGGGCTCGTTGGTGACGATCAGGCCGTCGTAGTCCACGGTGCCGATGTTTTCATCCAGTCTCTTGCTCATTACTTCTTACCTCCGTTCTTGGTGGTGTTGTAGATGCTGACGATGGCGTCGACCTTGGCCTTGTCGTCGGTCTCGCTGCCTTCCTCGCCTCCGTTGGGGGCGGCTCCGACCTGACCTGCGCCGGAGTCAGCATTGTCGAGGGCGGCGTCCTTCAGGTGCTTGGCGCCGAGGGCCGCCTGCTTCTGCATGGCCTTGAGCGCGAGCTGCTCAGCGGTGCAGGTGTTCTCGCCGTACTTGGCGTCCCTGACGAGCTGAGCGTCGCCACACTGGCGGCGATGCTGTCGATGGCTCGATGCGGGCCCGCTCCTGCGCGATGGCATTTGCGACGGCCTGCTGCTCGATCTGAGCGACGAGGTCGGGGTGCTGTGCTCTCATTTCTTCGAGGGTCATGGGCTTATCTTCCTTTCTGTTTTCGCCGCCGTTCCCGGTCGGCTTATTTCCAGCCGCCGGGGCGGCGTGGATGCTGTTGATGCGGATCGTGCTCGGGACATTGTGCAGCCCCTTGATGTTGTGCCGGATGCCGGCCACGAGGAGCACCTGCTTGTCGGCGCTCACGCTGACATCAGGGCCGTCGCCCTCGAGCAGGGTGTCGGCGAAGCCGTTGTCGATGGCTTCCTGCCCGACCATCCATGTCTCGCGGGTCATCATAGTGCGGAGCTGTTCGACCGCGATCCCGGTCTTGGCGTGGTAGATCTCCGCGATGGCCCGCTCGCTGGCGTCGAAGTCCTTCTGGAGCTTCTTCAGGTCTGCGAGGGTGTAGTAGTCCATCAGCAGGCCCGCGACGCCGTGGATCATGACCATGCTGCCGGGGTAGACCTGCACCTCGTCGCCGGCGCAGGCGATGACGCTGGCCGCGCTGGCTGCGATGCCCTCCACGATGACGACCTTGTGGCCGCTCAGGCCCTTGATGGCGTTGTGGATGCGATGCCGGTGTAGAGGTCGCCGCCGGTACTGTTGATCTTGATGGTGATGTTGCTCTTGCCCTTGACGGCCGCGAGATCCTCCATAAAGCTCTCGGGAGCGATATAGAGGCCGGGCTCGGGCTCACCCGTCCACCAGTCCACAGGCTGACGGGCGACGACATCGCCATAGAGGACGATCTCGCCCGAGTCCTCGCCGACGCTGGCGATGTTCCAGAACTTCGTCGGCGTCTGCTGGACGACCTGCGGCCCGGCGCACAGGCGCGGGGTGTTACTCGTTTTCATGCTTGTCCTTGTCTCCTTCCTTGATGGTCTTTTCCACCTCGGCGACGATGGCAGCGCGCCGCACGGCAGCCGAGAGGGATGCGCCGGCACTGATGTGCCGCCGGAGTCGCCGGTGCTGCCGGTGTCTCCCTGAGCCGCCCGCAGCTTCTCGTTTTCCCGAGCGAGCTGGTCGATGTTGGCGTCCCACTGGCCGCCGTTGAGCCGGATCGTGGCCTGCTCGCGGGTGTAATGCCCTCGCCGATGGCGAGGATCTCGGCCGTGATCTCCTTGGTCGGGTCGAGCTGCCCCTGCGAGGGGCCGATCCACTCGGCGCGAGGTAGGCCGCCCGGGTTGCCGGGTCAGCGAAAAAGCCCGGGGCGCTGATGCGTCCGCGGGCCACGGCCTCGGCGATGAAGATCTCATAGATGGGGGTGCAGAAGTCATCGACAAACCACTTGCGCCTCATGCGGAAGGCTTTCCACGCCTCCAGCAGGGCGGCGCGGCTGGCGCTGTACGAGCTGTTGAACGCCTTGAGGAGCAGGTCGGCCGGGATCTCGAGGGCTGCGCCCACCTGCTCGCAGATGGCGCGCAGGAAGCTGTCGAAGCCGCTGGCCGGTCGCTTGGGGTCGGCAAAGGTGACATCCTCGCCGGGCTCCATGATGTTGATCTGTCCCGGGCCCATCTCGTACTCGTTGGGATCCCGGGTCACTTCCGGCAGGCTGCTCCCCACCTCGTTGAACGGGTTGTCGCCGGCGCCGGCCTCGGTCTTGATGAAGGCCGTGAAAAAGCTCTCCACGACGGCCGCGGTCAGCTCGCTCTCGGTGTAGCGCCGGAGCTGAAGCAGGGGCTCGATGACCTGCGCGAGGTAGCTGACGCCTCTGTACTGATCCGGGCGCTCGCTCTCCATGATGTGCAGGATGTTCGGGAGCCCTGTGCGCCGGCCGTATGCTTCCACGCGGGCCCACTTGGTCGCCGCTGCACCCAGCTCGAAGGGTAGGTGCTGCGGATGTGGTAGGCGACGATCTGGCCGTTGCTGTCCACCTCGACGCGTCGTAGATGGTGTTGCCGTTGGCCGCCTTGCCGGTGGTCAGCAGCATGGGGGTGACGATGCCGGAGCTCGTCGGGGTTGCCACGCGGTCGGCCTCGATCAGGTGGATGCGCAGCGAGTAGGGCATGAGGGCGTCGGGTCGTACTGCTTGACGACCGCGAACACGTCGCCGCTGACCAGCCACGAGGCGAGGGCGAGCTGCTGCATGGCCGCGAAGTTATTGACGCCAGTGGCGTCGCACGCCCTTTTATTGTTGGCCCACAGGCTGAACTCGCGCTCGGCCTGCGCCTGCCATGCGTCTGCGGCCTCCTGCGTCATGCCGAGCGCCTCCCGGTCGATCCGGCTCTTGAGCTGGAGCCCGATGCCGACCACGTTTGTGCGGTTAGTGCGGATGGCCGAGGTGGCGATGGGTGCGGCCATGTAGAGCATCCGGGCTCTCTGCCGGAGTGTCCAGTTGTGGGCGTCGATGTCCTCCTTGGGGCTGCCGCTGAAGGCCCTGAAGCCCTTGGTCGACCTCTTGTGCCAGCTCGCGCCGGCGTCGCCGTAGCCCTTGTTCACGGGGCGGGGGCTCTGCCGGCCGCTCTGCGGTCGGCTTCTGTTCTTTCGTCTGCTGATGGTGCTCACCTCCTTCGGGTAAAAATGGCCGGCGCCGGGAGAAAAGGAGCGAAAACTCCCGGCGTCAGCCTATGAAAAAAGCCCCTTTCGGGGCTTCTTTCACCAGTCACGGGGGACGACGCCCACGGCTTTGCGGGGGCGCTGCCCGTTGAGCAGGGCCTCGAGGGCTGCGATGTCGTCCTCGAGCTCCTTGATGGCCGCCCGGATGGCGGCGAGGTCGGTGTTGTAGCGGGACAGGTTGCGGGATCCGATGCCATAGCTCTGCACGCCGCCGCTCAGCATTTCGGCTCCCGCTTCAGGTAGAGCTCGAGCCGCTCCCGCTTGCCGGTGAGCTCGATCTCGATGGTCTTGCGCGTTTTCATGTGGTCGTGTCCTCCTTACCAGTCGTCGAAGGCGCTGGAGCTGCTGCGCTTGGTGCGCGCCCGTCGCTGCGGCGCCGGTTTTGGCTGCTCCTCGAGGCCGCGCAGGCGGCGCTCGACTGCGTCCATGTCGGGTTGATGATCTTGAGGCCGGCGTTGGCATAGTCCCGGCAGTCGAGGGCCTCGTTGCGGTTGTGGCCGGGCAGCTTCTCCCACGCCCAGCGGTCGCCCCGCCGGGTGCTGGTGAGCACCAGCTTCTCGGAGAGCAGGCCGTTGAAGTAGTTGAGGTCGTAGCCGGCGTCGGGGTGCCGGTTGAAATGGGAGTATTTTGGGCCGGGCTCCTGCACCTTCAGGCCGGCCATGATGGCCGCCTTGCCGGCGTCGACGCCGATGGTGTAGAGCCAGCAGGTGATCTTCTTGTTGTCCCGGATCGGCACCTTGGTCGGCGGGGAGACGTAGGGGATCCCGTCGCCGCCCTTGCCCTTGATGGCAAACACGCGCTTGCCCTGTCGGGCCCGGCACGCCTCGTACACCTCTTGGGTGAAGTGGCCGCCGGAGTCGACGCAGGTGATGGAGATCTTCAGGCCCCGGCCGTTCTTGAACTTGTAGACATGGTCGACAACATCGTCGAGCCGCTGCCAGACCTCGGGGGTGTCCGGCCGGCCCATTATGTAGCCCTTGACTATGCCCCAGTTTTCGCCGTACTTGCCGTGGCCGACGACCTCATACTCGAGGCGGTTGTCCTGTGTGTCCACGCCGCAGGTGAGCACCAGCACGCCGTCGGGCAGCTCCACGGGGGTGCCGTCCGGGCGGATGCCGTAGTCCTCACGGCGGGCGAGCATGGTGTCCTCGTCCTCGAGGTCGCCGCGATCCTCCCATAGCTGGCCGAGCAGGGTGTTGTAGACCACCTTGAGCCGCTGCGGGTCGTTCTTGGCGTCGAGGAACTTGAGGACGATCTTCTCCCATGGTGTCCACGGGGAGCTGAAGGCGTTGAGCCAGAACGAGCGGACGCCCTTCTTATAGGCGTCGGGGTTTTCTGCGATCCACTTGGCCGGCTGCCGGCGCATGGTCTCCTCGGGGATCAGGCAGCCGCAGGCGGGACAGGCCCACGAGACGCCGCCCTTCAGGCTCCAGACCTTTTTGCCGCGCACGCGCTTGGCCTCGGGCTCGAAGTGGATGGCGTCGAACACGATCTCGCTGTACTCCCCGCACTCGGGGCAGCGGTGGCACCAGTGTTCCTGTGTGCTTGGTAGAAGCTGGTCTCGATGTTGCTGGCGCCCTTGATGGTCGGGGTCGAGACCTCGACGGCCTTGGCGTTGTAAAAGGTCGCCTGACGGGCCTCGGCCAGCGCCCACGGGTCGCCCTCGGTGCCGGCGCTCGTGGCCCAGCGGTCACGCTCGTCGCCGATAATGTAGCGGGCGGGGGTGGATGCCAGCGCCGAGGCGCTGTTGGAGCCGGTCAGCGTGAGCATACCGCCCGGGAAAGACTTCTGGAGGATGGTGTTGCCGCTGTCCTTGGCCTTGACATCGTGCACCTTTGCCTTCAGGGGCTTGCTGTCCCGGATCATGGGAGCGACGCGCAGCCGGCTGAACTTCCGGGCGTCGTCGATGGTAGGGTGCACATAGAGGATGCTGCCGGGGTCTTGGTCGATGATGTAGCCGATGATGTTGAGCTCGAGCTCCGACTTGCCGACCTGCGACGCGGCGACCATGACGATCTTGTGCACCTTCGGATCCGTGAAGGCCCGCATGGCTCCTCGAGGTACGGGGTGCGCTTGGTGCGCCACGGGCCTGCCTCGGCCGAGCTTTCGGGGGAGAGGCGGCGGTGCTTGTCGGCCCACTCGTCCACGGTCAGGCTCTCAGGCGGGGCGAAGCGTTTGATCGCCCCCGAGATGGCGGCGTTGAGCTTCGCGGCGGCTTCTTAGTCGTCCGCGTCATCGGAGAGCTCGCTCCATCCCTCCCGATCCCTTACCCGCCGCGCATAGACCTCGGGATCGTATTTGTAGCCGGCCAGCTCCTCGAGGATCTTGTAGACCTCGGCGCGGATGATGTCGGACGCTTCCGCAGCGGTGGCCGCGCTGGAGACATCCACGGCCAGACGCCCGGGCAGAGCCACGAGCATTGACCTGATGCTATACACGAGATCGGTCATGACGGCCTCGACATCCTCGCTGCGGTGCATGGTGCCCTCGAGCTCCTTGAGCTGGAGCGCGGCGATGTCTGCCTTGCTGCGCTTGAGGTCGGCCTCGGCCTCGAGCCGGCGCCCTTCGATCTCGGCGTCCTTTTTGGACGGCTCCCGGCCATTGGCCTTGGCCGTCAGGTATCTGATGTACTTCTGGATCGTCGGCAGCAGGTCGTAGCGGTTGGCGTTGCCCTCCTTGGTGGCCGTGATGATGCCTTCCTTGGTGAGCTGCTGGATGCGGCGGGGAGTCAACTCGAACAGGGCTGCGATGGTCTTGCTGTCGACGAGCTTGGTGTTGGTGTTCGGCATGGCGTCCCCTCCTTTCTGTCGTGCTGCCGTGCCCCCACCATTTTCGTGAGGTCAGGAAAATGATCGGCGCAGGCCCCCGGGCGAAGCGAAACAGCCCGGAAAAACTTTTTGGAGTCTGCGCGTTTTTTGGGCTCGCCAGCACCGCAGGCGTTAGGGGTGCGTCACAGTACCTTCGGCCGATCTGCGTGGCCGTGTGGGGCCTCTGTGTGCCCTTTGCGGCGCGTTTTCCTGCGCGTGTGTGTTGGCTTGCCCTCGCGTGCCCGGCCGCCTTGGCAGGCGTCCTGCTGGCCGTGGCGGTGGCCCGTGGGTCACAGGCCGAGGGCTCGCTTCATGTGGTGGTCGAGGCGCTTGGCTGTCTCGGTGTTGATCCTCAGCATGATGGCCTCGTTGGTGCGGTCGCTGGTTATCATCTGCGGCACCGAGATGGTGGTCATCTTCTGGATGTCGGTGCGGGTCTTGCTCATGCGTTGGAATGGGATCCAGCTCGTGCCATCGGCTTTGGTGTTGCCCGTCCCCATGAGGATCCAGTGAGACCGCTGCGAGTAGGGCCCGCCCTTGGTGCGGGTGTTCTTGTAGCGGCCGATGACCTTCTTGCTGCCCTTGAGGATCTGCGCCTTCAGGGTGTAGCTCCTGCCAGCCGGCGGGGCTTGGGCGTCATGCCGAAGTGCACAGGGGTCAGGAGCCGGCCCTTGTAGACGAGGGTGAGCTCCTCGATGGTCTCGCCTGTGATGCGGATGCTGCCCGCCATCTTCTTCGGCTTGCCTCCGCTGGACGCGTGATCTCGCCCTTCTTGATGTTGTAGACTGCCGTGACCTCCTGCGCTATCCAGCCGGGGGCCGGGCCTTCACGTCCTTCACGGTGCTGCTGATGGCCTTGCGGCCGCCGGCCTCGATGGCCTGCACGTCTGCGACGAGCTGCCGCAGGTTTTCGATCTGGATGGATATGCTGCCGCCCGCCATGGTCGTCACCTCCTTCAGGGGAAAAGAAAAAAGCCGCCGGGCTTCTTGTGGTTGCCCGACGGCTTTCTCGCTGTCGTTGTTCGGTTGTTGGGTGGGTGTCCCGTCGGACGGCTCCCCGGCGTTGTCCGGGTGTCCGGCGTCTTTCGACATGGTACAGTGTAGCACAGGGCGCTACTGCCGTTCAATGGATTTTACTGCCCTTTACTGCCTTTTACTTCCCTTTACTGCCGGGGCCTCTGTCTCCTTCAGGATCTCGGCCATCCGCAGCAGGGCGCGGCCGTGGGCCTTGTATGTCCTGTTCTGGTAGCTGTCTATCCTCTCGAGGTAGTCCTGCCGATCACTGAACAGGACGGCACAGATCCCGTCCCAGTCTGCCCGGTCGAAGTAGCGCAGCCGCAGCACGGCGCGCTCGTCAGGGTTTTCCACCTGCCGGATCATCGCCTCGAGGGCGGCGCGTTCCTCGCGCTCCTCGGCGAGCCGTTCCTCGATCTGCTCCTCGAGCTCCATCTTCCGCAGCACCATCATCCCGGTGCGGTCGGTCGGTGTGCCGGAGCCCCGGGGCATACCTGTCATGTCGGGGCCCGGTGGGGCGGCCATGGAGATCTCCATGCGACCGAGGCGCTCGTACTGGTTGTCTATTTCACGGAGCAGGCGGGTGTACTTCCCGAGCCGCTCCTTGATGTCGTGAGTGATCGGCTTGTCGCTCATTTAGGTCAGGGCGTCACTCCTGTCCACCTCCTTCCTCGTCATGGCCGAAGATCTCGGCGATCTCCTCACGCGAGAGCTCTCGGCCTTGACGGACGCAGCGCACATTCTGTTTTCCTGTTATCCTGATGTATCGCTTGACGATGACATCCGTGAAGGCCGGCGTCAGCTCCATGGTGTAGGAGGGCTGGCCGTATGCCTCGCAGGCGGCCAGCGTGGTGCCGGAGCCGCCGAAGGGGTCATAGACGCCCCGGGCGAAGTCCGTGTTGTCGACGAGCTTCTCCAGCAGCTCGACCGGCTTCTGCGTGGGGTGCAGCTCATTCCCGGAGCGGGAGACGCTCAGGACGTTGCCGTAGCCTTGTGGCCGTCGAAGTGCGTGGCGGCCCGGGCGGCGAACAGTATGAGCTCATGCTGAGAGCGCCAGCCGACGCCCATGCCCGGCGTGCCCTTGTCCCACACGAGCTCCGACTTGACGCCGAAGCCGGCGGCCTCGACGAGGTCGAACAGATACACCCACATTCTCCAGTCGGTGAAGATGTAGGCATAGAGGCACGGGATGTCGGTCAGGGCCGCCCGGATCAGGTTTTGGTAGCCCCGGGTACTGAGGATGTCGTTGGCGATCTTCGGGGCCTTGCCGTCCTTGCGCTCGGTGCCGATGCTGCCGGTCGACTTCTGCGCCTCCTTCTGGCCGCCGGAGCAGTAGGGCGGGTCGGTCAGCAGGATCTCGGGCTTGGCCCCGTCCAGCAGCAGGCGCGATCCTCGGGGTGCGTGCAGTCCCCGCAGAGGACACGGTGCCGGCCGAGGATCCACAGGTCGCCGTACTTGGTGACGGGCTCGGCCGGGGGCGGGATCTCGGCGTCGGGGTCGCCCTTGGGCTCCTCAGTGTGCAGCGCCTCGGACAGGGCCGTCACGATGTTCCCGTAGTCCTCCTCGGTGTAGCCGGAGAGCATGAACGGGATCTCGCCGGTGTCGATGTCTGCGAACACTTCCGCGAGGAGCTTGTTGTCGGTGGTGGCGAGCTCGGCGATGCGGTTGTCGGCCGTCAGGTCGGCCAGCTCCTCGGCCTCGCTGGCGTAGTCTGATAGTCGACCGGGGCCTCGGCCATGTCGCCCAGCTCAGCGGCCATCATGCGGCCGTGGCCCTTGACGATGTAGCCGCTGCGCTTGCTGACGGTGATGGGCCCGCGCCAGCGGTGGCCCGGATGATGGAGGAGAGGAGCTTGATCTGCTCCGGCGGGTGCTGGTTGGGGTTTTTCGGGTTGGGCCGCAGATCCTTCAGCGGGACGATGGCGTCGTGGGCGCAGAACACGGGGACGCCGCCGGCGTAGGCTTTGGGCTTCGCGGCCGTGGTGTACTCGGCCAGCTCGGGGCCGGCCTGCGGTTGGGGTTTGTCTTTTGCCATGGGTTTCCTCCTTTACCTGTTGAAGATCACGAGGAGGATGTGCCAGTTGTTCAGCATGGTGTCGAGGGACGAGTAGGGGCACTTGAGGCCGTCATCCGGCGCGATCAGCACGACCTCGCCCTTGCGCTTCACGATGGTGACGGCGTAGAAACGGCCAGCCCGGAAGCCCATGCTCCCGTTTTTGCCGGTGAAGATCGCGCTCGCCTTCACGGTCGGCCGGATCCGCAGCTCTTTCTCCAGCAGCTCGCGGGCCTTGTCTCTATTCATGGTGGCGGCCTCCTCTCTTGAAGCGGTCGGCCTGCGGGCAGGTGGCCCAGTGTGGCCGGTAGCCGCGTCGGTGGCATTGGCCCCGGGGACGATCTCGCAGCTCACGACCTCGCCCCGGGTGGTGACGACCTTGTCCTTGCCGTCCGGTGTGGCCTTGTAATAGACCGGCGCCGGGTCGCAGGGCATGGCTTTCCCGGCGGGCGTCTTGATCCACACGATGGGAGCGCCGCAGCCGCGGCAGGTTGCCTTATTCATCCGGGGCACCCCCTTCGCGGGGCTGAGCGCCAGTGTCGACGGCCGTGCGGTTCCATACTGTCGAGCCGCGGGCTTTGTTCAGCCATTCGTGGAGGTTGGACTCGGCGTAGCTGTTGAGCCGTCCGAGCAGCCGGCGCAGCTTGTCCTCCTCGACCTCGTCGGTGTTGCGGGCAAATATAAGCCGGAGCTGGTCGAGCATGATCTGGACATCCGCGATCTCCTCGATGACGTTGGCGATGGCTGCGGTGGTGGTGGCCCCGGGCGTTGCCCGTTTGACCTTGCAGAGGGCTTTGGTCAGCTCGGCCATCTCCTCGACGGCCATGTCGATCTGAGCGGCCTCTCCATAGCGGTGAATGGCCCGCAGCATAATGTCGCGGCGTTCTCTTTCGTCCATCATCTGTTCCCGGCCCTCCTTTCGGCCTGCTTGAGGAAGGCGATGCGCTTCTTCAGCTCGAGGTCGGTCTCCCCGGGCTGGCGCTCGAGGCCGTAGTGGCGGGCCTGCTCGTCGATGCCGAGGCTGCGCTCCTGCCGGCGCTGTTTCTCCTCGGTCTGCTTGACGCCCTCCTTCACGAGGACGACGATCAGGACGACCAGCAGCACGGCGAGGACGATGGCCGCAGAGATCCAGATGGGGGCCAGTACCCACAGCCAGCTCCACGAGATGACGCCGGTGAGCTTCAGGATGATGAAGGCGATGGTCAGCAGCCCGCAGAAGCCGATCCCGCCCGCGGTGCCGCTGTTGTTTCTGTTCTCATTCATGGTCTTTTTCCTCCTTTTTGCTGCTGGTGTCGACGAGTCCGACGCCGGCGGCGCCACGCAGGCCGCAGTCGGTACAGACGGCCCGAAGTCCGGGCTCGGCAGCGAGCGCCTGCCGGTGGATCTCGGTCTCCCAGCACTCGGCCCCACAGATAGGGCAGGTGGCAGGCTTCCAGTCGTCGCGCTGCGGATCCGGGATATGCGCCCGGGTCGGCATGAGCAGCAGCCCGCCGTCTCCGACTTCGTGCGGGACGAGTACGCCCGGATCGTCGTCGGGGATCATGGAGTTGAGCAGCTCGTCATACTTGTCGCCGATGGCCTTCTCGGCTGCTTTCCATGCCTCTCCGTGGTCTCTGTCCTCCGGCGTGGCTACATGGGCCAGCTCGTGCGCCAGCAGCTCAGGGGCGGCGCTGATGGCGCCTCAGCCGAGATGCAGACGATGGGTGCGCTGCCGTCGTCGGGGAAGATGGTCAGACCGAAGGCTCTGTTGCCCGACTCGTCGCACAGGTCGGGGACGAACTGCGCGTAGTATCCGATGCCGGGGTAGAGCTCGGCGAAGGCCCGGGCCACGATGGCCGACGGGTCGTTCATGTAGGGCGAGGCCATGGGGCCGATCTGCTCGTACTGCTTCAGGGCCGCATAGGTCTGGCGCAGCATGGCCCGGAGCTCGTCTTTCTTGAAGCCGTTGAGCGTTGGGCCGTTGAGGACGAGGTCGAGCAGCTTGTCGCTCCAGTCCTCCAGCAGATGCGTCTCGCTCATGTATCGAGCAGCTCCGGGGTCGGCGTCGACCTTCTCCCGGGTGATGGTTTTGTAGTCTTTCATCTGGCGCCTCCTTTGAAAAATCCATCAGGATCTCGGTGGATCGCTTCGACCGTGTCCTTGATGCCGCCGGCGATGCACTCGGCCATCTTGGTCGCGGTCGCAGTTTCGGCGTCCTTCGCAGCCTTCTCGATGGCCGGGCCGATCTCCCACGGCTCGAGGCCGGTGTTTTCGTAGGCAGCGAGGCGCTGCACGAGCGTCTCCTTGGTCTCCGGGCTCCAGTAGCCGGTCTTGATGCCGTTGGCCCTTTTATGGGTCATGCGTTCCATGTGATCGCTCCTTTCTGAAGGCCGAGCGGGCCGCAGCCCGCCCGGCCGATGCCTTACTGCATGATGACGACCTTGCCGGCTTGGATCAGGTCGGCGAGGTTGGTGTTGAAATAGTCCGCGATGTTCTTCTTGGCCTCCAGCTTCCAGATCCCGCCGTCGGCCTCGAAAAAGCCGATGCCCTCGTCAGGATCCACTCGCAGCAGGAACTCGCTCTCGGGCTGTTCCACCTCGAGGAATGTGCGGAAGGGCCGCAGCATGACACGGGGCTTCACCTCGACCAGAGCATTGAGGGCCACGCCCTGCCGGGCCTCCACGGTCTGCGTGACGCCGTTGTCCTTCGTGCTGACGCTGTTCTCGTCCGTCATCCGGCTCAGCAGGTCGAGCAGGTAGGCCGTGCCCTCGTTGGGGATGAACAGGCTGCGCAGCTCGATCAGAGCGACCTCGCGGCCACGGAAGCCGGTGCGCAGGCCCGGAGCGTCGGCCTCGGCGCGGTAGAGGATGTTGCGGGAGAAGTCCGGCAGGTAGGTGGTCATGACCTCGACGCTCTTGTAGCTCTTGGCCTGCACCATGATGGTCGTGTCGACCTTCTCCAGCTCGGTGCGGATCAGCTTGCAGACCCCGTCGAGGCCGCTGACGCTGATGGCCTCGGGGCGGTCGACATGGGGCGGGATCCGGGTGAGGTGGCCGTCGGTGTAGGTCTGGCCGCCGATCTCGAAGATCTTGGTCTCCTTCAGGCTGACGATTTTGTCGATCATTTTGGCGAGCATGATGTTGTCCTCCTTGTTTATGAATATTTATGCGGTTATGCGTGAGTGACGAGCTTGAGGAGCTTCGGCTGCTCCTGCTGCGTCCCGTCCATGTTCAGTTGTCCGGGCACCTGCGGCACCATCTCGGCCACGACGAGCTCGCCGTTGCTGTCGCCGGTGACATAGAGCGAGGTGGCGACCGGGTTGGTGGCGGCGAGGGTGCTCTTGGCCGTCACCGAGACTTGGATCTGCCGGCGCTCGTCGTCGGGCGTCAGCTCGATGGTGAGGGTGATCTTGCGCTTGGCGGTGGCCTTGGTGTTGGGGTCGAGGATGTTCTGGATCACCTTGTCCATCTCATAGTCGACGCGCTCCTCGAAGGCGCCGCGGGCCATGCGCATGATGCTGTCGCGGTTTTCGTTCATGGGGTTGCTCTCCTTTCTGTCAGGCCCGGGCGAGGAGCGTCATCTGCTCCGGCCCGGTGGCGGGATTGTCGGCCGGCGCGGCCGCGGTCTGGTCTGCTGCTGCGGTATGTACCCGGGCCCACACGGCCTCGGTGGCGTCCGAGCGGGTGGCCTTCCTGCGGCCGACCGTCTTGAGGATCCCCATCTGCTTCATCTCGGTGAGGCGTGGGGCCACATAGTTGCGGTTGAAGTACGGGATCTCGCCGGCGGCGACGAGCTCCTCGGTGATCTCGCTGGCGGTCATCTCCCGGGCCCCGAGGGTCTCGAGGATCAGCCGGCAGCGTTTCTCCCTCTTGGGGAGCACGGCGTCATAGCTCTGGCGCCGGGTCTCCCGGGTCGTTTTGTCCATTGGTTTCCTCCTTTCTTGCACCGGGTGTTGGGGCCTCATTTCCCCATGCGTCCCATCCGGGAGCCGCCTCTCTGGCGAAAAGCTCGATCCGGGGCAGGTCTCCCATCAGCTCGACGATCCTGTCGCGGGTCTCTGCCGGCTTGCGGCTGTGCTGCTGGACGGGCGAGAGGATGACGCTGTGCACGCTGGCGCTCATGCGCTTCGGCTTGCCCTTCACGGCGAGCAGGCAGATCTCCGAGTTGCTGCGCGTCCAGTTGCCGAGGCCCCAAAACAGGCCGGCGCCGGTTTTGTTCTGCTTTACCCAGTTGAAGGCGACGGTCTTGTAGGTGAAGCCCCACGCCTCGATCACCTCGAGGGCTTCGCGCAGCATGGGGAAGGTCGCCCACATAAAGAGGGCGCAGTCGCTGTTAGCAATACCCCCCCCCGCAGCTCCGACGTCCATTTTCTTGAGCTCCTCGACGGTCATGGTGCCGTAGTGCTTCGAGGCGGCCGCCCGGGTGCCCCTGTTCTGGTAGCCCCACGGCGGGTCGGCGTAGATGATGCTGTACTTCTTGTCAGGGAGCGGGATCATGGCTGCACCTCCCCGACGATGATGGTGCTCGGCTGCTCTCGGATCATCTTCTTCAGGCGCTCGAGCTCCTCGGGGCTCAGGTCTTTCACGGTGATAGCCTCCGGCGGCAGCTTGTCGAGGAACTTCACGAAGCCGGCCACGACCGGCACCTTGTAGGGCTTCAGCTCGTCGCGGGTCATGTACTTGCGGCCGTAGGTGGCGGCCATATCCCTCCAGACGGGCCACGGCACGCGGAAGCACTCGGTCAGGCTCATGGAGACGAGGACGAAGGCGACGGCACCGAGCTTGTGGTGGTGTTCGAGGTCGTCCCGTTGCTCCTTAGTCAGGCGGTTGAACTCGATGCGGTCGTCGTCGGTGTGCTTGGCCTCGAACACGACGGCCCGGCCGCCCTTGAGTGTGCCCTTGTAGTCCGGCTGGGCCTGCTTGGTGTAGCAGGCGAGGAACTGGCCCTTGTAGTTTTTCGGCCCGAGGGGTTTCATAGGCTCCGGCGTCTTTTCAATCTTGGCGAGCCCCCGGTCGAGGTAGTAGTCGCAGGAGCCGGAGATCATCGCCTCGAAGTAGCTGCCGGCGAGCCGGGCCTGCTTGCCGCGGATCTGCGCCCGGATGTGTTTCTCGGCCTCGTAGGGCGTCGGATCGTTGTAGCCCTCGGCGTTTTTCTTGGGGTTGTCTGCCATGGCAATCACCCGCCGATCTCGAGCCGGCTGCCCGGGTTTTCCTTCAGACGCTTAGCGAGGTCGAAGATGATCCGGCCGTCCAGCTCGACGCTGATGGGCCCGTGGTTGAGGTGCTCGTTGCAGCGGGCCATCGCTCGGAAGGCCGGCACCCGGATGATGACGCTGCCGGCGTCCTGCGGATCCTCGTCCTGCTTCTCGGTCTCGGGGATCTCGCTGATGGCCTTGAAGCCGTTGAGCACGGGGATCCCGCGCTCCCGGGCCAGCTCGATCTCGGCGCATGCCGGCGGTCGGCAGTCGAGGCCGAAGGCCCACAGCTCGTCGCACATGAGCACCAGCTCGCGGCCGATGCTCAGGCCCAGCTCGCGCTCGGCCGGGACAGTGTCGTCCATGAACTGCGTGAGGTAGATGTGCGGGGTGATGGGGATGCAGCCGCGCTCCACGGCAGCCCGGCTGAACTCCTTGGCCCGCTGGATGTTGTTCTCGTAGTCCCCGCGGCACGGGGAGCAGATGTAGACCTTTTTCATGGGGTTATGTCCTCCTATCTCTGGCGCCAGCTCTGGCCGGTGAGGGTGATGGCCCTGCACATTTCCATGAGCCGGTCGATGGTGGCCCGGGCGGTCATGTCGTCCCGGGTCTCCCGAGGGGTCATGCGCTCGATCAGGGCCTCGGTGTCGTAGTTGGTGGTCACTATGGTCGGCAGGTATGCCTCATAGCGGCCGTTGATGATGTTGTAGACCGTGGAGATCGCCCACTCGGTCGGCGGCTCCTTGCCGATGTCGTCGATGACGAGCAGCGGGACGGTCTTGTAGATCTTCAGCACGCTGCCCTCGTCGGTGTCGCGCTTGGAGAATGTGCGCTTGATGCGCTCCAGCAGGTCGATCATGGTCATGCAGACGACCGGCCGGCCCTGCGCGATCAGGTGGTTGGCGATGGCTGCGGCGAGGTGTGTCTTGCCGGTGCCCGGCGGTCCTGCGATGAATAGGCCGTTGCGGCCGGGCTCGGGGGCCCGGGCCGGGGCAGCAGGGTGTCGAAGCTGTCGGCGTATCTGCGGGCCGCTGCTGCTGCGCGCCGGTTGTCGTCGGTGAGCTGGAAGGTCTCGAAGGTGCGCCGCAGGAAGCGGTCGCCCATGCCCGACTCGCCGATGATGCGGTTGATGCGCTCCCGCATTTTGCGCTCGGCCTCGGCCTTGCGGTTTGCCTCCTCCTCGGCGGCCTTGGCGGCCTTTTCCTCCTCGTAGGCTTTCACGGCCTGCGGCAGGTGCACCGCTCGGCCCCGTATGGCGGCCAGATGATGCGGTCGCCGAACTTGAAGCCTTGTGGTAGCGCATGGCCCCGCAGAACTCGCAGGGGACAGGAGCCGGGGTGTCGGGCAGGTCGGCGACGCGCTCGTCGTTGCTCCAGATCCAGCGGTCGCCGTCGTCACTGGTCTCCGTCGTCGTCTGCCGGCTTGAAGCCCTTGCCCCAGTCTCGGCCGGCGTCTGCATCCCGCTGAGGATCTCGCTGATAGCCTTCACCCGTGCTCACCTCCTCGCCGTTCTCCCAGTAGCCGCCGTTGAGCCATGTGGCCGGATTGGGGATAAAGCGGCCATTGTCCCGGCGCCACTGTTCGGAGTGCTTCTGAGCGTTGACGGCCTGCATGATGGCCTCATGCAGCTCGGCCGTCGGCTTGATTTTCCTCCACGCCTTGAGGGCGTACTGCTTGCCGACTTTCTTGGGGTAGCGTTCCAGAACTCGTCAAACCTGACTTCGATGGGCGACTTCTTCCCCGCGCCATCCCCCTCGGCTGAGGGGGTAGGGGGTGTTACTCTCCCTTTCTTTTCTCTACTCTGGTCTACTCTACTCTTGCCGCCGGTCGTCGGCGTGGCGTCCGGCGGTTGTCCGGCGGTCGGCGTCTGGTCGTCCGGCGTATCGTCCGAGGACGAAGCGGCGGCAGCACGGCGGCGGGCCGACCGTTCTTTCTCGGCTTGCCGTTGGTCGATCAGCTTGCGGCGTACTCGTACCAGTCGTGGATCTCGAGGGTGCCGTCCTCGTTTTCGTCGATCCAGCCGGCCCGGATCAGCGTCTCGGCCAGCTTTTCGGGCTCTCCGTCCCACTGTGCCGCCCGGGCGATCATGCGCGGGGTGATGCCGGCGAGGTCTCCCTTGGGGGCGTTATCGAGGGCCCACAGCCAGAAGGACACGAGCAGCCCCATCATGTGCGGCGGGGTGATCTCGAGCTCGTCGGCTGCGTCAAAGAGCTTGCGGTGGTCTTTGAGTGTTTGGTGCACTTGAAGCCATGCCACGGTCGTCACCTCCTTTTATGCGGTCGCGTGTCTTTGGCTCGTTTTCGGTCGGCCGCCGGTCGCCCGGCGGTCGTTCAGAATGGCAAATCTCCATTGTCGTCCACCTCGGTGAAGTCGCCGGAGCTGTCCGGGTAGTCGGCGAAGTCGCCGCCGGTGTCCTGATGGCCGGCGCCTGCCCCGTCCTTCTTGCTGTCGCAGAAGTGGACAGAGGAGACGGTGATCTCGGTGGCCTTGCGGTGGTTGCCGTCCTTGTCCTCGTAGTTGCGGCTGGTGAGCTCGCCCTCCACGAGGACGAGCCGGCCCTTGGTGAGGTACTTGCTGACGAACTCGGCCTGCGCACGCCACGCGACGCAGTCGATGAAGTTGGTGATCTTCTGGCCGTCCTTGGTCTTACGGCCGGTGTCGCTGGCGAGCCGGAAGCTGGTGATCGCCACGCCGCTCGGGGTGTGTCTGAGCTCAGGGTCGGCCGTCAGCCGCCCTTGCAGTCCTGTGTGGTTATACATCAGCCTTGACCTCCTTGCTGGTTATGCTGCGCGGCAGCAGCGTCGAGGGAGTTGCAGATCTCGTCGTACTCCTGCCGGGTCAGAGTGGCCGGATCCTGCTTCTTGTACTTCTCGAGGATCCGGGCGATGGTGCGCTCCTTGGTCATGCCGGCGGCCTCTGCCTTCTTGTAGAGGCGGCTGAGCTGCGCCTCGGACAGACGGCCAGAGCCCTGCCCCTGACGCTGCTGGCCCTGTCTGGAGCCGCCAGAGCCGCCCCCGGGGCCTTTACTCTGCGCGCCGAAGTCGCTGTTGTCGGGATCGTCCTCGCCTTGGTCGATGCTGAACTTCTCGAATAGGTAGTATTTCAGGGCGTAGGTGTGGGCGGCCCCCTTGGCCTTGGCCGGGTCGTCGTTCCAGCGAGGGCGTGGACGACTGCTCCAGCGTCTCGTCGTCGTTGTCGAGGTTGATCCAGCGGATCGTCAGGTCGGCTCATAGAGGAACATGAGCTTGTCGCCGTTGTAGGTCTTGGTCTGCATGGTGATCCAGTAGACCGGGTCGCCGTTCTCGGCGTAGCGCGTGGCCTTCTCGCCGATGACCTCGAAGTCGACGCCGAGCTCGTTCATGATGGGGGTGATTTTCTCCCACACGTCGTAGATCTTGGCGTACTTGTATTTGACGCCTTCGCTGTGCTTCTTCTTGACGATCTCCGGGCAGGCTTTTCGCATTTCCACGAGCTTCTGCCGGAGCGTCAGACAGCGGGCCTCGATGGGAGGAGCCGCAGCAGCGGCCGCCTCCGGCTTTTTGGTCTCAGTTGCCATGTGGCACCTCCTTTAGATGTCGACCGTGAAGGTGGCCGGGGTTTCGTAGGCCGTGACGCCCTCCACGATCTCGCCGGTGCTCTGGATGGTGGCGATCTCGCCGGTGTAGGCGAGCAGTTTCTTCAGCTCGCCCCACTTGGCCGACTCCTCGACCTTGACGAGGTCGCCGTAGCCGTTTTCGCGCAGCCACGGCACCAGCTTGGAGTCGTCGACCGTGGCCTTGACGGTGCCCTTCTTGAGGGTCAGGGTGCCGGAGAGAAGCCGGTATTTCTCGGTCGTCTTGGTGGTCTTGTGGGGCACGGTGTTGAAGAAGTCGGCGAGGCAGGAGGTCAGGAAGCGGTGCCGTTCTCCATGCGCCGGCGGGCGGCTTCAACCTTCTCCTCGATGGCCGCCTTCTGCTGGTCGGCCAGTTCCTTCAGGCGGTTGTACTCGCTGCGCTCCTCGGCGATCTTGCGGATGGCCCAGTCTGCGCAGCGGTCGTCGGTGATGCGGAAGGGGG
>ENA-OQEN01000219-OQEN01000219.1-human-gut-metagenome-genome-assembly--contig:-NODE-219-length-25173-cov-2.798730_pt1 | contig 25173 bp, 20 predicted proteins | sample MGYA00242791_ERZ504627 | MGnify/ENA primary metagenome ERZ504627 (study PRJEB26092, sample SAMD00036316) | human gut metagenome | host: Homo sapiens | study: EMG produced TPA metagenomics assembly of... | reverse complement strand
CTCTCCACTTGTACCAGACATAACGCCATTGCGTTTCCATGTATTTGGATCGTTCTCATTTCCCTGCCAGCCATAAGACTGTACATGTGTCGTATAGACAATGCTGCCGCTGTATGTCTGGTTTGTTAGCTTGATATTGATACCTTCAAGACGCTTTGCTAATCCAGAAGTACCACTCATCTGTCCATTATACTTCCAGCCCTGCCAGCCGAAGCTCTGTACATGTGTACGGTACGCAACATTGATTGCGTTCTCACCGACCACAGACGGATTCGTGTTGGATGTCGCCGGATTACCGACAACCGGTGAAGATCCAGCCTTTGCAATATAGCTTGCGAACTGTTTTGTAACATTCACACCCTTGAAGTTTGCGCCCGGTGCAGATTCACCCTTCTTTACAACTACAATCTGGATGCCTTCCAGACGTTTTGCATAGCCTGCTGTTCCAGATGGTGCGCCATTCTTCGCCCAGCCGAGCCATCCGTAAGACTGTGCGTGCACTCTGTAATACACATCATATTTATCCTTATCTGCGCCTGTAAGCTGAATCTTGATTGCTTCGAGTCTCTTTGCTTCCCCCTCAGTTCCGTTCATCTCACCATTTGCAGACCAAGGCAGCCAGCCGTAACTCTGACAATGCGTCGTGTACTGAATACCGAGCTTGGCTGTCTTTCCTGCTTCCGCAGAATTTACAACAATATTGATACCTTCAAGTCTCTTTGCCTTTCCGCTTGTACCTGACATAGTACCATTGGATTTCCATGTCTTGATATCGTTCTCTTTTCCTTCCCAGCCAAATGTCTGTACATGCGTACGGTAGGAAACTGTAATATTCGGAGCTGTTGTAGTTGTGCCTGTATTTCCACCTGTATTGCTTCCGGTGTTACCACCTGTGGAACCACCAGTATTCCCTCCTGTACTTCCGTCAGTAGAGTCTCCAGTATTACCGCCTGTGGAGCCGCCGGCATTTCCACCTGTATTTCCTCCAGTGTTACCACCAGTCGAACCACCGGTTGTCTCTTTGACTGTGGTAACGGTGAGTCCTGCGCTCTTATCGCTTTCCAGCCAATACCCCTTTGCCACCTTCTTTACATAAAATGTATAAGCTGTATTTGCTGTAAGTCCTGTAAATACATTGCTATCCTGCCAGTTCACACCATCTTTGGAGTATTTGCAGCCAGCAACACTGTTCAATGTAACAGATGTCGTTGTCTTAGATGCAAGTGTTGGAGCTGACGGTGTTTCATATTCCTTATACACGGAAAGCTTAACAGTATCTTTGTATCCGCCCGATTTTGTTGTCACAGAAATCTCTGTATATCCAGGTGCAACCGCCGTAAGAACACCGGTTGTCGCATCGATTTTAGCAACCTCTGGATTGGAAGAGGTATATGTAATCGTCTTATCTGTAGCATTGGCAGGGGAAACCGTTGCCGGGAAGCTCCATGAAACAGCATCTCCGATCGTTATAGATTTCTCGGAAGGCTGATTGTCAAACCGAACCCCTGTTACTTCTACAATCTTCTCTCCTTCCTGTGCGGTCTTTACTTTGATCGTTACAATCTCGCCCGTGCGAATGTTGTTATCTGCATCGGCTTTTACACGGATTTCAAATGTATATTCTGTATCTGAATCTAATCCCTCAAATACGTTGCTATCCTGCCATGTTCCATTTGGAGCAATGCGATACTCACAGTCGTCATATGGTGTTAACGTGATCGTATTTGTCGTCGGTGTCTCACTTGTGCTTGGTGCCTGTGTTGGAGCCTCTGGTGTCTTCCACACCGTAACTGCACAGGTTGCTTTCACATCTGATGTGCTTCCGTTTGCTTTTGCTGTGATTGTTGCAGAACCTGCGCCAACCGCGGTTACCTTACCAGAAGCATTCACAGTTGCAACCTTGTTGTTCGAAGAACTCCATGTCACGCTCTTATCTGTTGCATCATCCGGTGATACAGTTGCAACAAGGGTTGTCTCTGTCACAGGATTTGTTCCTCCGATCTCGAAGCTCAGCGTGTCTTTATTCAAAGCAACACCTGTTGCTGCAACCTCCTTCGGTACATCAGGTGTGGAACTGCCACCGGATGAAAGATTTTTGTCTATATACTGATGTTCGGTATCGGATGTGTATTTTTCATAGATTGCAGCTGCTGCAGCAACCAGAGTCGCGTTATAATCTATGGCTACCTCATTACATACATAATCGCTTGCAGAATCAACATAGGAACCATCGATTTTCTGTCCGCCAACCAAAGCACCGATTAACATGTTTTCTGAGCAGTTTGTTCCCTGATCTTTACCAGTATATCCGGAAGCCGCTCTATGATGCGGGTATTTTGGTCCATACGCATTATATCCGATGACAAAACATTGCTTTGCTGCATTGTTACCAAGCAGATATTTCATCTGTCCCTCTGACCAGCCTCGATATGTTTCTATTGACGTCATCTTATCATACAATAATCCTGTGTACTGCATAGATGTGTTATAACGGGCAGAACCCCAATTGCTGACACATCGATAGCCACCATAGGTACTATTGCCATCTGAAATTCCCATAAGCGATGCTATTTTACTGGAATTCCCATCGTAATAAGCCACTGCCGGACCGACATTGTCCCAGCCAAGCGGCCAATATGGTTTCATAGCTGCATCTGCATTTTTATACTGATTATATTCAGACAGATAACTTGTGTTTCTGGTAATCTGATACAACAACAGCGCTGCCAGACAATAATCATCTTCCCAGTTAGAAGATACATAAAAGCTACCAGACGTTGTACCAACAGACTTATTGTGATTTTTTGCATATGCAAAAAGCATTTCTGCTGTCTTTAAATATTTGTCGCCGCCAAAGTTTTTATACTGCATGGCAAGTGCGGCTGCGGATAATGATACCACATCAGTATGTGGTGCAGAATCGCTGGAGAAATATGCCGTACGATTGCTCTGTGGCTGAGCTTCCGGCGCTCCCCAATATCCATGATCGTAACCACCGCCACCATTTCCAACCTGTACACAGTACGCTTCCACAGAAGTTCCTGCACTGTTTAATACAGCACATTTAGTCAGATAATCCGCAAAATGTGTCGTGATTGTCTGCAAATGATTCGTCTGTCCCGATGCCACATATGCAGATTTGTTCGTATTATAGCTCATACCAAGCACAAATGCCGCATATGCTTCTGGAAGACCAAACTTTACATGATCGCCCGCGTCATGGAATCCGCCAGTCAAATCTACCGTAACAGTACTTCCATCGGTTCTTGTATAAGAATACTTATCATAGGTGTGGCAATTTCCTCTCCAGTCAAGCAGAGACTTTGTTCCTACCTCATCGCCACACATATTTGCATCATAAAAATACAAAGAGTACTGAAGCAGCTTTGCATAGTTGTAATCAATATCTGAATAATTGTAATCTGTTACATTTCCGGCAGGAATTGTGACTGTACCAGAGCCGCCAGAACTTCCACCAGAACCACCAGATGAGGTAGAATCTGTCGAGAACTTCACAGAATTGATCTGGTATGTAACAGTAGAACCTTCCTGCAGGTTTGTAAACTGCACGCCAATTTTACCAACTTCTGTGCTATTTCCCCAATCCAGACTTGAGAGATCCATGCTCATTTCCATCGTTCCTGATGTTGTCAAGTTTACATAATTCCCCTGATTCCATTTCCAGTCCTTTGACATGAACATCATCATAGCTCCCGGCGTACCCGTTGTACCCACAGTGAAGTTTGAAACTGACAGACTCATGCTCAAACTCTTAATTCCCTTTGCTTCCCATTCGGATTTTTCATCCATATCCGCTGGCAAGCTCAGTATAAGCTCGGAGATCATAATCTTTGTTTTCGCCATTGTCCTTTTGCAGCCTCTGTTTTTCCACTTCATCGTAATATTACGATGATAAATCCATTTCCGTTGCTGCCTGTGGTGACAACGTTGGAATCGTCACCCCTGTTATCATGAATAACAGAGCAAATACAACTGCAAACACCCTCCTTGTCATTCGTTTTTTGCTCATTTGAACCCTCCTCTTAATGTTTTAATTGTTCTTTTTATCTTGCACGAGCTGTAACTGTGCCCGCAACTTTTCAATTTCTGCCTCCGATCATTTTCTTCATACAATCCATTATAATCGACACCTGGCTTATGTTCAATCAATGAATTTTACATATAGGTTATTTGTAGTACTCTCCCAGACTGATTCCATTGATGCCAAGTGGAATCGCATGATCAAGTCCGATGAACTTCTCACCATTGTTCCAGAGAACTTCCTTGACAAATGCATACTTTTCCTCGTCCCATGTTGTGAAATCATCTAAAACCATGCCTCCGGTATCCCCAGAGTTCGCATTGAAGCACCAGAAGGTATGATTCAGTCTATTCTTCTGTATGAGTTCGCGCATATAGGTCATCCAGATGATGTTCGGTTCCGTCATAAATCCGCCCCACTCACCGATCAGAAGCGGTGCAATATTATCCTCATGGATATAAAACCAGTTATCGTGCCAGCAGTCCTTCTTCAGGCTGTCGTAGGTATAACTGCCCTGAAACCAAGGCTGTTCATATACAGTTGGACCATAATCGTGCGGCGAATATACAAGCTTGTTCTGATATTTACCGAGGTCAACCGGGTAATCTGCGACACCGCGCAGGTTTCCGCCCCACCAGTTGAAATAATAATCATCCTCATTCGTCGATGCATAATTGCCATTCTTCTTGATATCAACCGGGTAGATTTCCGTTCCTTCGACGAGCACGAGTACATTCGGATTCTTTGATAGCACAGCATTTGCAGCACGCTCCGCCGTGTATTTCCAGTTGTTCTCAGACTTCGAATCGTTCCAGATTGCCGCGCCGTCGCCCTCGTTTGGCTTTCCGTGTGGCTCATTCTTCAGGTCGTAGGCGATGATCGTATCATCATTTTTATACCGCTCCGCCATCCACGAAAGTGCCGAAAGATACTCGTCCGTAGAAATACGGTCGGTGTACCACAAGTTCACCATATGACCGCTCGCATTCGTCTCTGCACAATGGATATCGATAATCAGCTTTAAACCATTCGCCCGGCACTGTCCGATCACATATTCGAAGATCTGCAGGCTGTCCATTCCAACTAGATAATCGTTGGTCGCCTGGTTGAAATTTGCATCCGGATATTCACCGTTCGACCATTGTAAGATCAGTTCTGCTGAAAATGGCACACGGATCACATTGAATCCGTGGTTTGCAATCTCCTGAATCGACTGATTCAGGTCGGATGCCCATAACCCGTCAAATGTGTTCGTCCCCGTATTGTAGCCAAACCAGTTGATACCTGTCAGCCACACTTCATTTCCATCCGCATCTACGATCTTGTTGCCATCGGTAAACAGCCAGTCATCGGTCGTTGGTTTTGGCACATCCATCGCACCATAGTCCACATCCCGGTCTACAGACACGTGATTGGTGGCTGCTGTCTCGTTCACAGAGTCATCCGAAGTATCGTTCGTAGCAGGATCATTGGTCGAAGCATCATTCTGATTGTCTGAATTTTCACCTGTTTCCTCATCAATCTGTGCTTCTGCCGAACCGGATGCAGACTTGTTGGTTTCTGCTTTATCCCATTTTCCCTGTATCTGCATACCAAGCAGCATGCCGAGCAGAAAGACGATAATAAACAGTAATATAAATATTACAATTTTTAGATTTTTGTTCATTCTCCCCTCAAATCCTTTCCTTTTGATTTTTCTCTTCCTCAAAACGCAAATATTAGTATAAAAATTTTATCATGAATTCTTAACTGCATCAATTAAATTGCAGTAAAAAAGAGAGATTTATTTTCTTTCAGTGAAAACAGCCATCTCTCTTACACTTTTATTTCCATGTTGTCACCGCACTCTTATAAGTACGCCCAATACTAATCTTATAACCATCATTTATGACAAGATAATTAGAATGTATAGAAACAACATAGTCCATATTTACAATATACCCAGTATGACATCGGACAAAATTATCCGGTAATCGTTTTATTAAAGAAGCTAATGATATATATGATGCATATTCACTCCCCTTTGTCACAAAACGAACCTTTCTTGCATCTCTTTCAATATACATCACTTCATTTAAATTGATTAGCACCTTCTCCTTCTCACATACAATTTATATAAACTTGCTTTTTGTAGTTAAATAATTATTTTGTTCATTATTATTTGTTATCATTTATATGTACTCTCCCCGTAAGTCCGATATCAATATTTTATTTCGTTTGTTATACAAAATCCATGCACTTTGCATAAACAACCAATTGTATTACAAAGGGAAAATACTTCATATTTAATTATATAATTAAAAAAGACCACTATTTTTCAAGTGGTCTTACCGCATACTTTCTCATCGTTACAACCGCAACCAGACATACCAGCATCAGCAGTAACTCGAATTTAATCCGGGTAAATAACTGGTCAAGCTTCGCCTGCGCCTGATAGATCTCCAGTGCGTTATCGTTCGAAAAGGACAGGTTGCCAGCGAATGTCAGTACCTTCTGACTTTGATCCTGTCTGGCAATCCGGATGCGCAGATTCCCTGAGGTTTTAAGCGTAACCGGATCTCCCACGGCACAGATAAATGGTGTGTTCCCGCCGAAATCCACTTGTACGATCCGCGCGGTACGGCTGCCTCCTGCCTGTGATGCATCACTGCCACTATCTGTCGGCTGGTTTGCACTCTGGCTTTGCTCCGTCGAAGAAGTATACGTCACAGTAAGCTCATCTGTCTGAATCGGCGCGATATTCTGTGACAGGCTCTGACAGATCTGCTTATACGCGGCGGTGTTCGCATAATAGGTCGTTGTTGAACCTTCCTGTGTGATACCATAGACCTCCTGTATATATGCCTCACTTAAGAGCTCCGCCTCGAAGGATGTCGTGTTCGCCTGATATGACACCGTGACGGAATCACTCACATCATAGCTTACATCTGTGACGCCCTCGATCTCGCGCACCCGCTGTACCTTGCTGTCTGTAAGCACCTGATCATTTCCAATCAGTTTGAATTCCTCTTTCGTCCGGGTGATCTGCGCATAGCGCAAGCCATCCCGGATCAGGAATCCACAGCAGACTCCGATTGCGATTACATATAAAATTATAATCTTCACTGCATCCTGCTGTCGGCGCAGGCGCAGAAACTCTCGTATCTTCATAATCTGTCTAATTGCTCCACACTGATTTCTCCGGAAAATTTATTCCGTATCTTCCTCATCTTGCTTCTTAAGGTGTATCTTCCGTACAATGATCATACCTGCGGCAACTGCGATACAACCAAGAATAACTGCCATGATCACCCACCACTGATTCGTATTGTCCGGTGTTGTCTCTTCCTTCTGGTCCGAAAATGGGGATTTGATCGTTGTGGTAAATGTCACTTCTTCCGTATATTCCTTGCCGCTTTCGTCCTCGTAATAATAGGTGACCGTGCCTTCGGTATTTCCATACAGCTTGCTTCCGGACAGTGAGCTGACAGATACCTGTGTGCTTCCGGTTGCCGCGGTTCCTGCCTCCATATCTCCGATGAAATCGTTCCCTGTGGCTTTAATCCATCTGCCGCAATCTCAGCCCGTACATTATAGATCTTACTTCTGCCTAAGTTCATCGCCTGCACTTTGGCTTCCACAACATCCGCCACGACTACCTCACTTGGAAAGCTTAGATCGTCAAACTGCATCTCAGAGGACTGCTGTACCGTGATCTTCGCCTTGCCGGAAGTGGAATATGTATTTCCATCGCCATCCGCATAGTCCATGGCAAGTCCTAAATCGTATTGTCCGGCAGCGGTCTTCGCGTTGATCCGGTAAGAAAAAGTGATCGTTGTCTCCTCTTGTGGAGCCAGCTTCTCGATATAGACGCTGTCGGACTGGCTGAGCAGGGTAAAGCTCTCCGTATCAGCAGTCACTGCAATAGTCATGTTTTTTACTGTATTTTCTTTGCTTGTGTTGAGCAGGACGATATCTGCCTTTATTTCATCTCCCGGCTGAATCTCTGATTTTGAATATTTATACGATTTTACCATAACCTTTGGAGCAAATGTCGGAAGTTCTTCGGTCGCAGGCTCTTTCACTTCCTCCGTTGTTGCATCCGGATCGATGCCATCACTGATCGTCACATACGTGGTAAATTCCTGCTCCACTGCATTGCCCTTTGTATCCCTCGCTGTGACCTTCAAGATTACCGGATAAGAGCCATTTGTCCGCTTTCCCTTTAATTCCACGGTGAAATCCGCCACGTAGGCGGAAACCTCTTTGGTATTTGCATTTACCTTGACGGTCTGCAACCGGATATCCTTCTCGTAGTTTTTAAATACGAACGGTGCTGTCTGCGCATCGCCCAGATCAAGCGCCGCCCGTAATGTGTTCCCCCGAAGTTCTCCTTCACTGAGTATCGGAAATACAATGCGGACCGAGCCGTTGGCATTGATCGGTACATAGCCCTGTGCATAAGGCTTCTCCATGCCGTCATACTGGTTCTCATTGTCGATGTTCAATGTCACTGCCTCGCTCTGCGTATCCTTGTCATCCTTTGTATTTATGTCTGCCTGTGTGGTTGCGGGCTCCTGTGTCGTCGGCTGGGCAGGATCTGCCTGCACTGCGGTATAGGATAACGTCTGATTGGATGCTGCAAAAACGCTTCCTGCCGGAGATAATCCCATACACATCGTTGCCGCGATTGTCATCGCAAATATTTTCCTCGCTATATGCTTTCGTTTCATTTCCAGTCCTCCATTTCATGTACATAATCACACAGCATCTCGATATCCTGTGCATTATGGCTTGCCAGCATGATTGCCTTGCCGCTTTCCTTCAGGGATAATAAGAGCTGCCGCATCTCCGCGACTCCAGCTTTGTCAAGTCCGTTAAATGGCTCGTCCAAGATCAGCACGTCCGGATTCTCCATGATCGCCTGTGCGATACCAAGTCTCTGCCGCATACCAAGCGAATATTTCGAAACCGGCTTTTTCATCTTAGGATTTAAGCCGACGCGCTGTAATGTCTCGATAATCTCATTTTTCCCGATCCTGCCTTTCAGATCCGCTAAAATCTTCAGGTTCTTATATCCACTTAACGCCGGCAGAAATCCCGGTGTCTCGATAATCACACCGAGCTTGTCCGGGAAATCACATTCCTTCCCGACACGGCTGCCCCCGACATAGATCTGCCCCTTGTCCGGATGCATAAACCCGCAGATGCATTTCATCAGCACGGTTTTTCCGCTTCCGTTATTTCCAACCACGCCGTAGATCTTCCCCGGTGGAATCTCCAGATTCACATCGACTAACACATGCTCTTTCCCGAAGGATTTGTAGACATGTTCCACGACGATTCCCTGTTTGCGTTCGTGCACTTTTTCATTGCTATTTTCTTGTCCGTTTTCATTTCTGGTTTCTTCCATCTATCTAGGAACCTCATTTCCTTGTTATTCTATCCGTGAACCATATTCAACATGAGTGATATGTCATTTAATTTACATAATGTAATTATCGTAACTGTGTTCCTGTAAACTGGAACGTATACCTGCGGATCCGGAGCAGACACAATATAAATATCAAAAGTGCCACCCCTGCAAAAAATACATACGATACCCATAGTTTCGGCAGATTATCATAGCCGAAGCTATGCATGTAATACGTCGCATGGTTGAGCGGTGATATCCAGCCGAATATGATGTTTGCATACCGCGACTGCACCGCCGGGATATGCAGGATATCCGACAGTGTATCCGGTGTCAGCAGGAACCCGAATCCCGAATAGATGATACCTGCGATCATACCGCCGTTGTCCTTCACCATGTTGAAAAATAATATGATTCCTGCCATCACGATCGAATACCCAAGCATCAGTCCGAATATGTGGAACATCACCTGATACGGGAAATTCAACTCCATCACTTTCACGAACGACGGCACATTCAGCTCATAGCCGATGTTCGAATACCCAAGCACTGCTGCTGTATCGCTCCACATATTTGCTACAAATGCCTGACTGCTCGCCAAGATACAGGTAGAAAGCAGGATAAAGCAAAGGAACAGAAACGTTGCGAGTATCAGATACAGGATCTGTCCAAGCACCCATACCTTCCGATCAATCCGCACCAGAAAAAGTGGGACATCATTTCCAAGGTTCGGCATATCTGCAAATAACAAAAGCAAGAGTAACGAGATGATCAGCACCGACTGTGCATCGCCGAATGTCCAGATGAACGGCTCTGCCATCTGCAGGATCGTGTCATGCTCCTTCGCGAATACAAGCACCTTGTCGGAAAGCAGGAAGCTTACGATAAATGCAAGGCAGAACGCCAGTATGATCTGCGGATTCTTCTTCCATCTTCTGAAATTTGCAAACGCGGTAAGCAGTATCTGTCTTAGTTTATACACGTTCGATGCACCTCCTTACCGTATTGTAATAGATCAAAAACAGCAGAGCTGACAGACTGCTAAGCAGGATCACTATGCCCTGCTCATCGAAGAGCCAAGTATGCTGAAACTGGATCCACTCGTATGGATACAGACAGTAGATGTCCTCGAAATACCGATCATGCAGGATCACCAATATGTAGTAGATGACAAAGCTTCCGCCATACGCGATATAACGGCTGTTCGAGATTGCCGCAAGTGTCGCGGAAAGCAGCGCCCACACCATCGCTGAGAAGAAAATAAGCAACGGATTTAATGCTGCGGCGTTCTTGGCAAAGCGCAGATATAGCAGGCATGGAAGCATCTCAACCAATCCGCCTGCAATCCCACATGCGAGGAACTTGCCACAGATATAGGACGTTCTTCCACACCTTGGCAGATATGCTTGATATACCCGCTCTGATAATCGGCAAGCCATGCAGTTGCATATGGAAACGTGGATATGACAGGAACGGTCACCCGGAATAACTCCGAGTCACCGCCTACCTTCCAGAAGATAAGAAGCTCTAACACAAATCCTGCCAGAAATCCTTTTGAAATTATCGCTCGTTTCACGTCTGTCTCAAAACTGTTCATTTAATACCCCAGATCTTTATCAATGACGGTTCCATTGATTGCATTGATTGATAAAAGAACAATATTCCTTTTGTCATTCATCATAAATCCCATTTTTTTCGTTTTCTAATACCCAAGACTTCGGTCAATCACCGAACCATCAATCGCATTGATGGACATAATAACTGCGTTTTGAACCTCATATCCATATTGGTCTGTTTTTGTTCCGATAAAATCCCAGACCGGAACCAAAAGTCCGGTATCAAAGCTGTCTTTCTCGCTGATTCTTGTATAGCGAAGCTTCACAGAATCAATATCAATCGTTACATTTCCGTCACTTGCCTCTTCCGAATTCACCGCATTCATTGTAATTGCCATCTGTTCAAAGATATCCTTGACCTCATCAAAGTTCTTCAATGTTGATTTTTCTACAACCGTATCGGTAACTTCCAGTGGAACAAGATAATCAAATCCAACAATGCCATCGTCATCTACGAAGACTACTACATCTTCGGTCGACCATAATTTTTTGTTATAAGTATCTCCCTGCCATTCATCAACGATCTTGCTTCCACCGTCGTTGTTTACGAAACACCATCGATACATCGCTGATACCGGAAAGCATAGACTGTTCGATATGGAGCTCCACCAAGGCTCTGACGCAGGGCTTCAATTTTGTTATACTCTGTCACTTCCGTGACAAGTCCACCGCTATAATATGTAAAATCATGCATCCCTAAAGACTGCAACAGATCTTCTGCCTTCTGTCTGGCATCCGCTTCGGAAATCGTTGTCACATCTTTCGTATTCTCGATGAAATCCTCTTTTGCCATACCGCTTTCTTCGCTGATTTTGTCAATCGGCATATCCTCATCTGCCGGCCATACCCAGTGTGCTTCCTCCATTGCAAACTTATATTCTTCCGGTACTGCATCTGAGTAATTTCCACCACTCATAACAGAGGAACCAACATTAATATATCCAAGTTTTGAGCTTCGATATCGGATCAGATTTCCATAGTTCTCATTGTTCTGCAGATACAGTGACTGATATGAACCATTGGAAGCATCGTTGATTCCGTAAAAGATACTGGCATTTGCACCATCAAATTCACTCTGCCATGAATAATATTCATTGGATGGATTGTTTGATACAAGCTCTGAAATACTGTGAATCTGATTATCCGATGGACTGCCGGTATAGTTGATTGCTTCTGGTGCAGTCTCATACTTTGCCTGACATTCATCAATGTTAGACTGCCGCTCCTGTATCATAACCTCTTTATCATCATCCGAATATAAGTTATTGTTTTGAATTTCCGCAATGTCATCTTTTCCGGCCTGAATCTCGGACTCATAATCCGCTTTTGTCAACTGACTCAAGCAGGTTCCGTCATACAATGTCTGCTCTCCAAATAAAGTAGTCCGTACCTGATCGAGAAACGCCTGATCAAACTGCATCTGCTGTACACGGAAGATTGACAACTGACTCGTATCCGGGATATCTACCTGTGCGTCCGCATGGACTGTCACATGCAGGCTGTCATCCTTGATATCAGTCTGATAGGTATCATAATCCTTGGCAACCTCCGCAACCTCGGTTGTTGACGACTGCGTATCCTGTGCCTGCTCGATCATATTATCCATGTCTTTATTCGATACGATTTCTTTCTCCGGACTCTTCTGGCACCCCGCAAATAATGATGCGGTAAGTGTGGCTGCAACGAAGATACTTGCAATACGTTTATATTTTCTCATGGTTGTTATTCCTTTCTGCTCTTCTTACTATTAGTTTTAGTGAGTTTCAATGATATTTATCTGGCTTTTAAGCATGATAAATATGTTTCTCTGTATGTTGATGTTATGTTAACACTTCATACCACATCGAGTATTCATCATTATTTAAACAAATTGTAAATTCATAAAAAATGGCATATCCGGAGGAAACCTCCCAATATGCCATTTATTCAACCAATTACCAATATCATATATTAGAATTATGCTCATACATATCAACAAGTACGACATATCAAAATATTATCGCCATCTCACCCGAACTAGCCTACCGGAAAATTCAAAATCATTGTCGTGCCTTTTCCTTCCTCACTCTCGATTGCCAATGTCACATCATGCCGTTTCAGGATTAATGCCGTAAGCGCCAGTCCCAGCCCGGCACCGCCGTTCTTCCGGCTGCGCGATTTGTCAATCATATAAAAAGTCCAGAATCTTCTTTTGCTCCTCTTCCGGAATTCCGCATCCTGTATCCTGCACCAGAATCTGATGATCATTCGCAATCAACCGGATCGTATCTCCCTGCTTGCTTGCCTTATTTGCGTTATCCACGAGATTCACAAGCACTTCGGTCATCAGATCTTCCTCCGCCAGGAAACACTCACCGTGTTCCTCATACTGAAGCGTGACACCTTTTGTCTCTAGTAGCTTCCGGCACAAACGCCCCGTCCGTTCAAAGAGCTGTCTGACCGGAATCTCATGCAATTCCAGCTTCTGCTCCGTATCAAGTTCCAACAGGCGCAGCATCTTCTTCGACAAACGTTCAAGCCGCTTGCATTCCTCGTCGATATAGCCAAGTGCCTCAGCTTCATCCGCCTCATCCAGCCGCACGGTAAGCAAGGTCTGCGCATACCCGGAGATTGCGGCAAGCGGAGTTTTCAGCTCATGTGTCAGATTCCCCATGAAAAGCGTCTTCTGCCGTTCCGATTCCTCCAATGACTTTGTACGTGTCTCGACAGCTTCCGCCATCTGGTTAAAAGTCGTACCAAGTGTCGCAATTTCATTTTTCCCTCTGACATTCACACGCTTGTCATAATTTCCCTTCGCAATATCCGCGGCTGTCGCGTTCAGTTCCTTGAGTGAACGAAGACTATGCCGGAGAATCAACGCGACAATGATACTCATTACAACCATAACACTAAATGTGATTACAATCATATACATCGTCAGATTTCGAAGTTTATCCTTTGCATAATCAATGCACGTCAGATGATAGATGCTTAATCTGTTTTTCGTCGTATATTTACAGATTAGATATTCGGAATCCTGATAGTGTAGCGTTCCATAGGAAATCGTTTCATTCGCAATCGAATTATAATCGTTATTCTCAACATCATCCAGAGAAAGAACCGTATGATTATATACAAAATACCCGTGCTCGGCATCATTGACCAAAGTTCCATCTATCTCCTGATAGCGGACACAGATTGTGTATTCATCCAATCTTGTCTTGAAGAAATACTGTAGTTGTATATCCATAACTTCATCCGAGTTACTTGTAAACTGACTTCGCTCAAACGTCTGATTATACGCATCCGCAAGAGAATACATCTCATTTAAGGCATTTGAGGTCGCCTCACTCATTATATTTTTCCGCTCGACATTCCATACAAGCACATCTACGATGATTGTTGCAATTAAAACTGCCATACAGCAAAGCCATGTAATCCATGTTTGAAGTTTCAACTTACTCCTCCAATCTGTATCCGAGCTTTGATACAGTCTTAATATGATCTGCCAGATTCAGTTTCTTCCGAAGCTGTCCGATATGAACATCCACGGTACGTGTCTCGCCTATATATTCGACGCCCCAGACCATGCGAAGCAGATTCTCTCTGGATATCGCGCGGTTTTTGTTTTTGGCAAGCACAGCCAGTAGTTCGAATTCCATCGGTTTTAGTGATACTTCTTTGCCATCCTGCCGGACGGTATGCTGTTCGAAGTCAATCTCCAGATTCAGCACCGATAATGTATGCTCTTCCGGCTTTGTACGGGCAAGCACCTTCTCAATCCGTACCAGAAGCTCCAGTACTTCGAATGGCTTTACAATATAATCTTCCGCACCGCCTTTTAAGCCCTGGATCTTCGACGCAAGATCATCCTTTGCTGTCAGGAAGATAACCGGAATTCCATACTCCCGAACAATTGGAAGTAATGTGAATCCATCCATGCCCGGAACCATCACATCTAACAACGCAAGGTCATATGCATGATCCTGTTCTAATCCCTTTGCCGCTTCTGCACCATCTTCATAGATTACCGCATCATAATTTGCCACGCGAAGATTCATCGCGATCATCTTGCTATCGCTGTCTCGTCTTCTACAATTAAGATTCTTGTCTTCTGCATTACATTATCATCCTATCTTATCTTTTATACAACTAAAAATACTAGAACTTATTTTATATTATCATAAATAATAACATTTATATTAGTAATTTTAAAAAATTACAATTCATTTACATAAAAAGTACCCCTGCCACTGGATGTCCAGTAAGAGGGGTACCTGTCACAGTCATGTGAATTTTTATTCTACGAAATCTATTTAATTACTTTGAAATAAACGCCTGTTTTCTATTTGCATTTATCCCAAGATAATTATTGGAAGGGGCACTTCCACCTTTTGGAACAAGCAAAATTTGTATTGCCTCTAAACGCTTCGCATACCCTGCAGTTCCTGATGACTCCCCATTTTTGCCCATCCAAGCCATCCAAAAGACTGTGCATGCACGCGATAATAAATATCATAATGATTTTTCATTTCTCCAGTTAATTCAATTTGTATTGCTTCTAGCCTTTTTGCACGTCCGTACGTTCCTGATAGTTCTCCATTCTCAGCCCAATTCATCCAGCCAAAACTTTGTACATGTGTTTTATATCGAATACCTCCGCTATATTTGGGGTTATCTACTGTAATTGTAATTCCCTCTAAACGTTTTGCCTGACCAACCGTGCCAGAGACCTGACCATCTTTTGCCCATTTATTTTCCCATCCATATGTCTGTCTATGAACACGATAATGAACGCTTGCCACCTGCCCACTTGTATCTTTCGGAATTAACTGAATTTGTATTTCTTCCAGTCGTTTCCCTTCGCCTGTGGTTCCTGCCAACGCACCATTATATACCCAACCTTGATTATCTCCATATGTTTGTATATGTGCGCGATAACGTATATCATAATGTTTTGCAAGCTCCCCAGTCAGACGTATTTGAATTCCTTCCAGTCGTTTTGCCTGACCAACCGTGCCTGCCTGCATTGTAGATTTCATCCAATTTGTCCATCCGTATGTCTGTCTGTGTACACGGTATTCAATCTCACCTTGATACCCGGTTGTATTGTTGAAATTTAATGTGATTGCCTCTAAGCGTTTTCCTTTTCCTCGTGATCCCAATACTAACGTCTCATAGCCATCTTTTTCTGTAATTGTACCGTTTGTATCGCCATATGTTTGTATATGTGCAGAACCTGTCAATAATGCAGAAGAATATTTTATGTCATCCGGTATTTGTGCTGCTTTTTCGTTAGCTGCCAATGGAATAATCATCTTATTAACAACAGATATCTGTATATAGGTCCACATATAATGTGTGTCCGAATCTGCACTGTCTTTCGAATAAACAGATACAGTTGCCAGTCCCGGTGCTTTTGCTGTTATTACACCATTTTGATCAACAGAAATAAGATTTTCACTTGTTTCTTTTTGAACCTCCCATATGATAATTCTGCCTTGTTTTTTTTCTGATTCTACCCATCCGGTATTACCTGATATGTTTTTCCTACCTCAACCGCAGGATAGCCATTTACAAATCGATAATCTTGTTTAATTGGTATTGCCGACCCGTCAAACGCCATAAAATATAATTGATTATTTCGTTTTTTTATTGTATTGCTGTACAGTAAACCATTCGGTTTTGCAAAATATTTTTCCTCTCCATATGTAAACCAACCATCTGTCATACATTGATTGTTTTGCATTCCAGTTGTTGGCTTATCTATATACTCATATCCACAACGGACGTATGTATCAGGATTATAACTATATATTTTTGCCATATAGCTATTTCATCATTGACACGTCCTAACCAATCAGCGCCATCTGTACCATAATATTCAAGAGCTGGAATTCCTTGTGCATAAAACATAAACTTATCATTTTCATAATATATTCCTGTTCCGTTATATGCTATTTTTTTATCCATTCCATCATAAGCCATATTTATTCCTTCAACTTGAATTGGGAAATAAAGCTCAGCCATTTTATTAGTATCTGTTATACCATAATTATTAAACAATGGATCATATAAATGCCATTCATTATTATAATATGCATATACATGCATGTTCCATAGTCGTCGCAACATTGTCCAGTCGGTAATAATTTTTCATGCTTCCGGTCTGCCCCGCGCACATAACCGTTGGAATGTTTTTTAATCGCATAAGTTCAGTCATCATAAGCGCATATCCAAGACAATTTGTATATTTTTGTCTCCATACATCCATTGGATAATACGGCACTTCCATTGAAAGTATAGATTGATATTTTAAATTCTGCCTTGCCCAGTAAGATATCGCAATTGCCTTATCTTCACTTGTTGTACATCCTTTTGTTATAACATCCGCCAATTGTTTTAAGGATGCCTTATCTGCATCTCCACCATACATAAATTCCAAACCAAGCTGTGGATATTTTTTAACATATATCTCATTCAGATAATCAATAGTTGCTTTTGTTAATTGTGGTGTAACCGTATATGCATATGGGCTTTCCGCAGATACCGATGTCCCCGGCCATACAGATAGAATTAAGATAATTGACAAAATAAATGATAATATTCTTTTCTTCATATAATCTCCCCTTCTTATATATACAGAAATACCCTCAAGGCTTTTTTATATTAGCCAAGAGGCATAATCTGCATACCTATTTATTTTGATTTATGCATTTACAACCTGACCGAACTCAGCCTTCAGAGAAGCACCACCGATCAAACCACCATCGATGTTTGGCTTTGCAAGAAGCTCCTTCGCATTGCCGGCGTTCATAGAACCGCCGTACTGAATACGAACTGCCTCTGCTGTATCTGTGTCATAAACCTCAGCGATGAGTTCACGGATACCCTTACATACTTCCTCAGCCTGATCAGATGTAGCTGTCTTACCTGTACCGATTGCCCAGATTGGCTCATAAGCGATTACAAGGTTCTTTACATCATCTGCTGCAACGCCTGCAAGGTCAGATTTGATCTGAAGTCTGATCCAATCCATTGTTACGCCCATCTCTCTCTGCTCCAGTGTCTCACCGCAGCAAAGGATTGGTGTAAGTCCGGAAGCGATTGCCTTCTTAACCTTCTTGTTCAAGAATGCATCGTCTTCCTTGAAGTACTCACGACGCTCTGAATGTCCGATGATTACATACTTCACGCCTGCATCTACAAGCATTGGTGCACTGATCTCACCTGTGTAAGCACCCTTGTCCTCGATGTAGAAGTTCTCAGCACCAACCTGTACGTTTGTGCCCTTAACAGCCTCAACAACAGGAACGATGTCAATAGCTGGTACACAGTAAACTACATCTACATCATCATTTACTACTAATGGCTTTAACTCCTCAACAAGCTTTACAGCCTCTGATGGAGTCATGTTCATCTTCCAGTTACCTGCAATAATTCTCTTTCTTGCCATTTCTTTTATCTCCTTAAATATAATTACTTATCGTTAGCTGCTGCAACACCTGGCAGTTCCTTACCTTCCAAGAACTCAAGTGAAGCTCCACCACCTGTTGAGATGTGGCTCATCTTGTCGCCATAGCCAAGCTGGTTAACAGCTGCTGCAGAATCACCACCACCGATGATTGTTGTAGCGTCTGTCTCAGCAAGTGCTGCTGCAACTGCCTTTGTACCTGTTGCAAGAACCGGGTTCTCGAATACACCCATAGGTCCGTTCCATACAACTGTCTTAGCTGTCTTAACAGCCTCTGAGTAAAGCTCGATTGTCTTAGGTCCGATATCGCAGCCTTCCTTAGATGCATCCATCTTGTCCTGCATCGCAGATAGTTGTAGCGATTGTAGGATCGTCAATTGGGTTAGGGAAATCGTCGATCATAACAGAGTCTACTGGAAGCAGAAGCTTCTTCCAAGCTTCTCAGCCTTCTCCATCATTTCCTTACAGTAGTCAAGCTTTGTCTCGTCAACAAGTGACTTACCGATCTCATATCCCTTAGCCTTGAGGAATGTGTAAGCCATACCACCACCGATGATGAGTGTATCGCACTTCTCAAGAAGGTTAGAGATAACGTTCAGCTTATCAGCAACCTTTGCACCACCAAGGATAGCAACGAAAGGTCTTACAGGATTCTCAACTGCATTTCCGAGAAATCGATTTCCTTCTGCATCAGATATCCAACAACAGCTGTATCAACAAGTGCAGCTACACCAACGTTTGAGCAGTGTGCTCTGTGTGCTGTACCAAATGCATCGTTTACGAATACGTCACAGATGCTTGCAAGATCCTTAGAGAAAGCCTCTCCGTTCTTTGTCTCTTCTGCTCTGAAACGTGTATTCTCAAGAAGGATAACCTCGCCATCCTTCATAGCGTCTACAGCTGCACGAACTGTATCGTCAACAACCTCTAAGCTTGGTACAAACTTTACTTCCTGTCCAAGAAGCTCTGTCAGTCTCTTTGCAACCGGTGCAAGAGTCTTTGTCTGCTTGTCTTCCTCTGTCTTAACCTTTCCAAGGTGAGAGCAAAGGATAACCTTACCGCCATCAGCGATCAGCTTCTTGATTGTTGGAAGAGCTGCAACCAGACGATTCTCGTCTGTAATCTCGCCGTTCTTCAAAGGTACGTTAAAGTCGCATCTGCAAAGAACACGAAGTCCCTTTACGTTGATATCATCAACGGATTTCTTATTTAATGACATTATAAATTCCTCCTGGATTTTGAAATGATAAAAATAAGGGCCCGGTCCAATTAAGACCGGACCCTTGTAGGTCTTCTCTAAAAGAGTCTGACTAAATTAAGCCAACTCAGCGAAGTACTTGATTGTTCTAACCATCTGGCTTGTGTATGAGTTCTCGTTATCATACCAAGAAACAACCTGAACCTCGTACAGATCGTCAGCAATCTGAGCTACCATTGTCTGTGTAGCATCGAAGAGTGAACCATATCTCATACCAACGATATCTGAAGATACGATCTGCTCCTCATTGTAACCATAAGACTCAGAAGCTGCAGCCTTCATAGCAGCGTTGATGCCTTCCTTAGTTACGTCCTTACCCTTAACAACTGCTGTAAGGATTGTTGTAGAACCTGTAGGTACAGGAACTCTCTGTGCAGAACCGATGAGCTTTCCATTAAGCTCTGGGATAACAAGACCGATAGCCTTAGCTGCACCTGTTGAGTTAGGAACGATGTTTACAGCTGCTGCACGAGCACGTCTGAAATCACCCTTTCTGTGTGGTCCATCAAGTACCATCTGATCACCTGTGTAAGCGTGGATTGTTGACATGATACCTGACTGGATTGGAGCGTAATCGTTAAGTGCCTTAGCCATAGGAGCAAGACAGTTTGTTGTACAAGAAGCTGCAGAGATGATCTTGTCATCTGCTGTAAGTGTGTTCTCGTTTACGCTATATACGATTGTAGGAAGATCGTTACCAGCTGGAGCTGAAATAACTACCTTCTTAGCACCTGCATCGATATGAGCCTGTGACTTAGCCTTTGATACATAGAAACCTGTACACTCAAGTACAACGTCTACATCAAGCTCTCCCCATGGAAGATTCTTAGCATCTGCCTCAGCATAGATCTTAAGTGTCTTACCACAAACTGTGATTGTACCTGCTTCATCATCAGCAGAAACCTGATCTGCATACTGATACTTACCCTGTGATGAATCATACTTCAAAAGGTGAGCAAGCATAGAAGGCTTTGTCAAGTCGTTGATTGCAACTACTTCATAACCTTCTGCGTCAAACATCTGTCTGAATGCAAGACGTCCGATACGTCCAAAACCATTAATTGCTACTTTTACTGCCATTTTTTAATCCTCCTAAGTTTTAATTATTAAGATTTAAATACTGCATGGCTGCAGTAATTCATCTAAAAACTTACATCAAATATCATAACTTCTTTTATAGTAAAATTCAAGACTATTTTTTGTAATTTTTTTTCAAAAAGTGCGTGATTTTCCAAATTTATTGGATTTTATAAGATTATACGTTATAATTAGCAATCATAGCTTTCGTGAAATCATAGTATTTTATGCATTATATTTTACAGGAGGATTAAACCATGCTATTTCCCGATTATCATTTTCATACGGATTTTTCCAGTGACTGTGACGAACCAATGCAGGCAGTGATCGCCTCCGCAAAAGAAAAAGGCTTGTCTGCCCTCTGCGTTACAGATCATTATGACATGGATTTCCCGGTCCGGCCTGAGGAACCGGACGTGGATTTTGATTTAGATCTGGATTCCTACTATCGCACTTACCACGCTCTTTCTGAGAAGCTTGTCCCAGAGTTTGATCTTCGCGTGGGTATAGAACTTGGTGTGATGCCATCGACAACGAAAAAATTAAATGCCTTCGTGCAGGCACACCCGGAACTGGATTTTATCATCTGCAGCCTGCATGTCGTCGACGGCATGGACCCATACTACCCGGAATATTTCGAGGGAAAGGAAGATCTGTCTGCCTACCGGCATTATTTTGAGACGCTGCTTGCCTGTGTAAAAGAATTTGACAACTTCAATGTATGTGGACACCTTGATTATATCGTGCGCTACGGAAAGACAAAGGCGGATCTTTTTGATATCCACGATTATGCAGATATCTTTGAAGAGCTGTTTCAGATTCTTGTCGCCCGTGGTCAGGGTATCGAGATCAACACCGGAAGCTTATACCGTGGTCTCTCTTTCCCGCATCCTCATACAGATATCCTGAAAATGTACAAGGACGCCGGAGGAGAAATTATCACCGTCGGAAGCGACGCGCATCATGCAGAGCATATCGGCTACGGCTTTGATGCTGCAAGAGATCTGCTGCTCTCCCATGTTTCCGTTACTATACGACATTTAAAGAACGCAAACCGGAATTCCATAAGATTCCTTAATCTACCGCGTGAAAACGCGACTGGTAATCCTCATAAAAAGGTGACTGTTCCCGCAGTCCCCCGACGAGTTCCCGGATGCAGGCAATCACATAGTCTGCATCCTTTTTTGTTGTCTCTTCCCCGATCGTCAGCCGAATCGTGCCACGCGCCAGTTCGTCGGAAAGCCCGATTGCCTTTAACACATGGGACGGTTCTTTCGACGCAGATGTGCATGCCGATCCACCAGAGGCACAGATGCCGAGTGTATCCAGCATAACCAGCAATGCCCCACCATCCACAAACTGAAAGGACACATTGATATTGTTTGGAAGTCTTTGCTCCGGGTGTCCATTTAACTGGCTGTACGGAATCGTTGTAAGCAGTTCACCGATCATATAATCACGGATCTGGATTTCATACTGCATCCGCTGTTCCATCGCTGCATCCGCAATGTATGCGGCGGTCGCAAGTCCGACGATACCGGGTACATTTTCTGTGCCTGCCCGAAGTCCCTGCTCCTGCGCCCCACCGTGGATCAGACTTTGCAGACGCACCCCTTCCCGCACATATAAAAAACCGGTTCCCTTTGGTCCGCGGAATTTGTGTCCGCTCGCAGTGAGCAGATCGACCTGCAGGCATGCAACGTCAATTGGAATCTGTCCATACGCCTGCACCGCATCCGTATGAAATAATACATTGTGCCGTCTGGCGATTGCTCCGATCTCACCGATCGGCTGTATCGTTCCAATCTCATTGTTTGCAAACATCACGGATATTAAAATCGTATCCTTCCGGATTGCACGCTCCACCTGTACCGGATTCACACGTCCGTATATATCCACATCCAGATATGTGACCTCGAATCCATGCCTTTCGAGGTATTCGCATGTATGCAGGATTCCGTGATGCTCCAGCTTTGTCGTGATGATATGTCTGCCCTTTTTACTGTATGTGTCTGCAATCTCTTTTAACGCCCAGTTATCGCCCTCCGAACCGCCTGCCGTGAAATAAATCTCGTTCTTTTTCGCATGCAGGGTATCCGCGATCATCTGACGGCATTTTTCTATCTTCTGCCGGTTTTCCTTTGCGATACTGTAAATGCCGGAAGGGTTCGCAAATTTGTCGTGAAAATACGGCTGCATGGCACGAATCACTTCCGGATGGGTGCTCGTCGTCGCTGCGTGATCCATATAAACTGTCATATTTTATCGCCCTATCCAATATAATAAACCAAGACTCCGGCAGGAAATGAGCATCATGTCAAAACGAACCATCATCAAAGGAACCTGATACTGACCATAACCGGCATCCTGACCAAATGTCTCGGCTTTTATAATAGAATATTCCTGACGCGGCTGATTGGTGTTAAAGAGCTTGGAACTTATCAGCTTATTTTTCCACTTTACATCTTAGGCATTTCTTTTTGCTGTCAGGGAATCGCAACAACGATTACCAAACATGTATCCTATCTGCTTGGCAAGAAAAAATATTCCGATACTCGCCGTGCGCTTTGCTTCGGTGGATTTTTGAGTTTTGTGCTGAGCCTGCTTGTCTCTGCCTGCTTTTTCTTTGGCTGTGACTTCATCGCCATGCATATCCTGAAAAATACCGACTGCCGTATCCTGTTGCGCATTCTCTCACCAGCGGTCCATTTGTCGCCATAAAAGCCTGCATCAATGCATTTTTTATCGGACATGAAAAACCGGTTTTCTCCGGAAGCTGCCAGTTGATCGAACAGATTATACGGATTGGTTCCGTCTACCTTCTTGCCATCTCTTATATGCAGGATCATGTTGACGCCAAAACGGCTGTACTCGGTGTTGTGATCGGTGAGATGGGCGCCACATTTTACGCGGTCAGCTGTTATATCTTGTTCCGAAGAAAGCAGAATCAAGCGAACAGATTGCTAGATAAAGATATGTGCATTTCAGTGAAAAAGAAATCATCCCTTATGATTCCAATGCTGAAAGACATTATTCCAATTACTTCCAACAACCTGATTTTTACGTTATTTTCCAGTTTTGAAGCAATCATACTTCCGACGTTTCTTTTCCAGTATTACAACAACGCCGATACAAGCATGGAAATGTACGGTATCATCACCGGTATCGTGATCCCATTTCTGCTTTTTCCGGCAACGATCACGAACTCGCTTTCCACGATGCTGCTTCCGTCCATTTCCTACGCCTGCGCCAAACGCGATACCGAGGCAATAAAAAAAGCACTTGTATCAAGTGCTCTTTTCTGCATCATGCTTGGCAGCTTCGCCTGCATCCTGTATATTCTCTTCGCAAAGCCAATCTGTACCTTTGCCTTTGAAAGTGCTGAAGCAGGAACGCTGCTACAGCTGATGGGATTTTTATGTCCGTTTATTTATCTCTCCACAACGCTTTCCAGCGTTATGAACGCAATCGGCTACGCCACCCAGAACTTAATCTATAATATTCTCGGCATCAGCGTGCGGATCTTATGTATCATCTTCTTTGTGCCACATTTCGGCATCCATGCATACATATGCGGTATGTTCTGCGGCTACCTGCTTCATAACATACTCACGATCACGAAGCTTGCGTCCCTTAATTCGTAACCTTCTTCGTCCAGTCATACGGTGTGCTCTGGTATACGTAATAATTGAGCCAATTTGCATAGAGTGTATTCGCATGACATCTCCATGACTTAATCGGCTTCTGCTCCGGATCATCATCCGGATAATAATTAACCGGAATATTCGGATTTAATCCACGCTTGATGTCGCGTTTATATTCCTGATCGAGTGTAAATGTATCGTACTCCGGATGTCCGGTTACGAAGATATTCTTGCCATCTTCTCCGATAATCAGATATGGTCCGGTAATATCAGACTCAGCAACGATCTCCAGAAGTGGATTGTCGACGATTGCCTGTTTATCCACACCGGTATAACGGGACTGTGGCACTAAGAATGAATCATCAAATCCACGTACCAGTGGTGTCCGTTTATGGAACGTATAATGCTTATACACACCGGAAAACTTCTCTGGAAGCTGGTATTTTTTCACACCATAACGATAGTAAAGTCCCGCCTGTGCACCCCAGCAGATATGCAGTGTGGACGTAACATTCGTAACTGACCAGTCCATGATAGCAGTCAGTTCATCCAGTACTCCACTTCCTCAAACTCCATATTCTCCACCGGTGCTCCGGTAATGATCAGACATCCCATTTCCTGTTCTTTACATGTTCAAAGTCACTGTAGAAACGCTCCAGATGTGATTCGGATACATGCTTTGATTCATAGG
>ENA-OQEN01000218-OQEN01000218.1-human-gut-metagenome-genome-assembly--contig:-NODE-218-length-25200-cov-3.006501_pt1 | contig 25200 bp, 29 predicted proteins | sample MGYA00242791_ERZ504627 | MGnify/ENA primary metagenome ERZ504627 (study PRJEB26092, sample SAMD00036316) | human gut metagenome | host: Homo sapiens | study: EMG produced TPA metagenomics assembly of... | reverse complement strand
AAGAAAGAAAAAGGCCAGTATGGCTATATTAATTATTACAAAAAAGGAAAGCTGCTTGTGACGTTGATCCTTGCGATCATGATGCTTCGATCATTCTTTCCATGCTGCTTGCATTTGGTGACACCGGACGTATCGGTATTATATTCGCGATACTCCTTGTTCTGCCGTTTGCAAAGTTTCTGATTGCCTATATTATGTGTGCGAAATTTCAGACGATGCCGCAGGATGTTTATGACGTGGTACACGGGCAGACCGATGAGACGGACATGATCTACGATCTTGTGATTACACAGACCGAGGGGATGCATTACTACGATGCGGTCTGTGTCAGAAACGGAAGTGTGTACGCGCTTGTATTAGATAAACATTTCAAGGAAGAGAAGAAGGAATACGAGACATTCATGCAACAGGCACTTGCAAACAGCAAGTACAAATACATTGTTCACCTGTACACGGATGCGGATGCCTTTGTGAAGAAGATTCATAGCATCGGTGAACCGAATGACAAGACAAAATTAATTGATCAGTATATGCGGGAACAGATACTGACGTTCTGCGTGTAGCAAGGAGGAACCCGGGTATGCAGGAGCTTACCATCACGGACTTGGAAGCCGGACAGCGTTTAAATAAATACATGATGAAATACCTGAATCAGGCGCCTTCTTCCTTTATCTACAAGATGCTCCGCAAGAAAAACATCACCAGAAACGGCAAGAAAGCATCCGGTGATGAAATCTTAGAATGCGGCGATGTAATTAAATTATTTCTGGCAGATGAGACAATTGAAAAGTTCCGTGTTGTAAAATCCGCAGGTTCGGCAACTTCCGATGGTTCCGCACAGGCCTCCAGACAGAAACCGGGAATCACGCTGCAGATCCTCTACCAGGATCCGGATATCTTAGCGGTGCATAAGCCTGTCGGCGTCCTATCACAGAAAGCAAAAAAGGATGATTACTCTATCAACGAAGCAATCGTTGATTACTGCCTTTCCATGCGGATTCTAACCGTGAAACAGTTAGAGACGTTTCACCCGTCGATCAGCAACCGCTTAGACCGGAATACCTCCGGCATTATCCTCGCCGGAATCTCGTTGAAGGGCAGTCAGACGTTAGCCCGCATATTAAAGGGACATACCTGTGAAAAATATTACTACACGATCGTAGCCGGAGAGATGAAACAGCGCATCCACGAGAAAGCCTACATCGTAAAGGATACAAAGAAGAATCAGTCTAAGATACAGAAACTCGAAAGTCCCGGTGCGTCAATGATCGAGACTGCATTTACACCGCTTTGCGTAAAAAATGGCTTTACCTTATTGCAGGTACAGCTTTTCACCGGAAAATCGCATCAGATCCGTGCGCATCTGCAATCACTCGGCTATCCGATGGCAGGCGATACGAAATACGGCAATCCGGCGGTAAACCGGAAGCTTCGCGAGCGATACCATCTGAACCATCAGTTACTCCACGCAGGCAGACTTGTATTACCGGATATCCCGGAAATCACAGATCCGTTGCCGGCAGAATTTCAGAAGTAGCGGATGGGCTGGGGTTGAAACTGCCGGCAAATCACTAAATATCATGGATCAACGGAGATAAAGTCCATACGTATTAACATTTCATAATATAGCACAACAAATAGAAAGCACAACAACATGCCAACATGGAATTCCAGAGGATTACGCGGTTCCACCTTAGAGGAACTCGTCAATCTGACCAATGAATTATATACAGAGAAAAACTTAGCGCTCATGCAGAAGATTCCGACACCAATCACGCCTGTCAAGATTGATTCGGAAAGCGGGCAGATCAAGCTTGCTTATTTCGAGAAGGATTCCACCGTCGACTATATCGGGGTGGTACAGGGCGTTCCGGTCTGCTTCGATGCAAAGGAGTGCGCGACAGATACATTTCCACTCCGGAATATCCATGAACACCAGATTCATTTCATGCGGCAATTTGAGAAGCAGCGGGGCATAAGCTTCTTGCTTGTGATGTTTACTGCACGCAATGAATTTTACTACCTGCGGCTGTGTGAGTTAGAAACCTATCTTGCCCGGGCCGAGCAGGGACATGCAAAGAATTTTAAGTACGAGGAATTAAATCCCGCCTATTTTATAAAGTCACAATCCGGGGCACCGATTCATTATCTGAAGGGGTTGCAGCTGGATTTGCAGGAAAGAGAGGATTAAACGATGTATCAATATTACCGTATAGCGGCCGCAGTTCCGGACATGCGTGTTGCGGATACTGCTTATAATGTCGACCAGATGCTTCAAAAAGTGGAAGAAGCAAAACAAAAAGGCGTCAATCTGATTACATTCCCGGAGCTGTCTGTCACCGGATATACCTGCGGGGATTTATTCCTGCAGCAGACACTGCTTACAGAAAGCAAAAAAGAAGCTGCCCGTTTTGTACAGACGACCGCAGATTGTGATATGGTTGTTGTATTCGGTATGCCGCTTTCGATTGCAAATGCGCTCTATAATGTCGCTGTGACCGCATACCGCGGACATATCTACGGCATCACCGTCAAGACATTTCTTCCGAATTACAACGAATTCTATGAGAAACGCTGGTTTTCTTCTGCACGGGAATTATCAACAGATCATATCTATGCCTCTGAATTACTTGGCTCTGAGGAGTGTGATTATGCTATTCCGCTCGGCAATAACCTGATCTATCATCTGCCGGATGCGTTCTGCTTTGGTGCAGAAATCTGCGAGGACTTATGGGCACCAATCCCCCCATCTGCATTTATGGCAATGAGCGGGGCAGAGCTGATTTTAAACCTTTCCGCAAGCAACGATACGATTGGAAAGCGTGAATACCGCGAGAAGCTTGTAAAAGAGAAATCAACCTCTCTGATGTGCACCTATCTCTATGCGAGCGCCGGAGCAAACGAGAGTACAACCGACCTGATTTTCTCCGGTCACTGCATGATCTGCGAGGGCGGAAAGATGCTTGCCGAAAACAGCAGGATTGCGGAAAATAACTATCTGCTTGTCGCAGATATTGACATCGAACGGATTCAGGCAGACCGCCTGAAAGGAAAGACTTATCAGGACTGTGCGGGCACCTATGGCAGCGCGGTTTCGATGCGTCAGATCCTGATTCCGGTATCCGAAGCTTTTGAAAGCGACGGAAGTCTTCGCAGCGTCAACCCACACCCATTTACACCGGGCGATACAAAGAGACGTCAGAAGCGTTGTATGGATATCTTCCATATGCAGATCGGCGGACTTGCCAAGCGGCTTTCCATCTGTGGCGGAAAGATGGTGATCGGTGTGTCCGGTGGTATGGATTCCACCTTGTCACTGCTTGTGGCTGCACAGACCTTGAAGAAGATGGGGCTGCCTGCTACGAATCTGACCGGAATCACGATGCCAGCCTTCGGCACGACGAACCGCACATACCAAAATTCCCTAACCCTGATGCAGACACTCGGCATCACCGTGAAGGAAATCCCAATCAAGGATGCATGTATAACACATTATGCGGACATCGGACATGATATGGAGATCAAAGACATTACTTATGAGAATGTGCAGGCACGCGAGCGGACACAGGTGCTGATGGACTATGCGAATAAAATCGGTGCCATCGTCGTCGGAACCGGAGATCTGTCAGAGCTTGCCCTTGGCTGGTGTACCTATAACGCCGATCAGATGAGCATGTACGGCGTCAATGCCAGCATCCCGAAGACACTTGTCAAATGGATGATTGCCAGCGTGATCGAATGTAACATCTTCCCGGACAGCACGGAAGTCCTGAAGGATATCATCGATACCCCAATCAGTCCGGAGCTTCTTCCACCGGATGAACACGGCAACATCGTGCAAAAGACCGAAGATTCGGTCGGTCCTTACGAGCTGCATGATTTCTTCCTGTACTATGTCATGCGTTTTGGATACAGCCCGGAGAAGATCTTCTATCTGGCAAAACGTGCATTTGCAGGAACCTATGATGCTGCAACCATCTTAAAATGGATGAAAATGTTCTATCGCCGTTTCTTCGCCCAGCAGTTTAAGCGGAGCTGTATGCCGGATGCGTGAAGGTCGGTAGTGTATGCTTATCCCCACGTGGCGACTGGCGTATGCCAAGCGACGCATCCGTGCAGATCTGGATGCGGCAGTTAGAGAAACTCGCAGATTAAGAATTTATTTTCGTACTACATGCAACCTTTTGCCGGGTTGTGAAGTGTTATATATAGTAAAGGTAGTAAAGGATTGGGAGAAATTGTAATATGGATTTGGAGACAATAGCGCTTATTGCCATGGGAGGATGCTTATTTCTGTGGCTTGTTGTGAATTTCATCATCACGCTTCATAATGTCCGCAAAGCAAAAGCTGCGGGGCTTACCGTACAGGTACAATGTGAAAAATGCGGAACGATATATGAAGTAACCGGAAAAGAGGCAACACGCCCGGCTATGATAAAATATAAGAAGAGCAGTCGTACCCATATATCAAACGGTGCTTTTGTAAATACGCAAAAGTACAGCCATTATGCAAAGAAATTTTATTGTCCTTGCTGTGATAAGAAGACTTACGGCAAGTACTTGATATTCAGGAACTACAATATGAGGGACAGGATAGTACAATAAAAGAACTCGGAAAAGGCTTTTTGCGTATGGTCATTGGCTGCACGATTATCCTGATTCTTGCACAAATCCCTTTACAGATCGGGAAGAAACAGAGGGAACGTGAAGTGCAGCAGATGAAGGAGCAGCAATATGAAGATCTTAAGAACAAAGCAGATAATCGAAATTAAAAATGTACGGCATTTAAAATTTGTACGATATATTCTGACTTTGTGTTTTCTGCTTTTTATAGTTGTGGGCATAACCGGCTGCACAAAAGAGTATACCGCGGACGATATCAAATCATATGCCAAAGAAACGTTATCCATAAGAAGAGTTACTGTGTATATAATCCCCCATGAATATAAAGATGAGGATGGATACACGGATATTTTATGGACTGTGAAAGATAAGAAAAACAACATTACATTCCATGTATTGGATAACACCTTCTATGGCGTGGAAAGCGTAGCCAATATGCTGTTGGATGATTATGACGACTGTGTATTTGCCGCGTATGCAGATAAGCTTCCAACTGATATTTTATCTTATGAAATAACAGAAAGCGACCAAACGCATCTGACAAATGCCGAAATCGTTGCTGAATATACAAACGAGACAGAACTTAACGCATGCCTTTGCGCTTTGCAGGATGTATATACATTCTATGAAGAAAAAGGGTTTGATGATCTAGTTATTGGATATACATTACATTATCAACCACCAGAAAACAACATGGATGCGGAACCGGATACCGAAGGAAAAGAATACACCGGTGTTCTTTCCGATATTCCAACTTTATCTGAATTCAAATAATATAACTAATGAATACAAAAACGCGCAGTACAAACTGCGCGTTTTTTACAATAAGTCTGTTCAACTACCTTCCTAGATAAAAGTCGAACATTTATTCGAAAAAAGTATTGACAAAAGAACAGATGTTCTGTATAATTCAATCATCGAACAGATGTTCATCAGATGAAACAGCAACAGGGAGGAAACAGATATGAAACATAAATTAATTTTTGGACTTAGTCTTGTACTTATCATTTGTATAATATTTGGTGTCAACAACAAAAAGCAGAACCCGGAGCAGCAACATCCAATCAGAAATATTATGCCTGCATCACGATTGATGAAGACGAAACACTCTGGACAATTGCAGAAGAGCATTATTCCGAAGAATATAACAGTTATCAGGAATACATCGATGAAGTCAAGTTTATTAACAACCTGACCGATGATACGATTTATCGTGGAGCCAAGCTGGTAATTCCTTACTACGCAGCCCCATTATAAATAAATTCCATACCATACCTTATTTGAAGCCGGAACGTAAAACCTTCCGGCTTTTTTCAACAAATTTCCTGCCATATCGGTTGAAAGTTAAACCGATTTCTTATATAATAATTTAATTGTGGGATTGGAATACATACACCCACAAATTATATAAGAAAGAGGAAATACAAATGAACAGCGTGTCAATTCCAACTATGGAGCCGGATAGACAATACTATTTCATGAACCAGTGCAAAACACTTGTACTTGAGAAAAAGGCAGCATTGAATCGACCACTTACCTACAACATCCAGACCTTTGGATGTCAGATGAATTCCCACGACTCAGAGAAGCTCAAAGGCATCATGGATGAGATCGGATATGAAGAAGTGGACGACGAGGCAGCTGACTTTGTAATCTTTAATACATGTACGATTCGCGAGAATGCGAATCAGAAATTATACGGACATCTCGGCCACGTCAAGACATTAAAGAACAAAAACAAAGACATGATCGTGTGTCTGTGTGGCTGCATGATGCAGGAGCCACATGTCATTGAGACATTGAAACAGAAGTATAAATTCGTAAATATTATCTTCGGCACACATAACATCTACAAATTAGCAGAGCTTATTTACAGCTATTTAGAGACAGGCAAGCAGACAATCGAAGTCTTAGATGAGACAAAACAGACCGTCGAACAGCTTCCTAGAAAGCGGAAATATACATTTAAGTCCGGCGTCAATATCATGTACGGATGCAACAATTTCTGTACGTACTGTATCGTGCCATATGTACGCGGACGTGAACAGAGCCGCAAGAAAGAAGAGATTCTGGCAGAGGTAGAAGCACTTGCCAAGCAGGGAATTTCCGAAGTTATGCTGCTTGGTCAGAATGTAAATTCCTATGGCAATATCTATGAATACAAGGACGGAAAGATTGTTGAAGTGGACGAGAAAGATCGTGTAACATTCCACAGCTGCTTACGGAAGTGTGCAAAATTGACGGCATCAAGCGTGTACGCTTCATGACCAGTCATCCGAAAGATCTGTCAGATGAGCTGATTGAGGTAATGGCAGAAGAGCCGAAGATCTGCAAGCATCTGCATCTGCCTGTACAATCAGGTTCCACTAACATATTAACACGCATGAACCGTCGCTATACGAAGGAACAGTACCTTGCGTTAGTTGACCGGATTCGTGCCAAGATGCCGAACATCTCCCTGACAACCGATATCATCGTCGGATTTCCGGGTGAGACAGAAGAAGATTTCGAGGATACACTGGATATTATCCGTAAAGTAAAATATGATCAGGCGTTTACATTTATCTACTCCAAGCGCACCGGAACACCGGCTGCAACAATGGATAATCAGGTGCCGGAAGATGTCATCAAGGAACGTTTTAACCGTCTTCTGACATTAGTCAACGAGATTTCGAATGCACAGATCAAGCGGTTTGCTGATCAGGTAAAGCCTGTGCTTGTGGAGGAAGTAAATCATCACGATGCATCACTTGTAACCGGACGAACCGAAGAGAATGTAACGGTACATTTTCCGGGAACTGCCGATATGATCGGAACGACTGTCGATGTAAAGCTGACAGACTGTAAGGGATTTTACTTCATGGGTGAAAGGATTGGGTGATTGGCGTGGCAAAGCTATCTCCTATGATGGAGCAATATGTTGCAACTAAAGAAAAATATAAAGACTGTATTTTATTTTACCGTCTCGGTGATTTCTATGAGATGTTCTTTGATGATGCAATCTTAGCATCCAAGGAACTTGAAATTACACTAACCGGAAAAGACTGCGGTATGGAAGAGCGGGCACCGATGTGTGGGATTCCATTTCATGCAGCAGATACTTATATCAATCAGCTTGTAAAAAAAGGCTACAAGGTAGCAATCGGCGAGCAGGTCGAAGATCCCAAGCTTGCCAAAGGACTTGTAAAGCGTGAGGTCATACGGATTGTAACACCGGGTACCAATTTGTCTTCCGAAAGTCTGGAAGAGTCCAAGAACAATTACCTGATGTGTATTTCCTATGTTGGGAAAACTATGGTATCTCCGTTACGGATCTGTCAACTGGTGTATTTAAGACCTGCCAGATACAACAGGCAGAAAAGGTCGTTGATGAGATCAATAAATTCCAGCCATCCGAGGTATTATATCAGGCTGGCGTAGAACAGGTAGAGGAGATTCACGCCGTATGTGAGCGGTTGCAGGTATCTCATACCGAAGCACCGGACTATTATTTTAACTTAGAAACAGACGAAGAAACATTAAAGCGTCAGTTTCACATCAACAGTATCGAGGGACTCGGGTTAAAGGACAGCCCGGCTTGTGTTGCTTCCTGTGGTGCATTGATGCAGTATCTGCATGAAACACAGATGAGTTCCCTGTCACATATCAACCATATCGAGACGTATTCTGTGGATTCCTTTATGATTTTGGATTCCGCAACCAGACGGAATCTGGAACTTACTGAAACCTTGCGGGATAAGCAGAAGCGTGGTTCTCTGCTTTGGGTACTCGATAAGACAAAAACTGCAATGGGTGCCAGAAAACTGCGTGAATTTGTCGAACAGCCACTCTTATATAAGGATGCGATTGAAAAACGTCTGGATGTAATCGAAGCGATCAACAAAGAGCTGATCGTTCGGGAAGAACTGCGCGAATATTTGAATACGATTTACGATCTGGAGCGTCTACTGACACGAATCGCACTGAAGACTGCAATCCAAGGGATTTACTCGCTTTCAAGACATCCATTCAATATCTGCCGGATATTTATAATCTGCTCCGTGAGCTTCCTTGTGAACGTATCAATGAAATTTACGAGGATTACGATAGTCTGGAAGATCTGTATGATCTGCTCGAACAGGCAATCGTGGAAGAACCTCCGGTTTCTATCAAGGAAGGTGGTATCTTCAAACAGGGATACCGCGACGAGATTGACGAGCTGCGTCTGGCAAAAACCGAATGTAAGACATGGCTGGCGGATCTGGAGTCAAAAGAACGGGAAAAAACAGGAATTAAAGGTCTGAAAATCAAATATAACAAGGTCTTTGACTATTATTTTGAGGTGACAAATTCATTCAAATCCTTAGTTCCAGATTATTTCATCCGCAAACAGACGCTGGTAAACGCCGAACGTTTTACGACAGATGAATTAAATACTCTTTCTGGCAAGATTCTTGGCGCAGAGGATAAGCTATATGCGCTCGAATACGACTGCTATGTGGAATTAAGAGAAAAACTTGCCGCAGCCCTTGTCCGTGTACAAAAGATGGTGGATACATTGCAGAATTAGACGCCCTTTGTTCTCTTGCATATGTCGCTGACAAGAACAATTATGTCCGTCCATCCTTAAATACCGATGGCGTGATTGATATCAAAGGCGGCAGACATCCGGTTGTTGAGAAAATGCTTGCAAACGACAGCTTCGTGGAAAATGATACTTACCTGAATAATGCCGAAAGCCGTATCTCGATCATTACCGGACCTAATATGGCAGGTAAATCCACCTATATGCGTCAGACTGCATTGATCACGCTGATGGCCCAGATTGGTTCCTTTGTCCCTGCAGAGTCGGCGAATATTGGACTCTGTGACCGGATATTTACCCGTGTCGGTGCATCGGACGACCTTGCAAGCGGACAATCAACATTTATGATCGAAATGAATGAAGTTGCAAATATCCTACGCAACGCAACGAAAGACAGCCTTCTTATCTTAGATGAGATCGGACGTGGTACATCCACTTTCGACGGTCTTTCGATTGCATGGGCAGTTGTTGAATACATTGCCGATCCAAACATATTAGGCGCAAAGACATTATTTGCAACGCATTATCATGAGCTGACAGAATTAGAAGGAAAGCTTTCCTCCGTCAATAATTTCTGTATTGCTGTACAGGAAGAGGGCGACGACATTGTGTTCCTCCGCAAGATTATCAAGGGTGGTGCAGACCAGAGTTATGGTATACAGGTAGCCAGACTTGCCGGTGTGCCAGAACCAGTTTTGAAACGGGCACGCGAAATCTGCAATGAGCTGATTGACTCCGATATCACAACGAAGGTAAAAGATATCGACATCAAGCCGGCACTTTCTGAGCAACCAAAGAAAAAAGAGACAAGATCTTCGGACTATGAACAGCTTTCTCTGTTTTCTTCCCCTGTGGAGATGACGATTGCCAACGAGTTAAAAACGATGGATCTGAATAATATGACACCGATCAAGGCAATGTTATACTTGCAGGAATTACAGGAACGTCTGAAACAGCAGTAACCGATGCCATTGTTTATGAACAACTATGAGGGTACATAACATATGATTAGAGTATTAGATAAAGCGACCATCGATAAAATTGCAGCCGGCGAAGTTATTGAACGTCCATCCTCTGTCGTAAAGGAGCTTTTGGAAAATGCCATTGATGCTGGCTCCACCGCAGTGACCGTTGAGATTAAGGACGGCGGAACTTCCTTTATCCGCGTGACCGATAACGGTTGCGGCATTCCAAAGGAAGAAGTGCGCATGGCATATATGCGTCATGCAACAAGTAAGATTGAACATGCGGAAGACTTAAATTCCATCCTGTCGCTTGGTTTCCGTGGTGAGGCACTTTCTACGATTGCAGCCGTCTCACAGACGGAAATGATCACAAAAACCGCGACCGACCTGACTGGAATCAAATATGTCATCCACGGTGGAAAGGAAATCGAATACAAAGATGTCGGTGTGCCAAACGGCACCACGATTGTTGTTCGGAATTTGTTTTTCAATACACCGGCACGTAAGAAGTTTTTGAAGTCTGCCATGACAGAAGGTTCCTATATTTTTGACCTTTTGACGCGAATTGCACTGTCACATCCGGAAATATCCTTTAAACTGATTGCAAACGGACAGACACGTATTGATACTTCCGGAAACGGAAAGCTGAAGGATACAATCTATCAGTTATACGGCAGAGATATCACTGCCAATCTGATTCCAATTGATTACACTGACGGTGATATTCATCTGTCTGGATTTATCGGCAAGCCTTTTATCGCAAGAGGAAACCGTGGACTTGAAAATTATTTTATCAATCACCGGTACATTAAAAGCAACGTCGTAAACCGCGCGATTGAAGAAGGTTACCGTACCTTTGTAATGCAGCACAAATTTCCATTTACCGTGCTGTATCTGGATCTGCCACAGGAAAAATGCGATGTCAATGTCCATCCGACCAAGATGGAATTCAAATATGATAACGAGAAGAAGCTGTTTGAGGTCTGTTGTACAGCCGTAAAGCTGGCTCTGACCCACAAGGAGATCATACCGAAAGAGGGAGAAAAACCAATTGCCTCCCCTGTGATTTCCCACCCGGAGCAAAAACCCGCAGAGCCTTTTGAGGTGAGACGGGCACAGTCACAGACAATTCCACAGAAAAACGCCGTGCCGGAAGCTACAGTCCGACTTACAAGATTCTGGAATCTCTTCGGAAAGCAGAAGAGCAGGAAGCTGCCAAGAATGGGACACCGCTCCCGAACATCGCTGATATGGTTGCCGACGATGGCGTTGTATATGCACCATCTGCACAAGCACCGCAGCCGAACAAATCAACACTTCAGCTCAGCCAATACAGCAGCAGGGCGGTTCAACAACTGCTCAGGCAGTACGGCAGGGCAATTACGCAGCAACCGCGTCTCAGACTGTGCAACAGAATAGTACAACGTCTCAGCCAGACAATTCTGAGCCAACACAGGTCCAGCCAGCGGAACCATCCAACAAGCCGGATCTGTCTAAGATGGACAAAAATTCAGCAGCCTACAAATACACAGTTGGCAAGCAGGAAACGCTCTTTGACGATGATTTTCTGACGGAAAAAGCGCGGCTTTCGCACCGTGTGATCGGTCAGGTATTTGAGACATACTGGCTGATTGAATACAATGACAATCTTTATATCATGGATCAGCATGCCGCACATGAGAAGGTAAAATACGAAGAACTGATGGAAAACCTCAAAAATAAACAGGTGTTTTCCCAGCAGCTCTTACCGCCTATGGTAATTACCGTTACCTATGCAGAGCGGCAGGCAATCTTAGATAACTTTGATTTGTTTATGAAAATTGGCTATGATATCGAGGAATTTGGCGGCAATGAATTCAAGATCAACGCAATTCCATCCAACCTTTTTGGTCTGCATGGACGGGATATGTTCTTAGAGTTTGTCGGCTCCCTGATTCAGAATTCCGGTTACATGTCGAATGATATTTTCGTCAAGAAATTATCTACTATGGCATGTAAAGCGGCAGTAAAGGGAAATATGAAGTTATCCTTTCAGGAAATTGATGCCTTGGTTGACAAGCTGCTCAGTCTGGAAAACCCATATACGTGTCCACACGGCAGACCAACCATCATCTCTATGAGTAAGACCGAACTGGAAAAGAAATTCCACCGTATCGTTTCATAATCCTGCGGACGAACACACAAAATGAAACAATACCTACATCAATTATGACAAATACAGAAAAAAAGAACAATTTAATTATACTGACCGGTCCAACCGCAGTCGGAAAGACAGCGCTTTCCTTAAAGCTTGCAAACGATGTAGGCGGAGAGATCGTATCCGCCGATTCCATTCAGGTGTACAAACATTTTGATATCGGTTCAGCGAAGATCCTGCCAGAAGAAATGCAGGGCATCCCGCATCATCTGATTGATATCTTAGAACCAAAGGACAGTTTTAATGTTATGGAATTCAAGAAATATGCAGAAGAAGCGATGGCTGGTATCTATGAGCGCGGACATATCCCGATCATCACTGGAGGAACGGGATTTTATATTCAAGCTCTTTTATATGATATTTCCTTTGATGAAGAAACCGAGGATGGCTACCGAAAAGAGTTGGAAGCCCTTGGAGACGAAAAGGGAAACGATTATCTGCACACGATGCTTGTAGAATGTGATCCGGAATCTGCCGCAGCAATCCATGCCAATAACCGGCAACGTGTGATTCGTGCATTGGAATATTTCCATCAGACCGGAAAGAAATTTTCGACACATAACGAAACAGAGCGTGAGAAGACGTCTCCATTTAACTTTGCATATTTTGTGCTGACAAGAAACCGTGCAGCCTTGTATGAGACAATCGAGCAGCGCATTGACGAAATGCTTGCCTCCGGGCTTGTGGAAGAAGTTCGTTCTTTAGTCGACACCTACCATTTAACCACAGAGGATACAAGCATGCAGGGGATTGGATATAAAGAAATCCTTGGATATCTGAACGGCGAATACGATCTTCCAGAAGCATCCGGATATTAAAACGCGACACCAGACACTTTGCAAAGCGTCAGCTTACCTGGTTTCGGCGGGAACGGGACGTAATCTGGCTCGACAAGGATATCTTAAACGCAGACCAGAAGCTGGAAGATGCAATCATGACGCATCTTGCAGAGAAAAATATACGATAATTTTGCAATGATCAATTACAGGAGAATATTATGAGTGCAACCGATGAAATTAAAAACTATTATTTAAGTCTTGGCATCAAGGAATCGGTCTACGATTCTGCGAAGCAACCGAACAGGCATTGCTTCCAAGATTTCAGGAGATCGACCGCATTGCAGAACAAAACCAGATTAAGGTAATCTCTGCTATGCAGAAAGCTGGATTTTCAGAGTCCCATTTGAATGGTACGACCGGATACGGCTACAACGACCGCGGAAGAGAAGCAGTCGAAGAGATTTACGCCCATGTATTTCACACCGAGGACGCATTGGTACGTCAGCAGATTACCTGTGGTACCCATGCACTATCCATTGCCCTGTCCGCAAATTGCGTCCGGGCGATGAAATCTTGTCCCCGGTTGGAAAAGTGTATGATACTTTAGAGGGAGTTATCGGCATCAGGGAGTCCAAGGGATCTCTTGCCGAATTCGGCATTACATTCCGCAAAGTTGATTTATTGCCAGATGGCAGTTTTGACTATGATAACATTAAGAAAAACATCAACGAGAAGACAAAGCTGATCGAGATCCAGCGTTCCAAGGGATACGATGTACGTCCAACCCTTTCAGTCGAACAGATTGGTGAACTGATTGCATTTGTGAAATCCATCAAGCCAGAGTGATCTGTATGGTTGATAACTGCTACGGCGAATTCGTTGAGACAATTGAGCATCCGATGTCGGTGCAGATATGGTTGTCGGTTCCCTGATTAAGAATCCGGGTGGCGGACTTGCTCCAATCGGCGGATATATCTGCGGTAAGAAGAATATATTGAAAACTGCGCGTACCGTCTTACAACACCAGGACTTGGAAAGGAAGTCGGTGCATCTTTGAACGCAACCCGTCCAATCGCACAGGGACTGTTTTTAGCACCAACTGTAACTGCAGCTGCATTAAAAGGCGCCATCTTTGCCGCTAATGTCTATGAACGCCTGCATTTTAAATCTGTTCCGAATGCCACAGAACCTCGTTATGATATCATTCAGGCAGTAGAATTTGGAAAACCGGAATATATCCAGCATTCTGTGAAGGAATTCAGGCGGCTGCACCGGTTGACAGCTTTGTAACTCCAATCCCATGGGATATGCCAGGTTACGACAGTCAGGTCATTATGGCTGCCGGTGCATTTGTATCCGGTGCATCCATTGAACTTTCTGCCGATGCTCCAATGAAAGAGCCATATGCCGTATATTTTCAGGGTGGACTGACCTATCCCCATGCAAGTTTGGTATCATGATGTCCCTTGAAAAATGGTAGAAAAAGGACTTGTAGTATGTTAGACTAGGCGATGATAAGCCTCGCACCCGGAGAGGTGGAAGGAGTGCTTATGCATATATTAGTCAAAGATTTAGCTGTCTGCGAACGCCCTTACGAAAAGGCAGAGCGGTATGGTGTTTCCGCACTTTCGGATGCGGAACTGTTATCCTGATCATGCGAACCGGCACCAAAGAGGCCAGCGTGCTGGATCTGGCAAATCAGGTATTAAATGCACACGATACGCAAAAAGGATTACTTGGATTGCAGTTTTTGCTGCCACAGGAGCTGACGAAAATCCCTGGTATCGGGAAGGTCAAAGCCATCCAGCTACTTGCACTGGCAGAGATATCCAAACGGATGAATCTCGAACAATTGCAAAAAAAACTGGAATTTCATACTCCTGACACAATTGGAGCGTATTATAGGGAGAAGTGCAGATTTTTATCCGTTGAAAAAACTTTTTTATTGTTACTTACAAATGCGCATACTTTAATCAAGGAAGTGGAATTATCCTCTGGCACGGTCAATCAGACTTACCTGTCACCACGCGAGATATTTATTCACGCGCTGCGCTATGAGGCAGTGCATATCGTGCTGGTACATAACCACCCATCCGGTCGCGTTACACCAAGTGAGGCAGACATCCAATCGACGCTTCGCATCCGCGATGCAGGGCAGTTGCTTGGAATTCAGGTATCTGACCATATCATCGTCGCTGGAGATCATTATTTAAGTATGCTGGAAAGAGGCATTTTATGAGATTTGATCGAAGAAAAGATATCCATCCAAAATATCTGTTACTTACATTTACGATTATCGGCATCGTGCTGATCGTATTGTCATATGCAGCTGCACCAAAGGTCGCAGGAATCAGGCGCTTTACAAGCAAGCTGATCACGCCAATTCAGAAAGGAATCAATGAGATCGGTCTGTGGACGGATTCAAAAATGAAGAATCTGAACGAAATCAAAACACTGACCGACGAAAACGAAGCTCTGCAAGCAGAGCTTGCATCCTGTAAGCAGGAGATCACAAACTATCAGAATAAAATGCTGGAACTGCAGGAATTGCGGGATCTGTATAATCTGGATGAATCCTATCCGGATTATGAGATGACGGCTGCCCATGTATTTGCAAAAGATTCCACTTCGTGGTTTTCTACATTCTATATTGACAAGGGAACCAAACAGGGACTTTTTAAGGGTGCTAATGTCTTGTGTGGCGATGGCGTCGCAGGCATCATCACGGAATGCTTTGATGATTACGCCAAAGTGCGTGCAGTCATCGATGACAATTCCAATATCAGTGCGAAGGTCATGCCTGCAAATGCACTCTGTACTGTCGAGGGAGATCTGAACCTCTATGATAGCGGTTATCTGCTTGTTGAAAATATTGATAAGGACGCCAATGTATCAATCGGAGATAAGGTTGTAACCTCGCCGATTTCAGACCTGTATCATTCCGGTCTGATCATCGGCTATGTGGCAAAGACCTCTTATGACACAAACAACCTGACAATGACTGCCTATATTACACCCGCAGTTGATTTTTCAAACATCACAGATGTGCTTGTCATTACGGCAGAAAAAAAGACCGTCTCCCACGAGTAAGCAAATGTAAGGGAAGCAGCAAATTATGAAACATAAACTGAAACGAATCATAACTTTGGCAATTCTGATTGTCATAAATTTTGTATTACAATCGACGGTGTTTGGATTTCACAGTTTAAGTGTGATCACACCGAATCTTCTTCTGATCCTCACAATGTCCTTTGGACTGATGCGCGGCAGAAAAGAAGGTCTGCTGGTCGGTGCATGCAGCGGTCTGCTGGTGGATATATTTTTCTCCAGCATCCTTGGACCCTATATGCTTTTATACATGTTTATTGGTTATATTAACGGTTTCTTTCACAAAAACTACATGATTGAAGATGTATTACTGCCTTTGATCGTAATTATTGTGGATGATTTTCTGTTTAACACGATTATCTATATTGTCAGTTTCTTATTAAAGAATAAAACGAATTACGGTGTATACCTTCTGCATGTGATTCTGCCGGAGATTTTATGTACCGCTTTGTTAACGGTGATCATTTACAAGCTCTATGTAAAGATCAACAAACGTTTAAAGGAAGATGAGTAATCTATGTTACGTGAGATATTACAATCAATTAAAGAGATTATTGTCGACTATGTAAAAAGCCGTCTGTTTCCGGTTACAGTTGTCGTCCTTGTACTTTTCTCGATTCTGGTACATCAGCTTTTTGTGTTGCAGATCAAAGAGGGAGAAGAGCATATGGAGAATTTCGTCTACAAGTCAAAGAAGACTTTAACGATCGATTCCGTGCGTGGAAATATTTACGACTGCAATGGAAACCTGCTCGCCTACAATGAGCTTTCTTACTCGGTTGTTTTCAGTAATGACAACGCACAGACAACGATGGCAAAGAACCTGAAGATCAGCGAGAATGAATTGAAAAACCAGATTGTCGACGAGACAATCTCCATATTAGAGAAAAACGGCGACTCCCTGACATTGGATTTCCCGATCAAGCTTGATGCAAATGGGAACTTCCAGTTTACAGTCAAAGACCAGCAGTTGAAAAATTTCCTGAAGGATGTCTATGCAAAAACCGATTATGATTCCATGCCTGACGAACAGAAAAATGCAACTGCGGACGATATCATGGAATATCTGAATACCAAAGTATTTGATGTTTCAGATTCTTATAGCAAAGAAGCAGATTTAAAGATTGTCGGCGTACGTTACAAGTTGTGGATGAACCGCTATCAGCAGTATGTTCCGGTTACCATCGCTTATGACATCAGTGAGACAAGCAATGCAGCGATTACAGAGCATGCAGATGAGCTTCCTGGCATGTCTGTCTCCGTCAAATCCCTGCGCCGCTACAACGACGCCAAATATTTCGCCCATGTCATCGGCTATATCGGTGCCATTTCCGATGAGGAAATGAAAGAAAAAAATGCAGAGCTTTCAGATGAGGAGCAGTATACAAACGAAGAAATGATCGGAAAAACCGGTATTGAGCAGTATTGTGAGTCCTATCTGCGCGGTACAAATGGTCTTGAGACGATGTATGTCGATAACCTTGGTAAAGTCATTGACACTGTTGAATCCAAACCCGCAACAGCTGGAAACGATGTCTATCTGACTCTGGATTTAAATCTGCAGAAATACTGTTATGATACGCTGGAAGATGAGATTACCTCGATCATTTTATCGTATCTGACACCCGCCTATAACGTAATTGCCAAGGAAAATGCCAGCATCGCGATCTCTGATGTTTATTTTGGATTGTTTAATAACAACATCCTGTCACAGGATGATATGCGCGCAGAAGATGCAACAGATACTGAAAAAGCAACGATTCAGGCAATCGATGCCCAGAGACAGGCAACCCTTGACAATCTGGATACTATTTTGACATCTACCTTCACGCCGCTTTCTGAGCTGGATGAGAACTATCAGCATTACATGGAATATATCTGTGAAATTTTGAGCGACAACAATATTTTCCATACCTCCATGATTGACAAAGACGATCAGGAGTTTATCGACTATACAAACAATGTAACGTCTCTGGAACATTATCTGAAATATGCAATCAGCCAGGAGGCGATCGACCTGTCCGCTTTGAAGGTTGAAAGCGATTATTATGATAATGACGAGATTTATAACGCATTATGCGATTATATTATTGAATATTTAAGTACAGACAGTGAATTCGACAAACTCGTGATCAAAGTTATGCTACAATCCGGAATGATAACCGGAGATGCAGTTGTACAGCTTCTGTATGATCAGGGAATTTTGAACGTCGACGGTGACACCGAATATCAGGAATACCTCGCTGGAAATTACGGTGCCTATGACTTTATGCGTAAAAAATCCAGAATCAGGAGATTACGCCTGCCATGCTGGCACTAGATATCTGTTCCGGTTCAGCGATCGTACTGACGTCAACACTGGAGATGTCAAAGCATATGTCAGCTATCCAAGCTACGATAACAACTATCTGACCAACGAAGTAGATACCGCTTATTATAATCAGCTGTTAGCCGATAAGACAACGCCTCTATACAACCGTGCCAGCCAGCAGCGTACCGCGCCAGGTTCCACCTACAAACCGCTTGTTGCGATTGCAGGACTCACGGAGGGAGTAATTGACACCGGATCGATTTACTTCTGTAACGGACTTTTTGAAAAGATCACACCGTCACCAAAATGTTGGGGCAACAGTGCACACGGAGGATTGAATGTCGTGGGTGGTATTCAGCATTCCTGCAACCTGTTCTTTTACAACCTCGGATATGATCTGGCGATTAAAGATGGCTCCTATAACGATGCTACGGTGTTGAACGGATTCAGAAATACGCAGAGCTGTTCGGCCTTGGAGACAAATCTGGTCTGGAGCTTCCGGAAATCGAGCCGCATATCTCTGATAACGACTCCGTTCGAAGCGCCATTGGACAGGCAAAAAACATCTATGCACCCGTCCAGTTATCCCGCTATGTGACAACCATTGCCAACAGCGGAACCTGTTATAACCTCACATTGATCGATAAAGTAACCGACTACGAGGGAAATGTCATTTTGGACAATCATGCAGAAGTGAAAAATCAGGTGCAGCTTGCCAGCTCCACGTGGGACGCCGTCCATCAGGGTATGCGAAACGTGGTTGCGTATTCGGCTGGTTCCGACGAATTGATCAACCGGATCAATGTTCATGTCGCCGGAAAAACCGGAACCGCGCAGGAGAGTGAAGACAAGCCGGATCACGCGTTATTTGTATCCTACGCACCATATGAAAGTCCGGAAGTATCCGTAACCTGTGTTATCCAAAATGGTTATTCCTCCGCCAATGCCAGAGAATTGGCTGGATTCATCTATGCATACATGTATGATCCAGATAAATTAGTTGGTGCCGAAATGAGCGGCAACGCAACGCCGTCCCAAGATTAGTCAAAGAGAGGTGGAGTATGATTAGTCCCGTTATGATGAAAGGTAACAAAGCGGGGATTCGACTGATTATATCGCCGGATGCTACCATAAGTCAGGTGGTTACCTGTCTTTCTGATAAGCTTCAAACAACCGGAAGATATTATGCGAACATCAAACCGATTACCGTTACCTTTGAAGGTAAGGATCTGACAGAGGACGAAAAACAGCAAATCATCGATACACTAAACGACAAAGGCATTCGCATCGGACGCAGACCGCGTTCCATCGAAAAGCCTAAGAAGAAATCAATTTACTCCGATAAAAACGGTCTATTTTATATAGGCAACTTAAAGAACGGACAATCCATACAGGCAGCCGCCAGCATCGTGATTGTCGGAGATGTGGAATCAGGTGCCAGCGTTGAATCCGAGGGCAATATCATTATCATCGGAGCACTCCACGGTGCTGCAACCTCCGGGTGCAAAGGGAAACCTGATACGTTCGTATATAGCCTGAAATAGACTGGAGGATTTATCATGAGTGAAGTGATCGTTGTTACATCAGGAAAAGGCGGTGTCGGAAAGACTACGACAACCGCAAATATAGGATACGCCCTTGCTAGACATGGATTTGAAGTTCTGCTGATTGATACCGATATCGGACTTCGGAATCTGGATGTTGTCATGGGGCTTGAAAACAGAATTGTTTATAATCTGGTCGATGTCGTAGAAGGAAATTGCCGCCATCAACAGGCAATCATCCGTGACAAGCAGTGTGATACGCTATCTCTGCTCCCGGCAGCCCAGACGCGCGACAAAAGCGCCGTCTCTCCAGAGCAGATGATCAAACTCATCAATCAGCTCAAGCCAGATTATGATTACATAATTATCGATTGTCCGGCAGGCATCGAACAGGGATTTAAAAATGCTATTGCTGCTGCAAAACGTGCGATCGTCGTGACCACACCAGAGGTTTCTGCTATCCGGGATGCTGACCGCATCATTGGAATCTTAAATGCAAACGAGATACCACGGATTGACCTTGTAGTAAACCGAGTACGACAGGATATGGTCAAGCGGGGCGAGATGATGCCTGTAGAAGACGTTGTAGAAATCCTTGGGGTCAACCATATCGGAAGCGTCTACGACGATGAGAATATCGTCATCGCAAGTAACCGTGGAACACCGATTGCAACAAAAAACTGTGTTGCAGGACGTGCCTACGACCACATTGCCATGCGGATCTGCGGGCAGGATCTCGCAAAAGAAGAAAAAAGGAGCCGCTTGTTCGGCTGGTTAAAGAAGAAGGATAAAGATGTTCACAAGATTCAGTCTCAGAGACTATAATTTCAAATTACTGATTACCGTCATCATTGCCATGATCTGTGGCGTTGTCATGATCAACAGTGCAGACAGTTCATTCACGCCCAAACAGACCATCGGTATTGGGCTTGGCGTTATCATTATGATTTTTGTCTCTCTATTAAATTACGACTTTGTGTGCCGGTTTTACCGTGTGTTTTTCATCATTAACGCGGTTATATTACTTTCCGTTATCTTTTTTGGTGTGGAAGTCAATTACGCAAAACGATGGATCATGATTGGCGGAAGCGGAGGTATCCAGTTCCAGCCATCCGAATTTTCCAAGATCCTTATGATCTTATTTACTGCAACCTTTCTGGATAAACTGAAAGAAGATAATAAAATCAATACACTTAAAGGACTTTGCCTGTTTGTGCTTCTGATTGGATTATCCCTGGCACTGATCGCAGTAGAACCGGATCTGTCCACGACTCTGTGTCTGGCTATGGTTCTTGTCACAATGTTATATCTGTCTGGATTAAGCTATAAAATCATCGGAATTGCACTGCTGGTATTTGTTCCACTTGCAGGAAGCTTTCTGTGGTATATTCAGAGACCAAACCAACACTTGCTGCGTGATTATCAGGTGAACCGAATCCTGCAGTTTATCTATCCAGGGCAGTACGGCTCCGACTATACACAGCAGAATAACTCCGTTATGGCAATCGGTTCCGGACAGCTTACCGGAAAAGGCTTAAACACTTCAACCATCGCCACAGTAAAGGATGCAAATTTCATTTCGGAGCAGCAGACAGACTTCATTTTTTCTGTCATCGGCGAAGAACTTGGTTTCGTTGGAAGTGTAATAATTATTGCAATTCTACTGTTAATAGTGTTACAATGTATCCATGTAGCGAGAAATGCAAAAGATACAAAAGGCATGCTGATTGCAGCCGGAATGGGCTGTCTGATCGCATACCAGACATTCATCAATGTCGGTGTTGCAACCGGTGTTATACCAAACACCGGACTACCGCTTCCGTTTATCAGCTACGGGCTCAGTTCCCTGATCAGTATCTCGATTGGAATCGGAGTCGTGCTAAATGTCAGTATGCAAAAAACAAGCTACTAGGGAAGACTATAATGTTACTTAAGGAGAACCGTACATGAACATCGGTTTAATCGCACATGATGCGAAGAAAAAATTAATGCAGAATTTCTGTATCGCTTATCGGGGGATTATGTCTCATCATGAACTTTATGCAACCGGAACGACAGGACGTATGATTGAAGAGGTTACCAATCTGACTGTCCACAAGTTCCTCGCCGGGCATACCGGAGGAGAGCAGCAGCTCGGTGCCATGATTGAGAGCAATGATCTGGACATGATGATATTTTTACGCGATCCACAGACCAAGAAGAGCCACGATGTAGATATCAATAACATCTTTTCGCTTTGTGATATTCACAATATTCCACTTGCAACCAATCTTGCAACCGCGGAATTGCTGATCAAAGCGTTGGATCGTGGTGACTTAGATTGGCGAGAACTGTTTAAGCACTAAAAAACTATGCGAAGTAAATATTTAACGAGAAATTTAATAATACTTGTACTGTTGGTATTGTTTGTATCTATTGTCTGTATTGTCAACAATCACGTAAAGGCAGCGTATCCTGATGTTGATTCCGCCACTTACGTGATCGACCATCTGGTTCATCAATCGGACAATGTTGATTTCCATCAGGATGACACGATTGTTTATCGTGACGACCGTACCCAGGCGGATTTGTTTCCCGAAGACTATTACGCACTTTTAATCAATGAATCCGACCAGACGGTGCTTGCCGCCAAAAATGTACATCAACGTATGTATCCGGCAAGTATGACGAAGATGATGACTGCAATTGTTGTGGCTGATGCCATTGAAGCCGGAACCATTTCACTCGATGATATGGTTGAGATCACACAAAACTATGATCTGACAGCAGAAGATGTTGCCCCCAGCCAGTTGCATCGTGGATATACCATTTCCGTAAAGACCTGTTGTATGGCTGATGTTAGAATCCAACAATTATTATGCCCTGTATCTGGCAGAGTATGTGGGTGGGGATATCCAAAGCTTCTGTGACCGTATGAATCAGAAAGCCCTGGAGCTCGGAGCTACAAACACTCATTTTATGAATCCACACGGACTGGACGATCCAAATCACTATTCGACCGCATATGACATGTACCTCATTGTAAAAGAAGTCCACAATCATCAGATCCTACGGGATATTGATGGTTTTGATACATATACTTATACGTTTTATGATTCCAATGGCGTAGCAATTGATACCGAAAGCACCGCAACAAATTTATTTGTTACGGGAGAAGTGTCTCTGCCAGCGACCTTCCATCTGGAATCCTGGAAAACAGGAACGACCGATGGAGCTGGTAACTGTCTTGCCATGTATCTGACCAAGGACGGTAAGGACTATGTAGTTGTCGCATCATCCGGCAATTCCAAAGCGGACTTATACAATTCTATTATACGTTTATTATGTTTAACAGACTAAGGAGGACATGAGATGCTGGAACTAATTATTGGAGCAAAAGGAAACGGTAAAACACGCAAAATGGTGGAAAGAGCGAACAACGAAAGCAAGCGTACTAGCGGTTCTATCATTTACATTGATAAGAGCAACAAGCATATGTATGAACTTTCTAATGTCATCCGGCTCGTCAATCTGCACGAGTACGATATTCAATCCCCAGATGCCTTTATGGGCTTTATTCAGGGACTGATTTCTTCCAACCATAATGTAACTCACATCTTTTTGGATAACTTCATGATGATGTGTAACATCGAGGCAGATGCACTTGGCGCTGCATTGAAAGAGATTGATAAGATTTCCGAAAAATACAATGTTACATTTGTCATCAGTACTGCCGTGGAAGAATCCATGTTGCCAGCAGAATATGCAGCCAATGTTGTCTGTAAACTGTAAAATACACACAATCAGGTGAGGATATGAAACAACCAAACCGTATTATACAACTGAATAAAGAGATACGTGCAAACGCTGCAACCATAGTTATTGCAGCGGTTTTGCTGTATGTCGTAATCAGCGTCGTATCTTCGCTCAGCAAAGAATCCGTTACGATCTATCAGGTCAGCAAAGGCGATGTCAGCAATGATATTACCTTACAGGGACTTGCAATCCGTGACGAGGTTATCGTAAACACACAGAAATCCGGTTATCTCTGTTACTATATCACCGATGGAGAAAAAGTAAAAAAGAACTCTACTGTATGTACCATTGATGAGACCGGAGAGATCTATAATACTGAAAATAATTCTGACAGCAATTACAACGCACTGTTGTCAAGCAATGACTATGCAAGCATCCGTTCCCTGATATCTTCTTACAAGTTATCATACAGCGATGTAACCTTTTACAACGCGTACAGCTTCGAGACAAGCGCTAACAACAAGGTATTCGAGCTGACAAACGAAGTACTGATGCAGCAGGCAGGCTCCTCTGGACGCGGACTGTCTTCGGTCAGTGCCCCAGACAGCGGGCTTGTAACATATTACATTGACGGATATGAGAATTATCAGATTTCTGAAAAGATCAAAGCTTCCGATTTTGATAAAGCCGGATACGATAAAAAGGCGATGAAATCCGGGGATTATGCAGAAGCCGGTTCCACTATCGTGAAGATCATCCCATCCGAACAGTGGAACATCGTTGCGCCGATCTCACAGGATCAGCTTGCAGAATTGGACGGGCAGTCATATGTGAAGTTCCGTATCAACAATTCGAACTTTACGATTACGATGCCTTTTACAATTATTGAAGGTTCCGATGGCTCTTATATCAACATTGCCATCGATAAATATATGTCAAATTATCTGTCCGAGCGTTTCGTGACTGTGGAACTGATTCAGTCCGATGAGAGTGGTCTGAAGATTCCTTCGTCTGCACTTGTAGAAAAGCAGGTCTATCGGATTCCACTCAGCTATCTGTCTGCAGGCAGTAACCAAAGTAACGAGAACCGTCTCAACCTGCAGCGGACCGATGACAATGGGAACAAAACTATACAGCAGATGCAGCCAAAGATTTATAAGACAGACGAGAAATACGCCTATGTTGATCCAGAAGGCTTTGAGGATTCTGACATTCTGGTCAATATTACCTCGAATGCTACGATTGCAGCATCGTTGTTAGAATTATATCACTGACCGGTGTTTATTTTGCCAATCAGGGTATTGCAGAATTCCGCCGGGTAACTGTGATTAAAACAATCGACGAATTTGTTCTGATTGAAAGTGGCGAAGAGCT
>ENA-OQEN01000217-OQEN01000217.1-human-gut-metagenome-genome-assembly--contig:-NODE-217-length-25234-cov-3.657984_pt1 | contig 25234 bp, 27 predicted proteins | sample MGYA00242791_ERZ504627 | MGnify/ENA primary metagenome ERZ504627 (study PRJEB26092, sample SAMD00036316) | human gut metagenome | host: Homo sapiens | study: EMG produced TPA metagenomics assembly of... | reverse complement strand
TGCCTCTTTCCCGGATACGATTGCAGGAGTAATCTACCAGCCTGGCGCCTTCACAGCCCTGAACGACAGCAACTGGAGCAAGCCAATTGCTGACTCCGCACGTAAGGCGGCGCAGGATTGCATCAATGGCTGGGATCCAAGCGGCGGCGCCATTTACTATTATAACCCCAAAAAAACAACAAACAAATGGATGCTCAGCCGACCGGTCGTCAAAACAATCGGCAACCACAAATTTTGTAAATAAACAAAACCGGCTGAAAAATGGTTGCGCTGGCCGAGCAGCAATCCAATTTGCTTGGTTGCTTACTGTACTGCATAACAAAAACGCTTTCTTATCTTGACACCGGCGGTATCAGCGCGGTAGTATGAACAAAATAGCTTTTAACTGCCGCCATCCCGTGTGATAAGGAGGGGGTTCCATGCAGATCTTACTCCGTGCTTTTCTGATTCTTTTGATTTTGACTATCGCCGCCGCACTTTTCATTGTTTTATATAAAAGAATGCGTCCTGTGCGCAATGCGCATTTTATCTGCCCAAACTGCGGCGCGGTAACAATGCCCGGCAAATGGGCGCGGGCGCTCGCGCCCGCCCGGGCGGCAATCGCTTGCTGCAATGCCCCGCCTGCGGTAAATTCAGCTACATGTCCCCTGTTTGGGACGCTCAATAGGCCACCAGCCGCCATTGCCTATCCGGCATGGCGGTTGATTTCTATCAGATCGCAGAGATCCTTCCAGCAAATAAAGCTTGCCCATCCGTCTCTTTTCTTCTATAATAAGGAATATTATAAGCTGTATGCTGAACGATTTTAGCTATCGGGAGGATGTTCGTTTTGAAAAAGAAACCGCTGATTATCACCTGCGTTCTGCTCGCTGCTGCCATTGCGCTATCGGCCGCCGTTTTCGGCTTTGGCCTTGGCAAAAAAAGGGAGAAGAGCAGCCAAAGGCTGATCCCAACACTGCTACAGCCTATCAAGCGTTGAGCACCACTGAGGCCTTTGCAGATCATCCGCTGTTGCCGACGGATTTTGACGGTATTTTCTACTCTGCTGATCCAAACGGAAGTTTTGAATTTTATGAATACAAAAACGGCGGGTTCACAAAGATTGAGGCGAGCGGCACAGTCACCGCCACCGTTTCCCTCAGCAACCAGAGCATCCCTGCGAAGATCGCCTACCTCAAGCGAGACGGCAAGGTGGATGGCTACGGCCTGTTTACCACGGCGAATTCGGATGCACCAGTCGCCATTTACGATTATGTATTCTTCCGAGTGAAGACAATGCCGGATCCATTCTCCGGAGACGCGCTTTTGCTGCTCGATACCAAAAAGGATGATTTTTATCGATCTGAAAAGATTTATGAAGAAGCCTACACGCTCGACCTCTCCAACGGAACAACAAAGGTCTTTTGCTGCAAAAAAGCCGTACGATCGGAAAAACGGCGGTTCCCGCTCCGACTTCACTCTGCTGACAGATGCATTGGTAGACCATGCCGGCAGCCGCCTGCTTTTTTTCACCGGCCGCTACTATGCGGAAACCTCAGAACAGCGTGATGTCATGTTCCGTACTGGCAATACGCAGACGCACGGCTTTGCAAACGCGGATTTTTACTATGCCCGCTCAACGAAAGACGGCATTGTATTCCTGCGTAAAACGGAGAAAGGCTTCAATGCTATGCGCTACAGCGATGGGAAGGAAGCTACACTTAAAGAATTTGAGGGCGCATTCGGCACGGATTATCTGCTCAGCGGCGATGTCCTCATCGGCAAAAACGGCATAGTATACAACCTTGCCACACAAAAGGAACAGGCTTTTGATGCCCCTGGCATCAAGGCGCTTGCCGCAGCCGCAGTCAGCCCGAATGGGAAACGGATCGTCTTGGCGGGCGAGCCGGAAAGCGGCGCGGTAAATGAGCAGCGAGTGGTATATGTCGATCTGGAAGCAGGCAAGCAAAAGGCGTTTACTGGAGCCAATTTATACCGGCTTGAAACGCCGGAGCTGTATTTTATCGGGAATGATACGGTATTCCATAACCGAAAAAGCACGCAGGAAAACAAGGCCTGCCAGCTTTGCGCCATTGAATGGGCAAAGGCATTCCAATAAATCTCTTCCCTCAAATAACAAAATTAAACGTGCCAATGCGGGTTCTCCGCATTGGCACGTTTTTTCAATCCAGCTCAAACTGCCCGGTATAAAGCTGATAATATTTCCCCTTCTGGGAAATCAGCTCATCATGACTTCCTCGCTCGATGATTTCGCCGTTTTCCAGCACCATGATCGCATCCGCATTGCGCACGGTTGAAAGCCTGTGCGCAATGACAAACACCGTTCGGCCTCCATGAGGCGATCCATCCCCTTCTCAATGAGCGCCTCGGTGCGGGTATCAATAGAGCTAGTGGCCTCGTCGAGGATCAACACAGGCGGATCTGCAACCGCAGCACGGGCGATGGCAAGCAGCTGCCTCTGGCCCTGCGAAAGATTAGAGCCATCCGAGGTGAGCACGGTGTCATAGCCCTGCGGCAGCCGGGTGATGAAGGAATCTGCATTCGCCAGCCTTGCCGCCGCGATGACCTCCTCACGCGTTGCATCAAGCTTGCCATAACGAATATTCTCAAAAACCGTGCCGGTAAACAAGTGGGTATCCTGCAACACCATGCCGAGAGAGCGGCGCAGATCATCCTTTTTGATCTTCCGGATATTGATGCCGTCGTAGCGGATTTTACCATCCGGCACCTCGTAGAAACGATTGATCAGGTTGGTAATGGTCGTTTTTCCGGCGCCCGTCGAGCCGACAAAGGCAATCTTCTGCCCGGGCTTTGCGTAAAGGGATACGTCCTTCAATATGGTTTTTCGCCCATCATAACTAAAGGTCACATCAAAAAAACGAACATCGCCGGTGAGCGGTTCATAGGTGACAGTGCCATCCTCGTGCGGATGCTTCCAGGCCCAGAGTCCGGTATGCTCTGCACACTCCATATACGCTCCATCTTCCTTTCGCTTCGCATTAACGAGCGTCACATACCCCTCATCCTGCTCCGGCTTTAAATCGATGATTTCAAAAATCCGCTCCGCACCGGCGAGCGCCGCAAGTACAGCGTTGAAGAGCTGGGAAATCTGCGTAATCGGCTGGGAAAAGGAGCGCGTATACTGCAAAAACGCCGCGATTGTTCCGAGATCAAGCTTGCCGCCGATCACCATCACCGCGCCCACACAAGCGGTCAAAGCATAGTTAACATAGGAAAGATTCCCCATGATGGGCATCAATACGTTCGCATAGGTATTCGCATTGGTCGCAGCCTTACGCAAAATTTCGTTGCGCTCGGCAAAGCCCGCCTTGGAAGCCGCCTCATGGCAGAAAACCTTCACCTCCCGCTGGCCCTCGATCAGCTCTTCGATATAGCCATTGGCCTCGCCGACCGCTTTTTGCTGGAGCTTAAAGTTCCTGGAACTCCTGCCGCCGACAACCTTAATAACCAGAAGCATCACCACGAGCATTGCAACGATCAGAAGCGTAAGCACTGGCTCAACACCAGCATCATCACAAAGGTGCCCACCACCGTGATCCCGGAAGAAAGCATCTGCACAACGCTGTTGCTCAACGCCTCGCGCAACGTATCCACATCGTTGGTATAGCGGCTCATCAGCTCGCCGTGTGTATGCGAATCAAAAAAGGAAATTGGCAAGTCTTGCATATGATTGAATAAATCGCGCCGGATATCCGTCAGCGTCGTCTGCGCAACGCTGATCATCAGCCGCATTTGCAAATAGGTGCAGGCAACGCCGGCGAGATAGATGCAGGCGAGCATGATCAATGCCTTTGCTAAGGGAAGAAAATCGGCTGCCGAAGGGCTTGTGCCAATGAGCGGTAGAATATATTCGTTGATTAACGGCTTCAGAAATAGGTGCCCGCCACACTTGCGCCCGCACTGATGATCACGCAGAAAAAACAAACAACAGCACCCATCTCTGCCGGCCTAAGTATTGCAGCACCCTTCCTAGGGTATGCTTTGCATTTTTTGGCTTTTGAAATCCGTGGCGCATCGGGCCGCCTGGCCCTCCGCCCGCTTTGGTATTGACCGCCATTAGGACGCCACCCCTTCCTGCTGAGAATAATAGACCTCCTGATAAATCTGATTGCGGGCGAGCAGCTCGCTGTGCGTGCCAATATCGTTGATTTTACCATCGTCCAGCACGATGATCCGATCCGCTTCGCAGACGGAGGTTACACGCTGCGCAATGATGATCGTTGTCGTATCGCTTCGATGCGCACGCAGCGCTTCGCGGATTTTGCTGTCCGTTGCGGTGTCCACTGCGGAGGTGCTGTCATCCAGAATCAGAATTTTCGGATTCTTCAGCAGGCGCGCGCAATGCACAGCCGCTGCTTTTGCCCGCCGGATACGTTCACGCCGCCCTGACCGAGATTGGTTTCATATCCATCCGGGAAGGCCATCACAAATTCATGCGCTTGCGCCGCCTTGCAGGCCTCGATCAGCTCCTCATCCGTTGCCTCCGGATTGCCCCAAAGCAGGTTTTCCCGGATCGTACCGGAGAAGAGCACATTTTTTGCAGCACCATGGCGACTGCGCCGCGCAGGTGATCCAGCGTATAATCTTTCACATTGTGCCCGCCCACGAGCACCTCTCCCTCTTCCGCCTCATACAGCCGTGGGATCATCTGGACAAGGGTGGATTTTGCGCTGCCTGTGCCGCCAATGACGCCAATGGTTTCTCCGGAGCGGATCGAAAGGCTGATATCAGAAAGCACGGGCTTCTCCGCCTCCTGATTATAACGGAAGAACACATGCCGCATCTCAATTGAGCCATCTGGCACGGCGAGTGCTGGATCAGCCTGTGCATCACTGATATCCGGCATCTCTTGAAGCACCTCACAAATACGGTTGGCAGACGCCTTCGACATTACGATCATCACAAAGGTGTTTGTAATCATCATCAGGGACATCAAGATCTGCGTCACGTAGCTAATAAAGCTCATCAACTGGCCCGTTTCCATTGAGCCGAAAGCGATCAGCTTACCGCCGAACCAGACGATGGCAACGATACAGGCATACATGGCGAGCGTCATTAGCGGGCCGTTCCAAACAAGGATTTTTTCCGCCATGATGCTGGCGCGCTTTAAATCATCATTGGTAACTTCAAATTTTTCCTTCTCAAATTTCGAACGGACAAAAGCCTTTACCACCCGAATCGCCATCAACGTTTCCTGCACGCGGGCATTAAGACCATCAAATTTTTCCAACATTACCTGAAAACGTGGAAAGGCTCTCGTTGCAATCAGCGCCAACATCCCGCCCAGCACGGGGATTGCAATGAGGAAAACCGTGACCAGCTCCCCGTTGAGCTGCCAGGCGAGCACCGTTGCGCTCACGAGCATCACGGGCGCGCGCACACATACGCGGATGAGCATCATGAAAGTCATCTGCACACGGTTGACGTCGGTTGTAAGCCTGGTGACCAGGGAGGCGGTGGAAAAACGATCCACATTGGAAAACGCGAAATCCTGCACACGGTCAAACATGCCCTGCCGCAGCCCCGCGCCGAGCCCCATGCCGGCGATTGAAGCAAACCATGCGGAAAGCGCACCCGCCGCGAGAGAACATAGCGCAAATGCAACCATCTGAACGCCCATGTTTACCACGTATTGCAAATCCTGATTGGTGATGCCGGTATCCACGATTTGGGACATCAGCATCGGAATGCGCACCTCTAGCAAAACCTCAATGATAACCGTCAAAGGCTGAGCAGCGCAGCCCACCAATATTTCTTCACACAGGGTGCGAATTGTTTGATCATAAGCCTGATCCTCCCTTCTACGTCGCTCCATCTCTTCCTGCTCCTTGGCCATGAGCGTGATCATATCGGCGCCCTCCAAATCCTCTTTCGCAAGATTTTGCGTCATGCGGCAAAGATAGCCATAGAGCTGCTCACACTCATTCAGGGTAAATCCGGCAAAGAGCTCCTCATCCAGCCGGTCAAACAGCGCCCTCGTGCGCCTGGTCAGATCCCGTCCCTTGTCTGTGAGCATCACCCGATTATAGCGCAAATCCTCCTCCGAAGGCATTTTATCGACAATACCGCATTTCTGCATGCGTTTGATCGATACCGCCACACTGGCGGGCGATACATGCAGCCGGTCAGCAAGCGCTTTTTGCGTGAGGCAGCCATCTCGCTCCAGCGTTTCTAGCAGCGGCATCTGCCCGTCATACAACCCGATTTCAGATGCCGCGCGGTGGGTGCTAATCCGTTTGAGGGCGTTGAGTTGAATCAGCTTCCCCACAATTTCCCGATAGGAATGCATCAATCAACCTCCTTCCTTAACAATCAACCGTTTTATAATAAATCGGTTAATTATTAGCTGGTTTATTATAAAACGAATCAAAAGAAAAGTCAATTCAAACATCAAAAAAGGCAGCTAAACCTGATCGAACAACGCTCTTTTTTCACATGCTTTCACAGCTCCTTGCCACTTACAAACCCGCAAAGCAAAAAAGCACGCCGCAAGAGGAGCCCTCCCCTTGCGGCGTGCCAAGCGCCAATGTGAATATTCTTTTGACCTACAGCTGTTATTCAACGGACTTGAGCGATTCCACCATGCTGATCTTCTTTAAGCGGAAATGCATGATCCAGTTGACGATCACCGCGAAGAGCGCCGTCATTGCCGCTCCAAGCACATAGCTCAGCCAGCTGATCGTGCGGCCGAACATCACCACGTCCACCTCCGCAACACTCACCACAAACCGATGCAGGAAGATTCCCATGACCAAGCCGAGTGCAATGCCAATCACGGTTAAGAACACATTCTCACGGTAGATGTAGGCGTCTACCTCCTTGTCATAGAAGCCAAGCACTTTAATTGTGGCCAGCTCGCGCACCCGTTCGTTAATATTGATGTTCGACAGGTTATAAAGCACCACAAACGCCAGCGCCGCCGCCGCGATGATAAACACCACAACCACAAGGGTCAATGCGTTGATAACGTTATTGAAGGTGTCGATCGTCTGCGTAGTATAAACAACGGCATTGATCTCCGGCATCTTCATCAGCTCGGTCGCAAGCTGACCTTTTTGGTTATTTTCCTGGCCATCTGCCACCGGCTTCTCATTCTTGATATCATCCTTGAGCTGCGCCATGACATAGTTAAACTGCGCTTCCTCCCCAAAGGCCTGTTCATATAGCGCCTGGGAAATGTAAACATAGTGGAAGGTATAGTTTTCTGTAATGCCTGCAACCTTTAGGCGCACCTCGGAACCATCGGATTTCGTGACGATCAGCTCATCACCCACCTCGGTATCCGTCTTGCTTGCAAGCTTCTCCGTAATGAGCACGCCGTCATCCGGCAAGGTGAGCTGCGCGCCGGACTGGCGGTTTTGCAACCTTACAAAATCGGAAAGCTGCGCATTGTTCTGCGGCACAAGCACGTTTACCTCCAGCTCTTCATCCGAGCGCTCAGAATGCCCGTGCAGCACTTTCATATAGGTCAGCATCGCATTCTGGATGCCGTCGTTTTCCTTGAGCTGTGTGATGATCGGCGCCTCAGCGGAACCGTCGGTCAGCACCGGATCCTTCAAAACGAGCTGTGCGTCATACATGGCGATACCGCCATCGTTAAACTGCTTATTGATGATAGCGCTGATGGAATCATTGAGTCCGAAGCCCGTCAGCAACAGGGCTGTGCAGCCCGCCACGCCAAACGCTGTCATCAGGAAGCGACGCTTGTTACGGAAGATATTGCGCACTGTCACCTTAGAGGTGAAGTTCAAATGCTTCCAGATAAACGGGATCTTCTCCAGCAGCACACGCTTGCCCGCCTTGGGCGCGCGCGGCGCATCAGCTGCGCCGGGCAGGTGGCCAGCTCCTTATAGCAGGCGAGGAAGGTAGCCCCCACTGTGGAAAGGATCGCAATCGCCGTGCCAATGAGCGCATAGCTCAGGATAAACTGGAGATGCACCGTAGGCAGCGTGTACATAATGCCATACGCCGCAGAAATCGCCAGCGGCAACACCACGAAGCCGACCGCCAGGCCGATCACAGAGCCGATCAGACTCGCAAGGATCGCATAAATAATATATTTCGAAACAATCGCCTTATTGTCATAGCCGAGCGCCTTAAGCGTGCCAAGCTGTGTGCGCTCCTCTTCAACCATGCGCGTCATCGTCGTCAGGCAGATGAGCGCCGCGATCAGGAAAAAGAAGATCGGAAATACCTGGGCAAACGCTTTGGTGCGGTCCGCCGTTTGTCCATAACCAGTGAAGCCCGGGATATCGTCGCGGTCAGACACCACCCATTTGGCGCTGCTTAAATCGTTTAACTTCTGCTCGCCGGCAGACAGGCGCAGCTTTGCACGGGAGAGTTCGTTTTCCGCTTCCGCCTTGGCCTTCTGGTAGGTTTCTTCACCGTCCACCGCCGCCTGCTTTGCCTCTTTCAGCTTCTGCTTGGCCTGTTCAATCTCCATGAGCGCCTGGCTCTGCTTGGAGGAAAGGGTTAATTCACCCACATCCAATGCAAACCCGGCCTGTTGCAGCTCGCTTTGTGCACTATCCAGCTGCCGCTTGCTTGCATCCAGCTGCGCCTGTTTGGCATTGATCTCCGCGTTAGCGGCATCGAGCTTTGCTTTTGCAGCCTTCAGTGTTTTTTCATTTGTGGCGTAATCTGCCTCGCCCTTTTTCAAATCGGCCTTTGCCTTAGCAAGCTTTTCCTCTTCCTTGGCCAAATCATCCTTATAATCGCCCAAATATTTGCTCAAAGCCTGCGCGGCCTCCTGCACCATACCGCCTGCCGTGATATTGGAGAGCTCCTTGAGCTGTTTCACCACAGTGCTGTCCGGGCCAAAGATCTCCTCCGCGCGCTTAATCAGTTCTTCATAGGAAGCGTTGTTGCTGCTGCCTAAATCACCGGCTACCGTTTCAGCAGTAGCAATCATCTGCTTGAGCAGCCTAATTTGATTTTCACCGTTCGAAATCTGCGATTTTGCACTATTGATCTGCTTTTCAGCCGCATCCAGCTTCTCTTTGTTTTTATCATACTCCCGCTGAGAGTTTGCCACCGTTTGTTTTGCCTCAGCAAGCTTGCTCACAGCAAGGTTATACTCATTTACCCTTTGATAATAGGTATTTAACCCAGCGCTGTGCTCCGCCTTTCCGGAAGCAAACTCCCGCTGCGCGGCGCTCAATGAGTCGTTAAACTCCTGCTGCTTTTCAGCGAGAATCTGGTCGCCATTCTCCGCGAATTCGAGCGCCTCATCCAATGACTTACGGGCATCCTCAATCTTTTGCTTCGTATCAACCTCGGCCTGCGCATAGTCAAGGCGCGCCTGCTCCAGCGTTGCCGTCATCTCAGGGCGGAGCACCTCTGCACGAACCGGGGCGCGATCCTGCCCAATCGCCTCGATTTGCTCCACAACAGGCTGCACCAGCTTCTCATATGCATCGCCGTAAGAGTCAAAGTCGCTCTTTGTCGTGCCGTTGACCTTAATATACAAATCCGTATAGTAATCTGTTTTGAACGCGGTATCCGGCACCAGAATGAAGGCACCGACCTTGCCGCTGCCGACAAGGCTGTTGCCACGCTCAAAGGATATGTAGTAAGGCGATTCCACAATGCCGACGATCTTGAACTCCGTCGTTTCCATAGAAGAGTTCAGATCCTCCCGATCACTCTCTATAGTGATCGTGCTGCCGATTTGGAACTCATCCGGTGGATAGCTCGCTGCGGTCCACCAGGCACTCGTTCGCATTTTTCGGCCATTCGCCTCAATAAGCGTGGGCCGGTTCATATATTCCGCATCGTTTTTTCCGTTTTGCCAATCTGCCAGCATTTCCATGCTGAGAGAATGCGCACGAACGCTGAACGCAGAGCCATCCATATCAATCAAGCTCTCGCCGTTTACTTTGACCAGGCCGTCCGCAAAATAAGCGGGCATTACCGCATGGACGCCGTCAATCTCACGGATCGCATCCACATCCGCTTGCTCAAACCCGACGGTCGAGAGCACGCGCAAATCCATCAGGTTGTTGCTGAGAAAATAGCGGTTGGCCGTCTCCTTCATATCAGGAGCGGTGGCCTTAATGCCGGCAAAAAAGCCAATGCCGAGCGCAACAATCAAAATGATGGAAATAAAACGCGCCTTCGTCCTCCAGATTGAACGGAACGTATCTTTTAACAAGGCTTTGCTCATTGTTACCATTCAATCCTTTCCACAGGCGTTGGGTTGTCGTTGACCATAATTTTATGGACACGGCCGCTGCGCATGGCGATCACACGGTTCGCCATCGGCGTAATCGCCTGGTTATGCGTAATGACGATCACGGTCATGCCGGTTTCCCGGCTCGTATCCTGCAAAAGCTTCAAAATCTGCTTGCCGGTATTATAATCCAGCGCGCCCGTCGGCTCATCGCAGAGCAGGAGCTTCGGGTTTTTGGCCAGCGCGCGTGCAATCGCCACACGCTGCTGCTCGCCGCCGGAAAGCTGCGAGGGGAAGTTATGGATGCGATCGGCAAGGCCCACGCGCTCAAGCACCTTCTCCGCATGCAGCGACTTCTTGCTGATCTGTGTGGCAAGCTCCACATTTTCCAGCGCAGTCAGGTTTTGCACCAGGTTATAAAACTGGAACACAAAGCCCACATCATAGCGCCGGTATTCAATCAGGCGTTTGCGGTCATAATCGTTGATTAATTCACCTGCCACACGGATCTTACCATCATCGCAATCATCCATACCGCCTAGGATATTCAGCAGCGTTGTTTTGCCGGCGCCGGATGGGCCGACGACTACGACGAACTCGCCCTGCTCAATATTGAAGGTAATTCCATCCGCAGCGTTAATGGTGATTTCCCCCATCTTGTACCTTTTGTAAACAGAATCGAACTCAATAAAGCTCATGCATTTTACCCCGTTTCTTGATTTTCGCCGTCTTATCCGGCGCACATAATGTCCCTCTCCGGCGAAAAGCGCCGGACTCCTACCCTTTTGGACAAAATCTTTGCCACGTGAAAACAATTATAAAGGATTGACTGCCTAGCGTCAATAGAAAAGCGGGTGGAATCCTTATCCAAAAGCGAAACAAATCCCCATAAAAAAGCAATCTATTCCCTATCCAGCAGCTGCTAACGAAAAATACAACACGCTGTCTCCCAATGGGCAGCATAGCCGTCCTCCACAGGTTAGGAGGCTGCACGAACCGCTGCAAGCACTTTATTGGCAACCGGAATCGCCTGCTGATAGCCAGAGCCTCCGTTTTCCACGACGACCACGAACGCATATGGTGTTTCCGAATTCTGTGAGAAACCAGCGAACCAGGCATGCGGTGTCTTATCCCCACCGACCTCCGCCGTGCCGGTTTTGCCGCAGATCTGCATGCCGCGTGGGAAACGGCTGTCGCCGTAAAAATTCACGGTATTCGACCGCAACAGCTCCACCATCTTAGAGGCTGTTCCGGCTGAGAGGTAAGCCTCGCCCGTCTCCGCCTTGCCTTTGCGCAATGCCAGGCCACCCGGTGTTTCGATGGATTGAACCACATGGGGCAGCACGGGCGTGCCGCCGTTTGCAATTGCGCCCATGATAGTGAGCATGTGATAGGGATTGGCAAGCGTGGTATGCTGCCCAACGCCCGCCTGCCCGAGCCCGCGCTCATCCGCTCCGGTTAGATCAAATTTGCTGATGGCGATATTGATTCCATCCATTTTCATCGCCTGATTGAAGCCGAGCTGTTGAGCCGTAGCGGTTAACTTCTCCGCCCCCAGCTGGATGGCAATCTGCGCGAATGCAACGTTGCAGGATCGATTCAGCGCCTGTTCAAAGGTGATAGTGCCGTGCCCATGCTCTTCATTGCAGTAGATTACGCCGCCGCTGGTCTGCATTTTCCCCTTACAGGTGAATTTCTGCGTAAAGATATCCGGTATATTGTCAATCGCGCTAATCGCTGTGATGGTTTTAAACGTGGAGCCCGGCGTGTATACGCCGGATAAGAAGCGGTTGAGGTAAATGCCGTCGTATTTGCCGGTTTTATCCGTATCAATATCAGTCGGCTTACGCTCCGGATCATAAGTGGGGGAGGACACCATGCACAATATCTCGCCCGTTTTATAGTTATAAACGCCAACGGTCCCCTTGCGATCTCCCAACGCATCCAACGCGGTTGCGCAGAGCTCCGCGTTGATGGTCAAGCGGATATTATTGCCCTCTCCATCTTCCATCAGGCGATATACGCCGTCCACCAGGTTATAACCGGTCAGCTCGGAACGGAAGATGGTGTGGATGCCTGTCGAAATATAGCCTGCCGTATCTCCAACCATATGCAGCGTGGCTTTACGGATACGGCGGCTGTCGTTATAAATGCGTTCGCCATCCTTGGTTTGGGCGAGGATGACGCCTTTCGTGTCATAAATCGTTCCGGCGCTCGTCAGGCTTCCGCCGGTGAAGAGGTGCTGATTAAAACGCTTGAGCGCCCAAGTTTCCCCATTAACAGCAAAACTGCCGATTAAAAATACGACGCCAATCAAAAACGCACCGATCAGGGCATAAATTGCCAGCGCGCGTTTGGAAGTAATCCTCATGCAAATCGCCCATCCTTTCCCTAGAGCGTGGCCGAAAGCCCTTGTTTCTGTTTGCTGAACGATGCATCCAGCGCGCGATTAATTTTGGGGTATGTCCGCACATCCGCCGCTTTAATGAAGGCAAAGAGTCCCCACACGCAGATCATACTTGATCCTCCTCGACTGATAAAGGGCAGCGTAACGCCAGTCAGCGGGAGGAGATCCGTAATGCCAAACACATTCAGCGCGATCTGGAACAGCATCATGCCCGCCGCCGCACAGGCCGCAATCGCATAAAACGAAGAGCGACAGGCCGGCGCGCACTGCACCGCATACGCTGTGACCCCCACAAAGCAGAGCAGCACGACGATACCCAGCAGCAGCCCCCATTCTTCACACAAAACACCGAACACCAAATCCGTGGTAGCTGCAAACACATTTTTCAGTTTTCCGGCGCCGATTCCAACGCCAAACAGCCCACCGCTCGCCATATAGACAAGCACGCGCGTCTGCTGAAAGCCCTTTCCATCACTGTATTCCCACACATGGCGGTAGGCGGCGAACCGCTGCGCCACATAATCCCCTTTAAAAATCACAATGAACGCGGCTCCAGCCAGCGCAACCAGGCACACCGCAATTAGCGTGCGGATATCGCCGGAGCGCATGAAAGCCATCATTAGGAATGTAACAAAGAAAATCAGCGCCGCGCCAAGGTCATACATCAAAAATAGAAATCCGACGCACGCAAAAGAAAAGAGAATATATTTTGTTAGGCTTCTGGTCGACTGAAGTTTATCGAGGGTTGCAGCTCCCACAAAGATAAACGCAAGCTTTACAAATTCCGAAGGCTGGATCGATACAAAGCCAAGATCCAGCCAGTTAAGCGCGCCGTTTGTCGCTTTGGCGAGCACCAGATTGACTGCCAGCAGCAACAACGCCGCACAAGCCATCGGCACACGTGAGGCATCCACCCGGCTGATGTCGCCCAAAAACCAGACCATCCCGATAAACAATGCAAGCCCCAGCAACACAGAAATGAATTGCTTTAGTAGCAAATTCGGATAAACGCTCGCGCAGATCACCAGCCCGATCCCGGAAAGAAAAAAAGCGATCAGCTCAAGCTCAAAGCTCTTCTTTTTAAAAATTGTGCGGAACAAAACCACATACAGCCATTCAATCGCAATATAAATTCCAAATATAGACACGAGCTCAGCATTCAAGCTTCCATCTTCCTCAAATATCGTCTGGACGGCAGACCACACCTGAAAAATGGTAATCATCAGCAGGACGATAAACCAGCTCATTGGCCTTTCCGGGCGCTTCCTGCGAATTTTCGCCTCTTTTTGGGGCCCGGGCTTCTGCGCTTTCTGCGCCGCTTTCTTCTTCGCCAATGGTCTCCCTCCTTTTTCTCATACCTTCTGGTAAACGATCAACCTGTATAGTCCTCATAAAAGCGGAGCGTTACGCCACCCACATTGATGTGATCTCCATCAAACAGCGTCTGCGGCCCGCCGATCCTTTTGCCATTCACCATCGTCCCGGATTTGGAACCAAGATCTTCAATCACCCAGCCATCCTCATACTGCGACAGGCGGGCATGACGGGCGGAAACCGTCTGCACAGGCAGCGTAAAATCCGCCTCCGGCGACCGACCGATCAAATAGCTCCCTTCATAGAGTTCGCATACCTCCCCGGTTGACTCAGCCAGTAAAACCGGCGTCCGATTGGAGCGAATATCCTCATACTCTGGCGCGGCAACATCGGCCGGAGCTACAAAAACCGGCTGTTCCGCAGAGGCAACCTCCTCCGGCATTTCAACAGGCTGGGGAAACTGCTGCGGCTGCGCATCTATCTGAGCCGCTTCCCGCCAGCCTGCTGGCGGGGGGCTGTCCGGCGCGCGCAAAAAGAGCACGACATTGCCCATCATAATGCTGTCCCCATCATAGACGGGAGATTTCCGCTCGATTTTTTCCCATTGACATAGACGCCGGTTTTGGAATAGGTATCAAAAACCGTCCATCCCCGTTTGCGTCGGGAAAGCACTGCATGGAATCTAGAGATCGTATTATAAGCCAAAAAGATATCGCAGGTTTTATTGCGGCCAATGGAGGTTTCCCAGTGGTTCAGCAGAAATTCATCCCCATTCGCGCCGTTGACAAGAATGCCGAGCGTGACAGGCCGCGGGCGGTTGCGCAACAGGGAGAACAGGCATCGCAGGACGATCAGGAATGCGAGCGCAGGCAATGCATACCGGCCGATTCCCACAAGCAGATCCATTCCGGACCGCAGCACTTTTTCCATCACTTCCTCCACCGTAGCCGCCTCCTTTCTTCGGCAAATTGCCGATTTCACATAGATATACTTATGGTTAAGCATAACGGGATCTGTCCAAAAAGTCAATAAACCCCCCTTGAATTTACGCTTATTTAACATTTATCTACTCCGTCGTATTCATCGCGTTACGAAATCTCACCGGCATAAAAAACGGCGGCGCGTTTTTTCGCGCCGCCGAAATTCAACTATCATTACAGATGGATCAACCACCAACCTGAGCGATCAGAGGGGCAAAAACAAGGGAAATAATCGTCATCAGTTTAATGAGGATGTTAATTGAGGGACCGGAAGTATCCTTAAACGGATCGCCGACCGTATCACCGACGACCGCCGCTTTATGCGCCTCGCTGCCTTTGCCGCCGTTTGCACCCTCTTCAATATATTTTTTGGCATTATCCCACGCGCCGCCCGCGTTAGACATAAAGATCGCCATCATTACACCTGTGACCAACGCACCTGCAGCAGGCCGCCAAGCGCCTGCGGGCCGAGCAGCAGGCCGACCACCAATGGGGAGAGCACTGCCAGCACACCGGGGATCAGCATCTCCCGTAAGGCTGCTTTTGTGGAAATCTCCACACAACGCTTATAATCCGGCCTGCCGGTGCCCTCCATCAGGCCGGGGATCGATTTGAATTGGCGGCGCACTTCTTCGATCATCTGGTTGGCCGCCTTGCCGACGGATTCCATCGTCATTGCGGAAAATAAGAACGGCAGCATTCCGCCGATGAACAGGCCGCAGATCACGGCGGGGCTCAAAATGCTGATGCCGCTCGTAATGCCAACAGCCTCCGCATAAGAGGCAAAAAGCGCAAGCGCTGTGAGCGCTGCGGAGCCGATGGCAAAGCCCTTGCCGATTGCGGCCGTTGTATTGCCCACCGCATCGAGCTTATCCGTAATGCCGCGCACGCTCCCATCAAGCTCCGCCATCTCAGCAATGCCGCCCGCGTTATCCGCGATCGGGCCGTAAGCATCCACCGCTACGGTGATGCCGGTTGTGGACAGCATACCCACCGCAGCGAGGGCAATACCATACAGGCCGGAGAATTTATAAGCAACCAGAATCCCCACCGCGATAATCAGCACTGGAATTGCCGTGGATTTCATGCCGACCGCAAGGCCGCTGATAATCGTCGTCGCAGAGCCGGTTTGAGACTGTTTGGCAATCTCCTTGACGAAGCGGTAATCGCCGGAGGTGAACACTTCCGTGATCTGCCCGATAATCAGCCGACCACAAGCCCGGCAAACACGGCCCAAAAGGCCTTGAAATCATGGAAGAAATACTGGCTCATCGCGCCCGCGCCAATCAGCACCAGAAGGAGGAGACATAGGTGCTCACCTTGAGCGCCTTGTGCGGGTTGCTGCCATCCTTGCAGCGCACGCAGAAGGTGGCAATAATCGAAGCGATGATCCCGATGCCGGAGAGGAAGATGGGGAACAACGCGCCTTCCGAAAACCCTTCTTTTGCCGTAAAAGCGATCACACCCAGCGTGATAGCGGAGATGATGGAGCCGACATAGGATTCGAACAAATCCGCCCCCATGCCCGCAACGTCGCCGACGTTATCACCCACATTATCCGCAATCACAGCAGGGTTGCGCGGGTCATCCTCCGGAATCCCGGCCTCCACCTTGCCGACCAGGTCTGCGCCCACATCCGCCGCTTTGGTATAAATACCGCCGCCGACGCGCGCAAACAGCGCGATGGAGGAGGCGCCAAGCTAAAGCCTGTAAGCACGCTGACATCCTTTGTAAACAGATAAATCGCAGTGATTCCCAACAGGCCGAGGCCGACCACAGACATCCCCATCACCGCGCCGCCGGAGAAGGCAATGGAAAGCGCTTTGTTCATGCCGCCTTCCTTCGCCGCGTTCGCGGTGCGCACATTGCTTTCGTTGCCACATTCATGCCGAAATAACCGGCCAGGGTGGAAAACAGCGCGCCGACAATGAAGCAAATGGCCGTCACCCAATTGCCAAGCCAAAGCCGATGAGCAGAAACAGCACGGCGGCAAAGATGACCAGCACCTTATACTCAGAAAAAAGAAACGCGTTTGCGCCCTGGTGGATCGAAGCCGCAATCTCCTTCATACGCGCCGTGCCCGCATCAGCTCTGCCGATTTTCAGCGCGAGCAGCAGCGCATAAACAAGCGCTACGGCCCCTGCCGCAAGGGCAAGGATGAGAAAAATGTTCATAAAAGACCTCCTATGTTTGATTTTGGGGCGATTTTGGATGCCGAACAAATAAAAGCTGCATAAATTGCAGCTAGGCTATTAAAATTTTACCATTTCTACGGATTTTTTGCAAGCAGTTTATTCAAAATTTCATTTTTATCCGCGTTTCCCGCGAGGAAGGCGGTAGCTGGTAACTGCTGTTCTCCATCCGTCATTTGCCTGTCGTTCTCCCCTCCCTTTCAACAGGGGCATCCGTCAAACAGTGGGGAGCAATCAATTTTTGATTTCACAATGATAAACAAAGAATTGCTTATGCGATCATGAATCCGGCAGAACATCAATCCGTCTGCTCATTATGAACGAATCAAAAAGGCCGCCCAAACGCGGCCTTTTTTTGACAGGCTAAAACGCCACGGCCGCATCAGGCCCGCGCTTTTGCCCAGCATTATACACTGCATGTGAAACATCAATCTCTGAGGCCCCGCACGGAAAACTGAAATTCCGTTGTGCTCTCAAACGCCTCGCCTGCCCGGAACACACAGGAAGGAAAATCCGGCTGGTTCGGCGTATCGGGGTAATACTGTGTCTCCAGGCAGAACCCTGTGCGGCATGCGACGGGCTTCCCCCCTTTTCCGGGATGCCCGGCAAGGAAATTGCCCGTATAGAGCTGCACACCCGGCAGATCGGTCGTCACGCGCATCACACGCCCGCTTTGCGGCTCATACACCTCGGCCGCCTCGCGCAGAGATCCATCCCAATGCTCGATGCAGAAATTATGATCATAGCCCTTGCAGGAGGCGATAGGGGCATAGTCTGAATCAATTCCATCCCCAATCGCTTTGGGTTCTCGGAAGTCAAACGGCGTTCCCTCCACATCGCGCAGTTCACCGGTTGGGATATTACGCGCATCCGTGGGGATAAATTGGCTTGCATTCAGCCGAAGGATATGGCCGGTGATTTGGCCCGCATCATAGCCGCCAAGGTTGAAATACGCATGATTCGTCAGATTCAGAATCGTATCCCGATCGGATACGGCGTAATAATCGATGCGAAGCACATTCTCCTGCGTCAGGGTATAAACTGCGTGAGCGGTTACCCGTCCGGGGAAGCCCTGCGCGCCCTCCGGGCTTTCATAGCTCAGGCGCAGCGCATCCTCTCCCACAGGCTGGGCATCCCACACGGCGTGGGAAAACTCGCCGCCGCCATGCAGGCAGGTGATTTGATTTTCATTTTTCGTCACATGGTATTCTTCGCCGTTGAGCACAAAAGCCCCATCCGCAATGCGGTTGGCATAGCGCCCAACAAGCATGCCCTGATAATCAGAATGGTTCAAATGCCCTTCCAAGGTATCGAAACCGATCAAAACATCTGCAAATACACCGTTTTGATCCGGCACATACAGCTTATTGAGCGTGCCGCCGTAGGTTAGGATTTCGGCACGCATGCCATTTTGGTTTTCTATTGTATAGCAGTCTACCGGTTTGCCATCGGGCAAGGCGCCAAAAAAGGTTTTTTTCATGCTCATTGCAGATGCTCCCTTATCATAAATTGGGCTCCTGCTTGATTATAGTGGAAGGCCTTCCCCGTTGTCAACCATTGGCAAGATAAACTGCTATTTCTCACTTTGCTTCCTTGTCCGCCTTCTCCTGGCGGCGGATACGCAGCTCTTCGAGCACCGTTGCATGTTTTTTATCCGGCAGGTCATAATGGAGCATCGGCAACACGGAGAGCAGCATGCCGATGGCGGGCGGAATGGAGCACAGGAAGAACATCGCCATGCGATAGGGTTCAAAGGCCGGGTCTGCCTTGAAGCTCGCCCCAGCTTCCAACAGCGCGTTTACCTTCTCCACACCTTCGCCGGAAAAGCCAACGACGGAATACACGATGCCCTGGATCAGCGCCGCAATGCCGGAGTTGAGCTTTGTGCAGAAGGATTGCCCTGCAAAGAAAACGCCGTCCGGGCGGATGCCATGCTCATATTCCTCATAGTCAATCGTATCCGCGATCATAACGGATTGATATACGTTGACAATGCCCATGCCTGCCGCCGCAATCGTAAACACAACACAGCAGATCGCCAGCCATAGCGGTTGATCAAGCTTGTTGGGGGCAAGTTTATATATCACAAAAATGAGCGCAAAAGCAATTCCGCTCGCGATGCTGCTGATATTATAAACCTTTTTCTTCTCAAACTTTTTCACAAGCATTGGCGCAAATGCCATGGCTATAAATTGACCGCCGAAGATGCCGCCGCCGAGCACAATCATATAGACAACATAACTCTTCTGGTTATAGTCTCCGTAATAATAAGAAAGCAGCGTCATCGCAACCATCATCAGCAGCATAATCGGCGCGCGCAGGATGCTGGAAATCATGATTTGGCGGAAAGGGCGGTTGCGCCACATAAGCTGAAAATTCTCTTTGATCGTATAGTGTTCGTCAGATGACTTTACGCGCTCCTTGGCAAAGCTCGAAAGCTGAAACAATCCGCAGCCGATCACCGAAAGGATCACCGCTACGATGATGAAGCCGAATTGCTGCCCTTTTTGCGTGGATAAGCCCTGACTTTTCGTTAAGCTGTTTCCCACTGCCTGAGATAGCGGGACAATAATCGCCAGCACGATACCGCCTACCCCTCCGGCGATACGGGCAAGGGAAAGAAGGCTCGCACGATCGTTCTCATCATCTGTCATACGTGCTGTAATGCCCCACAGCGGGATATCTCCTACCGTATAGGTCATGCCCCAAAGGATGTAGGACACGCCTGCCCAGGCAATAATTAGACCATTGACTGTGCTGCTGTTCTGCGAGCCATAGATTCCGTTGCAGAAGCAGAGGATCGTAATCACGCATACCGCCGCAGGCACAAAAATAAGATAGGGCCTGCATTTGCCCCACTTCGTATTTGTCCGGTCGACGATCGTGCCCATCATCGGGTCGTTGATCGCATCCCAAACGCGGGCGATTGCGAAAATAACGCCGGTCGCCATCGCCGGGATGAACAGTACGCTTTGGAAATAGAACACAAGGCCTGTGCCGATGATGTTGTAGATCATATTCTGCCCAAGCAGACCGGTCAGGTACAGATTGCGCTCCTTCGGCGTGTAAGTATTGGGACTGCGCTGCTGTTTCATTCCTAAAACCATTCCCTTCTTTTTGATGCATTGATACGGTGCAATCAAACGCCCTATCCATATCAAGGTTCGCTCGTGTTTGTATTATATCTTCTTTTTCGTTTTCAGTCAATTCATATAAATGATTTTTTGGACTTGTGTGTGAAATTATCTAATTCGACACAAAGAGAATTTCCATTTGACTTCATATAGCGAAAACGATATGATTAAAAACAGCCTTTCAACAGGTCTTTTAGCGAATCACACGAGCGGCGCAAAGCCGGCCGAAAAGGGGAGTCCATATGGATTTTGACGAATTGCTGGCCTGCGCCAAAAGGGTGCTTCACGAGCGGAAAATTTCCCGGATGGCGACTGCCGGAACGGTCGCGGCCGCAATCCTGACGGATAAAGGCAATGTTTACACAGGCGTTTGCATTGAAACCCCGCTGGAATGGGCTTCTGCGCGGAACATGCCGCTGTCGCGGCCATGGTCACCGCAGGGGAGTCCAAGATCGTTAAGCTTGCCGCAACCGGAGTGGACGACGGCGGCAGCGCCTGCGCGCCGTGCGGCCGGTGCCGGGAATTTATCGACGCAGTGCATGACGATAACCATCTGTGCGAGGTGCTGATGGAGGATGGTTCTATCACCACAATCGGCGCCCTGCTTCCATATCGGCTGTAGGCATTCACAAGGCTTTCACGACGGGGCGATACAGGAGGGGAACAAAATGAAGCTTCGGAATATGACTTCGATTTATATCCTGCGGGAGGATTGCCTGCTTCTGCTTTACCGGGTCGGTTCCCGTGTTGTGGAGCCCTCCTGGTGCGGCGTCGGCGGCCACTTCGAGCCGGAGGAGCTCAACCGGCCCGATCTTTGTATCCTACGCGAGCTGGAAGAGGAAACCGGCATCACGCCGCAGGATATCACGCCCCCAGAGCTGCGTTACATTACCCTGCGCTTGAAAAACGGAGAGGTGCGGCAGAACTATTACTTTTTCGCACAGTTGAACAGGCAGATCGTACATTGCCCGCCTGCAATGAGGGCGAGTTGAAATGGGTCCCGATCAATCAGGCGATGCATCTGGCCATGCCCTTTACTGCAAAGCAAGTGCTTGCCCATTACCTCGAAACCGGGCAGCACGGCAGCGCGTTGTATGCGGGCAGCGCAAAACCGGATGGGATCCGCTTTTTGCAGCTCTCCGAATTTTAACCCATTTGGAATGGAGGGGTTTTCATGGCGCAAACTGCATTGATCACTGGCGCTTCCCGCGGCATCGGCCGGGAAACCGCCCTGCTGCTCGCCCGGCAGGGAATACGCATCGCCGTTCATTACCGCGCGCAAAGGGAGAAAGCGGAAGCGCTCGTCCGATGCCTGCAAGCGTCGGGCGCGGATGCGTTATCCTTTCAGGCCGACGTTGCGACCGGGAACAGGTAACGAACATGATGCATAAAATAGAACAAGCTTTTGGTGGCATAGATATTCTTGTGCATTGCGCAGGGATTGCGCAGCAGTTACTATTTACAGACATTACGCCGGAGGATTGGCGCCGGATGTTCGCTGTGCATGTTGATGGGCTTTACCATTGCTGCCAGGCCGTTCTGCCCCATATGATCCGTCAAAAGGCAGGCCGTATTGTGACCGTATCCTCCATGTGGGGCGAAGTTGGCGCATCGTGCGAAGTGCACTATTCAGCGGCCAAGTCCGCTGTGATCGGCATGACAAAGGCGCTCGCCAAGGAGCTCGGCCCCAGCGGGATCACTGTTAACTGCGTATCGCCCGGCGTGATTGATACTGATATGAATAACATGCTCACGCAGGAGGCACGGGAGGCCCTGTGCGAGGAAACGCCGCTGTGCCGAATTGGCACAGCGCGGGAGGCCGCTGAAGCGATCGCCTTTCTGGCATCCGGCAAAGCATCCTTTATCACCGGGCAAGTGCTCGGTGTAAACGGAGGAATCGTGATTTAAAGGGAGAAATTGAGAAACGCTGGTGTATCATATATGGCAAACTGGCTTGGGCATTTGAAAACCGTCCACCATCATAGAGCGCTTGTCCGGAAGCATTGCTTCCGAGTGGGCCTTTATTGGCAGGGGTTGACGCATGATCTCTCCAAATATGCCCCTGTTGAATGGATTCCAGGGGTAAAATATTATCAGGGAAACCGCAGCCCCAATGAAGCGGAACGGGCCGCCAAAGGCTACAGCAGCGCATGGCTGCACCACAAAGGGCGAAACCGGCACCATCTGGAATATTGGATCGATTATTCTCCGGTGGGTGGCCACGGGCTTGCGGGCATGGAGATGCCCGTCAAATATGTGGTGGAAATGTTTTGCGATCGCATGGCGGCCAGCAAAACCTACCGCGCGCCGCCTATCGGGATAGCGACCCTTTGGATTATTATCTGCATTCCCGCGATCACTATCTGATCCATCCGCATACAAAGGCCCTGCTGGAAGCGTTGCTTGCGCGTCTGCGGGATGAGGGGGAGGATGCCGTTTTTGCCTATATTAAAAAAGAGATCCTAAAAAAATAACCGTTATTCCACGGTGCGGGCTGCATTGGCAGCCCGCCCTTCTCATTTCATAGGGATCTGTAGCCCATCCAACTGAGAAAATCGCTTTCTTTTTACCGCAGGTTTTTATGCATCCCGCTATTTTCCCCGCTATATAATCTTACCATGGGTTTCCGGCAATACTGACAATAGGCCAGTATGCTTATTCCAGGGCTGTTCGCTATCCATTTTTTATGGAATGTAACAGCAGGATTCCCAGCTTTTTCTCCCCTATCGCCATTGGGTGATTTGATTTGGGGATTCGCACGAAAAATGTGAAAAAACATGTGCCTTTTTCTAGTTGAAAAAAAAGAAAAAGTCGGTTATACTGTAGTCGTTAAATAATTAACAAACAATCTCCGCAGCATGAAAACCCGATCAATATTTGATAAGGAGCGATTGCAATGGCAAACGAAAAACAGGAAAAGAAAACCCCTGAGATTGACGTGGACGCCATGGTAGACAACCATGTGCAGAAGGCGCTCAAGGCTCTCGAACAATTTATGGACATGACGCAGGAGCAGGTGGATAAAATCGTGGAGGCGATGACCGTCGCCGGCCAGGAAAACCACACTCGGCTCGCGAAAATGGCGGTTGAAGAAACCGGCCGCGGCGTGTATGAGGACAAAATCATCAAAAACATGTTCGCCACGGAATATATCTGGCACTCCATCAAGAATGAAAAAACCGTGGGCATTGTTGAGGAAAACGAGCTGGAAGGCTATGTGGAAATCGCGGAGCCGGTCGGCGTCGTTGCCGCTGCTACGCCCGTGACGAACCCCACCTCCACCACAATGTTCAAATCCTTGATCTGCATGAAATCCCGTAATCCGGTTATTTTCGGTTTCCATCCCTCGGCGCAGCAATGCTCTGTGGAAGCGGCAAAGGTCCTATATGATGCGGCAGTAAAGGCCGGTGCGCCGGAGAACTGCATCCAGTGGATTGAAACGCCCTCCATCCAGGCGACCACCGCGCTGATGAACCATCCGGGCGTGTCCCTTATTCTTGCCACCGGCGGCGCGGGCATGGTGCGCAGCGCTTACAGCGCGGGCAAGCCCGCCCTTGGCGTCGGCCCCGGCAACGTGCCGTGCTATATCGAAAAAAGCGCGAAGCTTGAGCGTGCCTGCACTGACCTGATGCTCTCCAAAACCTTCGATAACGGCATGATCTGCGCCTCTGAGCAGGCGGTTATCGTCGATAAGGAGCTGCACAAGGATTTTGAGCGCATCATGAAGGAGAACAACTGCTACTTCCTCAACGCGGAGGAAACGCAGAAGGTTTCCGACTATGTCATCAACGCCCAAAAGCAGGCCGTTAACCCCGACGTTGTCGGCAAGAGCGCCAACTGGATTGCCGAGCATGCAGCATCAAGGTGCCGGAAAAACGAAAATCCTGATCGCGAAGCTTCCGGCCGTCGGCCCGGAATACCCGCTCTCCCGCGAGAAGCTCAGCCTGTGCTGGCCTACTTTGTGGTAAACGGCGTGGAGGAAGGCTTCCAACGCTCGCTTGAAATGCTGCATATGGGCGGCTTGGGCCACTCTGCGGTGATCCATTCCACCAACGACGATATCATCAAGGCCTTCGGCGAGGAGATGAAGGTCGGTCGCGTAATCGTCAACTCCCCCTCTTCGCAGGGCGGCATCGGCGATATCTACAACTCCAACACGCCGTCGCTCACCCTGGGCTGCGGCTCCTATGGCCACAACTCCACGACCTCCAACGTTTCCACCGTTAACCTCATCAATAAAAAGCGCCTTGCCAAGAGGAGGGTCAACATGCAGTGGTTCAAGATCCCGCCGAAGATTTATTTTGAGGAGGATTCCATCCAGTATCTGGAGAAGATGCAGGATATCGAGCGCGCATTCATCGTGACCGACCCGATGATGGTCAAGCTCGGTTATGTCGATAAAATCCTCTATTATTTGCGCAAGCGCGAGCACTACTGCCACAGTGAAATTTATTCCGACGTCGAGCCCGATCCCGATGTGGAAACAATTATGCGCGGCGTATCGGTCATGCGCGAATTCCAGCCCGATGTGATCATTGCGCTCGGCGGCGGCTCCGCAATGGACGCTGCGAAGGGCATGTGGCTGTTCTATGAGCATCCCGACGCCTCCTTCGACGGCCTCAAGCAGAAGTTCATCGATATCCGCAAGCGCGCCGTCAAATTCCCGAAGCTTGGCACAAAGGCAAAGATGGTCTGCATCCCGACCACCTCCGGCACAGGCTCCGAGGTAACAAGCTTCGCGGTTATCACAGATCGCAAAAACGGCAACGTGAAATACCCGCTTGCAGACTACGCTCTGACCCCGGATGTGGCGATTATTGACCCGCAGTTCGTCATGAGCCTGCCGAAATCCGCAACCGCGGACACGGGCATGGACGTGCTGACCCATGCAATCGAAGCCTACACCTCCACGCTGGCAAGCGACTACACGGACGCCTTGCCATGCAGCGATCGAGATGGTGTTTGAATACCTGCCCGCGCTATCAGAATGGCGCGGCCGATAAGGAGGCCCCGCG